>Ga0222674_1000108_pt1 | contig 44810 bp, 41 predicted proteins | sample AntAcemetagen866_FD_179804 | JGI IMG/M metagenome (GOLD analysis project Ga0222674, IMG submission 179804) | Saline water microbial communities from Ace Lake, Antarctica - #866 | ecosystem: Environmental > Aquatic > Non-marine Saline and Alkaline > Saline | place: Antarctica: Ace Lake...
CTTCGATAAGCATTCTTTTGGCACCTTGACGAGCGATTTCATCGAGATTTGAGCTTAGGTCTTGGACTTCTTGTTGCTCTGGGTTAACAATAGATAACATAGTGACGTCTCCTTCTGTGGTCGTTGTAACCGATGTTTTAGTAGAACATCAGAAGGTTACGTCACTATGCTTAAGCTTTCAACAATCCATAACTTTTTGAAATATCTCCACTGTCTCTGATGGGATATCGCAGTAGGTGAGCACTGTTCAAATCACAATGTAAAACTATAACGATATATAGCTGCCGTATATGCACTTGTTGTTGGTAAATATTTTCTTAATGAGCACCTTTCAAGTAGAGGGTTTAAACGACCCTCTTAGTTTAAAAGAGTTAATAATTTACCAATAACTTCATCATATATATTTTTTTTTGTTTTCTGAATAAATGTAGCTTTTCGAGCACGCCAATCCAAACTCTTGACATGGTCAACAAGTATTGCGCCAGATATTTTATTTTCATCGGATACGACTACTTCAAAAGGATAGTCTTTGATTTTACTAGTGATCGGGCAGAATATTGCTAGGCCTATTTTTTTATTGTAACTTTTAGGAGATAAGGTGTAAGCAGGTCGTTTTCCTTTTTGTTCAGTGCCTGTTTGAGGGGAGAATTCTAACCATACAAGATCTCCTCTATCAGGAATATATTTAGTATTCACCAGGTTTCATCTCCTATGGCATCGCCGGTTTCTGTTTCACTATGAGTATTTTTAGGGGTAATTAAGCTAAGTAAATCTTGTAGCTTGAATTTATTTTTTTTTGCTTGATAGACGATTAACTTTTTCCCGTCGACTTCTAATTCTAGAGTTGTGCCGTCGGTCAAACTCAGCTCTTCAGCAATGATTTTAGGAATACGCATCCCTAAACTATTTCCCCATTTCTGTGCTTTCACTTTTAGATTCACAATGTACTCCATTTTTCCATGTATATACATCGGATATCCTACAAAAACCTTTAGATAAAATCAAGTTAAGCATAACTACCTGATTTATAAGCTATAAATAATCAATTACCAATTTATTAATTATCTGCTGCATTGGTTTTAGAGTGTATGCTTAGGTGAGTTTGGAAACAAGAGACATATCTAAAAGTCAGACCAAGACCCTTTATAAATCTATTTCTTCTGTCCTTACGACTGTTACTGGCCGGAAAATACGAATTAAAACTACATCTCTGCAGGATCGTCACAATTCCTAACCTTGCCATTAACGTATAAGGGGTTTTCCGAGTCTAACAGGTTATCTTCACCAACCTCAGCATAGCTTTCGATCGCGCAATTTTTAATCCACAAACGAAGTAATTTGACACGCCTTGAATCTACTGGATCATAACCGTCCTTGGGGCGAGGCATCGTTTGCAGAGTTCCAACAGATCGGTAAATACGGCTACCCTTCTTCTTCTTTAAGCGACCATTCTCTTGAATTACATAATCAATCAAACGATCTTTGACTACACCGTTGTTGCTAAACAAAGCTTCATAATTCGTCATATCCTGACCATACGAAATAGCACTTTCAAAGTTAGCCTTCGAGCCATCGGTGGAGTGACAATCTAAACAACCAGTATCGAATAAATGAAGTTTAACAACAGAGTAGTCAATAATTTCAGGGTTGGTAAAATAAGGTGCTAGAACCTCTCCCAATGACAACGGGCGTTTAACGACCTGAGTCACCTCTTTCTTCGCTCCTTTACTAATCCACAAAAACACTAGATTCTTTTGCTCTTCCGTCAATTGAGGTTTCTCAAAAGGAGGCATATGGCGGCTGCCAGATTTAACCAACAACGATGTATATAGTGAACTATCTTGCGGATTAAAGGGCACGACCACTGATTTGCCGTTTTGCAGTCCTAAAACTTGATCATAGGCATCGAGCGCGACATTAGACATCATGCTTGCTGTCGAAGTATGGCATTCCATACAAGCATCTTTAAAGACCAAAGTCTTTACGTGGCTAAAAATAATGCTTTCAGGCTGTTGTAGCATCGCCGCCATTGAAATCGAAGTTTCATTAGCAGGGTTGCTATCTCCACCTTCCTTCTTCTTCTCTGGTTTTTTAAGGGTTTCAGGCTGGCTACCTGGGGGTCCTGATGGCTCTAAAGGAGCACATGAAACCATCAAAATTAGCAGAGCAAAAATTTTAAATAATTTCGATGTTAGATACTTCATGTGCAGCTCATTTAACTTTAAGTACTATTTTTTTATGAGTTCAAGATTCACCGTGATCGTGATCTCATCACTAACGACGCCACGAAGACCGGTAATATCAAATTCGTTTCGGTCTATTATAGTTTTTGCGACATACCCTGATCTATTCTCGCCTCTAAAAACTCCGGCACCCACAGTTGAAACTTCAAAGGTTACTAGCTTCACTTCACCATGAAAATCTAAATTTCCTTTTATGGTCTTCGGATCACCGTTCTCGTCATAGGTAAGTTCTGTCGAAGAGAAATTTATAGTTGGAAAAGTCTCAACGTCAAAGAGATCATCACTTCTAATATGATCGTCTCGACGCCTAACATTGGTATCTACACTTGCGGCCTCGACTGTAAAGCTGACGCTCGAATTACCATTGGCTTCAAACTTAACACTACCGTCGAATTGGTTAAACCTCCCAATCACATTAGAAAAACCGAGATGACCAACACTAAATCCAATATGAGCATGGTCTTTATCGAGAGCATAGTCTCCATCAGGTGTTTGAGCAGCAGTACCAACAGTAGAAAAAAGCGCAACAATGGTCAGAATAATTTTATTCATAGTAGTCTCCGATGTGAATGTTTTTCGATTAATCTAATAAAGTTTATATCAGTAATCCTACAATCATTAAACACATCTCTTCTTATGAATGTCATAGGCTAAAACTATAGACGATTTTAGTGTGGCAACCCGGCGCACCAAAAACTCGCACCAAAGTAGAAAAAACACAATAAATTAAGTACTTATATATTAAAAATTTACGCTGTATTCTTGAGCTCAACTAACTCGTCCATTCCAGCTTTCAATCCTCGCTGCTACTTCTATTTACGAGTGTCAAAAAGTTAATCAGTCCATCATTGACTAATTCTTATATCGTTACTTAACCCCTCAATACCACTAGCCGTCTACCAGCCCAACCACCTGTTATTCGGGGTACAACTCTTGCTTTCATAAGAGATAGCAGAAGCTACGATTTAACCGAAAACACATAGAGGATTTTGAAAATGACTTATCAAAAAACACTTGGGATCTTTAGTATCTTACTCTTTAGCTTGGCCGTCTCTTGTAATAGTTCAGAGACTTCATCTAGCAGCTTAAATGTAGCAGTAGCCGCAGACAATGCCGCCTCTGGCGACAAGGAATACACTGGTAAAGCCGTCGAAGATAATGAAGTTGATGTAAACGCATATATGAAGAAGTTCAACAAAGACCGTAAAGACAGAGGCCTAAAACCTATGAAATTAAGCCGAAAGCTAGTTAAAGCTGGTGCGACAAACAACCGCCATCAGATTCAAAGGCAAGTGTCAGGTCACTATACTCAGGATCATTACACAGCAGTAGCTGTTTACGGAGAGGATAAAATTGATTCGGTAATCCAAATGTGGCAAGAATTTCCATCTACCAGAGTTATTCTGCTAGGAGGTTACAATTGCACAGGTATCCATAAATTAGGACTCGCATGGACCCAGGTTTTTGAGAATACCGACGACTGTAAATACTAAGGTTAATAAGTAATAAACTAAAAAGCCATGTGGGAGATCACATGGCTTTTTTTTGTGAGATGGAAATGGGGTATCACTCTGTTGAGAATTAGTTAGTCTCATAGCTTAGGTGCGTCATCACTTTACCGGCGAAATGTTTTCCTACACGACTCTAAAATACTCAGACTTTTAGCACTTTCATTAACATGAGATTTCTTAACCTTCTTATTTAGCTGCTCCAGCTTTTCAATACTAATAGGGGTACTGCCATTCATACCAATGGCAAGTATTTGCATAGCGCCATGGTGATCGTAAGCCCGGTCTAGTAATGAATCAAACCTCGCGAGGGACTCTAGATGAACCTCGACTCTATTGAAGGAGTGGCCGAGTTCAACAACCGACATCAGCTTCACGCTAAATACATAATCGATATAATCGACCATGACCTGACTAGCAACGGCATCGATGATTTTTTTCATTAAATCCAGATAAAGCAAAGAATTTTTCAGCCTACCAAAAACTTTCACCTGATGGGTTATTTCGGCGGCTTCAATATTACTTTTATCAGAGCTCTGATAAAAATTCGGCATGTAGCTTAACAGCTTTAATAAGGCTTTTTCTTTTGCCATTCTAGTATCTCTATCTAGTCCCTCGAAGGAGTTCGATACCGAAATCACATAGCGAATCAGACTTGTCAGAAACTCAAGTCTATAGCTGGGAAGCGTATTATCGCTCTGTACTAACGGAGATTCCGGATAGCCTCTTTTTCGCCATAACTCGGCATCCATAGCAATTGCATGCTTCACAAGACGAATATTCTCTCGATTCACATCAGCGATAAGATCGTAAACTGATTCATAGTCGGCGGGGCTTTCGAAAAAATGCTCGAAGTTTGCCGAGTCACTGATCGCTTCAAAATAATCTAATTGAGTTTCGTTTTGTATATACCTAGCACCTAAAGTAATATGACTTAGATAACCAGCTTTTTGCCGCCACTTGTACACCTCGACTAGGTTAGCGCTAGCTCTAAAAACTACGGTATTGGCCTTACTTAAACTCGAATTAGCAGCAAGGGTATTCCAGACTTTACCAAAGTCACCCCGACCAGCTGGAGACCGTAGGTAACTATCAGGACCCTCGGTTATAAGGTTAGCCCACGCTTTGCCGTGGAGCCTGTTTTGACAGTAAGGAAGCGCAGCTGTGAAGTCCTCTAAAAGCGCTGCTCTAAAACTTTCTATCTGAACAGAGGTTTGATCACCGAATAGGCGCTGAAGTCGGGTCTGATATTCAGGGCCGTTAATCTCAACTAACTTTTGAACGACTCGCCGGAAAAGAACCTTCTGGCCCTCAGACTTAACTCCTACCAAACTAGCTCGTATCATTCCGTAACCAGGTACGCTGGAAAACTGATCAATCATCTTCTCTTGGGCATAATCCTCGAGATCACCCTTCTGAACCGAATGAGCGGGAGTAGAGGTCAAATATGACCCTACTAGGAAGAATATTATAACTAACCGATTTTTAAAGGAAAAAGGAATAAGGCTCAAGCAGAACTCCTAGAAATGTAGTTTAATAAAACTATTTATAATATCTTTAATATTACTATATTAAATAGTCAATATATTAAATAAATTTTAAAATTTTATATAATAATTCCAGGACATGCAGACAAAAAAATGCGGCTGTAAAAAACAGCCGCATTTGAATTTTATATAAGGTAATCAGCCTAAATCAAAAACCCTATTGAACAGTAACCGTAGTTGGTTGAGTATACTCCCAACGTCCCGCTACTTCTGAGAAAGCTCCTAAGCGCATTTCGTATTGCCCAGGGTTTACATTCTGAGTTTGTACCGTCTCGCTAGAGGTAGCAAACCGATATGCTGGATTTCCCCATTGCCCATCAGCTGAGAACTCAACTCGGTAGAAAGCAACCTTGCTGTCTCCAGTCCAAGATACAACTCCGCCATTTCCGGCGATTGCTGCGCCCGAAAGTGGTGCAGTAAGAGAAATGTTTCTTTTCATAGGCGCTTGTACATTGAAGCTTCTAACTTCACTAATACCATCCGCAGTCTCTACTTGCCAAAACCAAGTACCTGGGTATGGATGGTGAAATTCATAACTGTTTCCTGAAGTAGGAACTCTCATGTAAACAGATTTCATTCCGCGGTCACGAGAGAAGACAATCGTACCCGATCCACCTTCCCAACTAAAAACCGCTGGTCCCGATGTTTCATCATATGATCTTGCGTCGCCGTTGACTGGCGATACCAACATAACGTTGCCAGTAGGCATCGCAGCTGTCTCAGTCATCGATGAAGGCATCGCCATATCATCGCCAACTTCTTGCATTTCACCGGCTTGATCCATCTCCATAGCGGGATCAACAGTGTTAGTGGCAGTTTCTACCGGCTCTAACGGATCAACAATCGCATCCGGGTCATTACTAGCTAAATCGTCGTACTCATCTTCACTGAACATGAAGAATACCGCGACCGCTACCAAGACCAAGAATACACCTCCTAAAACTAGAAGACGGGTATTATTGCCGCTGGCAAATCCACCATCCTTGAAGATCTGAGACACAGCATTCGTGTTAGTCCCAAAGTTACTTGTGAACTCCCCTTTCAAGTCCGCCGTAAACGGATTGCTCTGAGGAGCCTGCTGGGAAGAAAAAGAACTCCCCGCCTGCGTTTGATTAGTGTTGTGATTACTTGGCTGATTCATAAAATCTTCTCCATGTTAGCTAAACTACAGTATACAAACACGCATACCTCAGCTTCTGCCTAAATGTGATGATAACTCACTAAGGGGATCGGTATCTGTTTAAACAACTTTAGCTAAAAAGACTAAAACTTAAACACAAACATCGATCTATCTATATTATAGAAGCACCGTAGCGCATCATGCAAGATCGTCACTAAGGTAAAATTAACCCTCGGCATACCACCATTAAAGTAGCACACGATAATTGCTTCGATTTTTGAAGAATAAGTACTTTTAACCAAATAAAATAAAATTTTATAGAGCGAGCATATGAGGACTAATTTGGCCTTTTACAGCTCCAAAATCAGTTCTGAAATCTCGATTTCTATTGGCAGCGTGTAGACTGTGGTTCCTAATCGGTCAAAAATACCTTGGTCGCGCCAATAATCTTTCTCAGTTGTAATCACGGCGTCAAATCCACGCACTCTGTCTATCAAATCACTTAGAACAAAGCGCTGATGATCGGGAAATGAAACGTGGAGGTCTGGGTGGATATCTAAGGAATTAAGTGAAAGAATAAACCGCTCAGGTCTAGCGATTGCGGAGACCGCCGCCACTTTAATCCCTTTGAAATCAGTTGACTTAGCTTCACCGTGCTTCAATTCAGGTTTAAGAATCTTAGTTTTAGTATCTATAAATAATCTACCATAAAGCTCGGCAATTTTAGCATCTTCTGCCTTCACCTGACCCTCCCCAGTCCACACCACAAGATCAGCTCTTTTCAGTGCGCTTACCGGCTCTCTTAAAAAGCCCAACGGCAATAAACTACCTGATGCAAACGGGTTGGATTTATTGAGAAGAACGATATCTAAGTCTCTTTTGATTTTCCAGTGTTGAAAACCATCATCCAAGATCCAATGAGTGGGTCTGTACTCTGATCTTTCGATAAAAACCTGCGCTGCCCAATAGCGGTTCGCACAAACTACCACCGGTACTTCTGGCAACTTAACTGACTGCATCATAGCTTCGTCGGCTGCCAAAGTTATCTCGGTATCAGGCGCGATGATATACCGTCCGCATTGCAACACAGCAAGTTCGCCACTACGAAGACCACTCTTATAGCCGCGTGTTAGAATAGCCGGTCGACCACCTTCATTCAAAATCTTTTTACATAGCGCGATCACAAAGGGCGTTTTACCTGTGCCGCCAACAGATATATTACCGACCGAGATTACCCTTGGATCAAGAGTCATTGATTGTTTCAACCCCAAACGATAGACCAAGACCCTAAACTTCACGAGATACAAAAACAACAAAGACAGCGGCGTCATTAACAGTCGGAACCAAAACGGCTGGTCGTAAGATTTCCTGTAAATATACTCAATATTCATGTTGGCTCAACTCCGCATTATAAAATGCACGGTACTCTGAGTGTTTTAACAGTTCTAGATGGGGACCCTCTAAAAGCACCTCACCATCATTCAATAACAATACTCGATCAAAGCTTTCAAGTACATGTAGCCTATGAGTGACTGAAATAAAGAGTTGGTGGTTAGACCGTGACTCAGAAATCACGCTATTTAAAAGTGAACGTTCGTTGGTCAAATCTACCGCAGAAGTTGCTTCATCGAACAATAATATGGGCCGTTTTTTTAACAGCGCTCTAGCGATTACAAGTCTTTGAATCTGCCCCCCAGAAAATTTCGGATTCAAAGGGTCGTATTCGGTTTCAATACCATGTGAGAAGGAGTTAATATCATCCCATAGATTTACTTGGGTCAAATATTTCTCAATATCATCTTCAGTGATTTCTAAGTCGTTAGAGTAAAGTAAATTATTCTTTATAGAGTCTGAAAATAAAAACGGGCTCTGGCTTACCATTGAAGTCAAATACTTCAACTCTTCTTGGCCAATATTTGCAGTCCATACGTCGGACTCAACAAGCCCTGATAACAGTTTCAATAAAAAAGACTTCCCCACCCCACTAGGACCGACCACTGCTACGCTAGTACCGAGATCAAACGATAAATCATTCAAAGATAGTATCTTCTTGCCCGCCAGACTCAACCGGCAGGAATCAATCTTTATCTGACTAGGTGGAACTATTAACTTAGCTTTATTTTCAGTTTTTTCACCAACTAGATCCGGAGTAAAAGACTTCTCGTCGATTAATTCCAGCCCGCGGGTTAACCCCCCCCTAAGCTCGCCAAACCGAACAAACTGCTCGCCTAAATTACGAAGTGGTCTTAGTAACATACCTAAAGCAGCAAAAAACTGAATCATTACATCATAACTAAAATCAAAACCAAACTTTCGCCTTCCTACCAAGTAAAAAAACAGCGCAAATACCACGAACCCAAACAACTCAACCATAGGTGCAAAGCTTGATCTAATTAATATCGATTTTCTAATTTTGCCATAATAAGATTCATTTAACCGACTAAACCTATCAATCTCCAAATTGGTCGCATTTTGGGCATAAATAAAATTAAACCTAGAGCGCATATCTAATACTGAAGCTGAAATACGTGCTAGGTCACCCTGCCACATTTCACTATAGCGAGATATCTTCTTACCACCACGACCTGTGACCTTGGCAAACAGAGGCGCACCTAATGCTAAAACAATTGCCGTCGGCCAGTGAATAACAAAAACAGCGGCAAAACATCCGAGAACTAAGACTGAGTCTCGGAGCATCACTGTCGTAATTTCTGAGAACTTCATCTGTAGATACAACACGTCATTCATTAAAATCGACATCCAAGTACCAGCAGACTGTTTATCTGTTTCTAAAAAACTTTTTTTAAGCAAACCCTTAAACAAGCCCTGACGATATTCGGTAGCAACTCTTAAAGATAGAGCGGCTTGATTCACTTGAAACAGATAATTCGCGAGGGATCTGACTAGCCCAGCAACCACAATAGCAATAGGAACCGCTAACAGAAGCTGTGACTTCCCTAACTGCATCGAAGAAATCTCAAGATTTCCCAGTGAGGCTGGCAGTAAACTTGACACCGGTATGTACTGAGACTCACCCCCCATCACCAATAAAGTTTTTAAAAGCGGTCCGACTAAAAACAGAAAAACAGCCTGCATCATCCCCATAAAAGCTAACGCAATGAAAATAAATAAAATATATTTCCGATGTCTCAACGCCAAAGAAAACAATATCGACATTAGATTTTTATAAGCACTATTTGACGTCACTCACAAATCCCTTAGCTCGTAAATCCTCTATTAAAATCCGCGCTGCATTTTTAGCTGCCAAATTATCCATCGAATTCCGAATGGAACTTAGATCACTTAAAACCTGCTCTCGGTAATTAATATTATAAATTAGCATCGAGACTTCATCGGAAATTGTCACGACCGGTAAACTTTGAATAAATTCTTTCACAACTTCTCTATTCAACAATAAGTTCACTAAACTAATAAACTTCACTTTAACAAACATTCTTGCTAACAAATAAGAAAATGAATCAATAGCATACATAACCACCATCGGCGTTCCAACGATCGCACATTCTAACGTAGCAGTCCCCGAAGCTAATAAGCCAACATCCATCGATGCCATGATTTCTAAGCTACTTCCTGAAACTACTTTGACCGGACCCATGTCATGACAACCCTCAGCCACATTTTCTTTAATTCGCCTATGAGTCGGCAGACAGGACGTGAGATCTGCAATCGTCAAATTGGAGGCTAGTGGCATAATAAATTTAATATCGTCGCCATACCTAGCTCTAAGCTCACCAGCGACAGCAAGCATAGCAGGTAGAATTCGCTTGAGTTCTGTTTTCCTACTTCCAGGTAGTACCCCAACCAAGAAACCTGACTTCTCCTTAGGCCGCCGGTTACTTGTTTTTTCGACATCTAAAACCCGGTCAAGGTGCGGGGAACCTACATACTTATAGTTAACACTATGACTTTCAAAAAACTCACCCTCAAAAGGCAACACACCCAAAACCATTTCAAAGTCTCTTTGCAGCTTTTTAACTCGACTTTGTCCCCAAGCCCAGACTTTAGGAGCGACATACTGATAAACAGGAATGCCTAAACTTTTAATTTTCTTTGCTAAACGAAAGTGAAAACCAGGAAAGTCCACGAGAATAGCGAACTTTGGATTTCTTTGCTTAATTTGTTCGATGACTTGGTTCTCAACATCTTTAATCTTTGAAATATTTTTTAGTATGTCCAGAGCCCCCATAATCGAGATCTCTTTTAAATGGGCGATTTGCTCTACTCCAGCAAGTTTCATGGAGTCACCGACCAAACCAAAAGGCTGAAGGTTGGTCAATTGGTTCTTAAGTTCAACAACCAACTCTGCAGCCAGTAAATCTCCAGAATATTCGCCAGCCGAGATAAAATAACTCTCTCCCGGCTGATTCATCTAACGATTCCCCGCTGGCTTTGCCGTAGAAAACTAACGAAAAGATCACGAGCAGCACTAGCAGGAACTTCCGCCTCAATACGCTCAACCGCTGAGGTTAATGTAATATTTTCCCCATAAACCAATCTATACATCGCCTTGATGTCAGAAAGATTCTTAAGCTTCGCACGCCTAAGACCCACTACATTCAAACCATTTACCTTGGCTCGATCACCATGCACCATACAAAACGGAGGAACATCTTGAGAAACCATTGCACCTGCAGCAATCATCGCCATATCACCGTATTGAGTGAACTGATGAGCAGCCGAAAGCCCACCAAACACTACGCCATTACCGACTTCAACATGACCGGCCAATTGGACACCATTTGCAAAGATGCAGTGGTTGTTAACAATACAATCATGGCCTATATGAGTATAAACCATCACTAAGTTATGATCGCCGATTTGAGTCTTACCGCCGCCACCAACGGTTCCTAGAGATATATTCACATACTCTCTAATCCGGTTACCTTCACCGATTATAACCTCAGTATCCTCACCTTTAAACTTCAAGTCCTGTGGCACCGATCCAATAGTTGCAAAAGGAAAAACAATCGTATCCTGTCCAATTGTCGCTCTACCGGTAATAGTAGCGCCGGCACCGATGCGGACATCGTCCCCCAGCTTCACATGAGAACCGACCATAGCCCGAGGACCAATATGAACGCCTCGGCCCAATTCAGCTCCTTTTTCTACTAGAGCTTGCGGGTGTATAACGACACCTTCGTCTTTAACATCATTAGGGTCTATGGTTTCTTCGAAACCAGTAAACAACGATGTCTGCAGCTTAATAATATCCGCCATATAAAACTCAATCCAGCTTTGCGGAAAACTCCGCTTGTCCAGCGACCTGATCCCCAATCAATACTTTGCCAACAAACCAGAAGAAATTCTTTCTACGGTTTTGAAGGGTCAACTCTAATGTCATAACATCCCCTGGAGTCACCATTCGCCTAAACCTCGCATTACGTACTTCCGTCAGTAAACAAGTCGTAGTGCTGGGCTCAGTCAAACGCCCATAAACAGCTGATGTCTGAGCAAGAGCTTCAATTTGCAACACGCCAGGCATAACCGGATTACCAGGAAAATGACCCTGAAGTATCGGGTCCGTATACGAAATATTCTTGATGCCAACAATCCGCTCTCCTGGAGTATACGAAATAATTCGATCCACCAAAAGAAACGGGTAACGATGAGGTATAAACCTCTTTATCTGTTCGACACCCATTGGAAATGTAATCTCAGAGTTAGTCATAACTACTTTTTGCCTTTTTTGCTCGCTACCGCACCCTTACCGTGATCTTTTTCGTAAGAGCTAATAACTAACTTCGTTAAATTCACCGGGTCTTTTAAGTAAAGAAGCCCTGCTGTGTTGGCCTCAAAGACTCCCTGAAGCTTTTGATTTTTCGCGATACCTTCGACGATCTTAGCAACTTTCAGAGCAATACTTTGGGTCGCCTTTGCTTCTTTTCGTTTTATTTCCTGCTGAAAAGTCATTTCTGAATTTCTTAGAGCCATAAAACGTTGTTGAAACTCTTGCTGCTTCTTTGCTCGCGCAGATTCGCTTAAAATAGAAGCCTGCTTCTTCCAGTCTTCGTTTAACTTATCTAATTCTTTTTTCTCAGCTAAAAACTCTTTTTCTTTAGCCTTAATTTCACTTTCTAATGTCGACCTAGCAGCCTTACCTTCGGAAACATTCAATATCACCGCCTGCATGTCGACAACACCAAACTTCCCCGCAGACTGAGCCTGAACGTCACCAGTAACCGCAAATAAAGAACTCGCGAAACCAAACACTAAAATCATACTTACAAGTTTTTTCATGCCCACTCCCTTAAAAAAATTTAATAGCCTAAGTAAAATATAAATTTCATATCACCAGTTTTACCGTCTTCATACGGATAGGCCCACTCGAACCTAAACGGTGCAATAGGTGTAATCCACCTAAACCCAAATCCGTAATCTTTTTTAAACCCCTGAAACTCAATTGATTCGTCGTCGTCGTATACCCGACCAGCATCAGCAAAAATCAGCGCCTTAATCCCAGCTTCCGGTATCAGTGGCATAAAGTACTCCATTTGAAGGTACATTTTCTTATCGCCACCCTTATTAAGCCGGCTCAGCCGTCCTTGCGGGTTTTGCATAATATTAAAATGTGGTCCAATCTCTCTGAAAGAGTAGCCTCTGAGGTCGTTAAACCCACCTAAGCGGTAACGTTCAAATATAGGAATAGGCTCATCACCAAGAGGGTATATGTAGCTTACTACACCTTTTAAATGGAAGTAAGTCCGGTAAGTCTCACTAAAATCAATCGGAAAATAGAACGAGCTGTCAAAGCCTGATTCCATAAACTGAAAGTCGCCACCTAATGGGCCACCCGTTACAGACTGGGTCGCTTTAACATTAGAGCCTGACGATGGGTCCAAATAATTATTAGTAGAGTTCCTACCAACACCAAATATCATCGTCGATTGGATGCCGTCTTCACGCAGCTTATCAATAATAAAGGACTCACTAGAGGTCCGAATTTTAGATATTTTATATGTTAAGGAACCCCGAATCAGCTCTATAATTTTTCGTCCAAGAGTAACGCTACCGCCTACTCTACGCTCTTGCAGCTCGATATCATCGGTAATTTCTCGTACTTCGTTATTCAAAAAGCTCGAAAACCCTAACGACCAGTGGCTATCGTTTACTCGGGGGTTGGTAAAACCCAACTCTAGTGAGTAATTTTTACCACCATTCCATTTCCCCGTTACGCTTGTCTTCCATCCGTACCCTGACTGGTTTTCTTCGTTATACCGACCTTGTCCAAACCAACGGTTTTCAACCTTAGATTGTCCCGGCTGAAATCCTAGTGCGGCTTGTAACTGTCCAGTAGGCTTTTCTTTAACTTTAATTTTATAGTTCAGCAGTCGTTCGTCTTCGCTGTCGCGACTTCGTATAGCTTGCACTTCTTCAAAAAAGCCTAGTCTCTCAATATTAGTTTTCGATTTACTTAACTTAGTGCCGCTATACAACTCACTATCAGCAACCTCAAACTCGCGACGAACAACATTATCTCTAGTCTTAGAGTTACCCACAATTGTGAACTTACCAAAGTACATCTTCTGTCCTTTGGTAATTTCATAGTTAATATCAACCGTCGGAGGATCACTTTCTCGGTTAAATGTCGTCTTGGGGTTAACATCGACAAATGCATAACCCAAGTCCCCATACTTATTAACCAGCATCTCTACATCTTTTTGGAAGAACGAATAGCGGAACAATCCTCCGCCTTTAAGTTTCATTTCTTCAAATAGTTCTTCTTTAGGAAACAAGATATCACCACTAATATCGATCTTCCCAACATTGTACTGAAGGCCTTCTTCAACTTGAAAAGTTAGCCGAACATACTCACGGTCTTGATCTAACATTGTAATAGGCTTAGCAACTTTTACCTCAGCAAAACCCTGATCTCGATAGTAATAAGAGATAAACTCTAAGTCTCTCTTCAAAAACTCATCTTGATACAGAGAGGCTGGACTAGCATAACTAGACGCTCTGGTCAGAGGCCGAGAGAATAGTTTATTGATGATCTCACCATCAGAATAAAACTCGTTCCCTAATATATGGACGCTACCAACGCGGACTACACCGCCTTCGTGTACTACAAAGGTAAGTTCCACGTCGTTATCACCAACTTTTTCAAGTTTGTAGCTTACGTTCGCAAGGTAATACCCTTTATCTATATACTGTTTTTCTATAACCCCTAAATCGCTAGTAATGGTCGATTCATTTACAATCGTATATAGTTTGGTTTCGATTTTATCTTTCACATCATCTTCGGTAACTTCCTCCAACCCCTCATACTTGATCGAGGTGATTGCAGGTTTTTCTTTAACCTCTATGATAAGTTTAATTCCGGCATCTAGCTCTTCTTTATAGACTCGAACGTCAGAAAAATAACCTAAGTCGTATAGTGTACGTATGTCCTCAGCAACCTTCGCTGCCTCGATCACATCACCCTTACGGGATTTCAGAAGGGTAAGAATAGCCTCCGACTCAACCTTACCGTTGCCGCGAACGTCCATTTCCAAGATCACTTCACCGACGGCTTGCACATTATCAGAACCAAGGGTCAACCAACTATATATAGCTATAAGCAATAACCTGCTCAATGCATTCCTCCGTCATCTACAATTCGCCCATCTTCCATCACAATTCGCGCCGGAAGGCGCCCCGCCAAATCTTCATCATGAGTCACAAGCAACATTGTCACCTCGTGCGCCAAACAAAGCTCAAGCAATAAGTCTTGTATAGCATCAGAGGTTTTTTGATCTAAGTTCCCAGTAGGTTCATCTGCAAGAAGTATTGGCGGCGCCATCAGTAGAGCCCTTGCAATCGCAACCCTCTGTTGTTCCCCACCGGATAACTCCCCAGGACGATGTTTCTCACGCTGACCCAACCCGACAGCATTTAACAAATCAATAGCTCGGCTTCGCACTGCAGCTTTAGACGAGCCAGATATTAAACCCGGCATCATAATATTTTCGACCGCTGAAAATTCCGGTAAAAGATTGTTCATTTGAAAAATAAATCCAATCGTTCGGTTACGAAAGTTTGACGCAACACGGTCGGACATCAAAGATGCATCCGCTCCGTTTAGAAATATATGACCTGAGGTTGGTCGATCAAGCGTACCAACTACATGAAGTAACGTACTCTTACCAGCTCCCGATTTACCAGATATTGCAGCGATAGTTCCGCGGGGAATTTGCAAATTAATATCTAAAAGAGCCGAGACCTTCTGCGCTTCGAGAGTGTAAACTTTCTGCAAGTCTTTAGCAGAAATAATTGTATCAGGCATTTCATTGATCCTACTCATAACGTAACCCCGAGCTAGGGTGCTGCATTGCAGCCGTTAGGGCTGGATAGGCAGAAGCAACGAGGCTAAAAACCCACGCTGAAAGACACACTACTACGTAGGTACCGGGTAAGTACTTCACCGGAAGCTTAACTTGATTATAAACTCCCTGCGGCAAACTAATGATGTCAAAGTTATCGACAATAAAGCAAAGCAACAATCCAACGCCTAGTCCCAAAACAATCCCAACAGTGCCAATTGTAAAACCATGCAAAGCATAAAGCTTCCCGATATCCCCACGAGTCATTCCAATCGCACGCAGTAAACTAACTTGGGTCTTCTTATGAAAGACTGTCATCATCATCGTGCCACTTATAGAAAAGGCAGCGACCACTACGATAAGCATTAAAATGGAACCCATTGCAAATTTCTCAAGTTTTAGAGCAAACAAAAGAGAGCTATTAGACTTCTTCCAACTCACCGGGTTAATATTTTGGTAGCTAGACAGTCTACTTTCTATTTCATCCACCTCATAAGGGTTTTCTAGATTTATCGCAATCCCACTAACAAACTGCGCATCCTGCATATAAGGCTCGTAAGCTGTCATAAAACGCCGGCCTTCCGCTAACGAAACCACTGAAAGCTTACTGTCAAACTTAGAGTCGAAGGTTCGAAAGGTACCAACAAGAACATAGGGCCTTGTCGTCGTTCCCCCGCTTAATACCGTAGATGAATCTACCGCCGCAGCTGGGTTCACAACCAAAATCTCGTCACCAATGTCTACACCAAGACTTCCGGCTAGGTTTTCTCCCATAATAATTCCTGGCCACTTATGGGAACCTTTTTGCTCAGAAACGACCGGCTCGTGCAAGCGCGATAGTGCCGACAAAGACCCCTCGGTCATCGAGTCAGCAAATATCCATAAGTGGTTATCACGAGTAGGGTCTATTCCAATGAGCTCTGTCGACTGAAGGTGCTTACGGTGTTTAAGTACTACATCCGACTTGGTAAACGCTTCCATAGTTACCGCTTCCGGTACATCTTTTTTTAACCCTGCTAAGCCACCGACGTCGGCTAAGCTATAACCGGCCGCGGCATTTTTACCGAACAATTCTAGATGCGGCTCTCCGCGTAACATCTTTTCTTGTAAACTATTTTCGAACCCGCCCATCACGGACAATACGACGATCAGAATACTAACCCCCGCCGTAACTCCTAAGATCGAAATAATTGTCATAAAAGACAAACCGAACCCACTACGTGTGATTAGATTGCGCCAGGCTATCCAGAGGATGTAATTTGGTTTAGGCGATCTGAGTTCAGACAATGACTAGACTTTCTTTGGCAATCAACATTTAAACCATCATTTATACACAAGATTTGACGGATAATCACTTCATTTCCCTCTTTTAACTCTTTAAGATTAAAAACTATTTTCCATAAATTTTAAGGGCTATTCAAAGAATCTTTTAGAAAATACATAGCTATCAAGAATTCCCACATTGAAACCCACCTAAATATCGCAATATTTACCTCATATAATCCACTGATTATATTACTTAATTAAGGACTTACTATACAATCATTAAAGAAGTTTTAGAGAAAGCCGAAAGGTTACTTGTGAATAAAATAAGTATATTCATGAAAGGATCCAACCCCATGCTAGGGTCAGATACAACAAAATCAGTTCTAGGTCGTAACACGCTCTATAGAGGAATGCGTAGTTATAGGCTTGATTCAGATATTTGTGTATTAACCCTCATATCTGTCAATCCTTCCCTTTATCTTCCTAAAAATACCGGAATTAGTGGAAAATGAAACCGGTACCCTCAACCTTGCCCGGTGCTGAGCGCAGTTCAGCACCGATACGGGCATTCTTTGCTTAATTTTTAAGCTTCAAAACCTCACTGAGAACCCGGCGCCTCGCCGCTCTAACCTGAGACTTTTTATATCGATCATGAGATGCATCACCAGACTGATTAACCCGATATGCATCAGCATCCATAATTTGAACCTCAAATGGATAAAACACAGCCAGTTCTGTGCTGGAACAGGTTCCCGGCCATGATGTAATAAACTTGACCACTCGCTGAAGCTCATCTTTTTGATGAGAAGCAATCGTCGAATTAGAAAGGTACTCAGTAATTTTGTGCAACCACCCAGTGTTAGGGTTTTCAGTACGAATCAACTGCCGACAAGTAAGCTGAACCGCCCGATAAGAGGTCGCAGTGTGAGGGTTGACGTTATTCGCATCAACCGGGACCCCTGAAGAAGATTTCACAACCTTCTCAACCATTTCCTCAAAGTCATTCGGATCAATCCGGTCATTAATCAACATATCCCTAAGTACGTCCACATGCCCTCGAAAGGCATCAACATCTAACAAAGTATTTCTAGCCCTTGAAGGGTTACAATTTGGGAAAGTAATCATATAAAATTGCCGCAAATACTTGGCAACCTGAAGAACATCACTAAGACGCTTCGTCACGATCCGCACGCCTAATAAATCGTATATGGACTCCGCTACATTCGCACGTTTATGTAATAGCTTTAGAATGACGGACTCCCTAGTCTTTCGGTCTTTCCACTCAACTCGATCAAGCTCAACCCGATCAACCGAATCACCAAGCCACAACCGATGATCCTTATCTCGGTGGATGTGCACATGAAATCTCTGCGAGATTTGATCTTTTGCAGCAAAAAATCCAGCTCGCTTATGTACGCCCTCAATATGAGCGATGGTATGTAAGACCCTGAGTAAAGCACAAGACCATGCCTTTAATGCGCGATCTTTAGACTCGTTAGACCCTGCCCACAAAAGAAGATGACGAACGTCGTCGGTTTCAATAATTTGCTGAGGAGGCACAATAGGCTTGTAGTCCTTTAATAAGTGCCTTTCAATAAAGTTCATTCCCTCGATAATCACCGCATGAATAAGCTTGCGATCATTTTTATCATCAGGATCGTAGCCATAGTGACTGATGAAGTTCGTAGCATCATCCCAGTCTCGAACACGCATCTCCGGAAGGTCAATAGAGGACTTCCCCCCAATTAACACTTCCATCTCCTGCCAAGGAAACTCCCAGGAGTGAACCAGCTGATCTTTTGATACATTCGATGACATGATATCTTGCCTTCAACATGTTATAATATAACTAATTATATCACTGTTCATTAGCAAAGAATGGATGCTCCATGAAATGCTCTAGCACAAAATTTCCTATAGTTCTTACTCTACTGATATTTGTATCTAACTGGGCATATTCTGCCCCCCGACCAAATAGACAAACAAATATTATGGTTACCGACCATTACGCCCATAAATGGATAAAGTTTCCCACTATAGAAGGAAACTCCATTTTCGGTGACAAAAAAATCAAAGTCGAACCTCGAAAAGGAACCATTTCTGTCATCGTTTTTATTAGTAGTTGGGACGTTTCAAGTCAGAAACTGGTTCCGCAGTTGAAAAGAATCGAAGATAAATACAAAGACCTATATATAAATATCTTCTACATCTTCTCTCACGACCTCAGAACTGATGCCCGAAACTTTACAAATGAATTCAAACTAAATAAAGACAGGCTAATACTAGGAAATACCGCACTATTAAAGACCTTTCACAACCCGCCATTGGTCACGATATACATGTCTGATCGACAAGGCTGGCTAAGCCACCGAGTGTTGAAAGCCAAAACAAAAGATATAAAAAGGCTAGACCAATTAATTTCTAGAATGGTCCGGTTCTAGGTGCATTGCTTAGGTGAAGCTTCAACTCGAATTAAATTAGTAACAAAAAGAAATACTATCACAGGGAAAATATGAATACCTGTTCTAAGACTCGTACTAGAAATCAAACCAACATCCTTAGGTTCGAAATGAAAGAAACCTAGAGCCATAAAGAATAAATAATAAAAAATAACCGCAGACAAATAACGGTTTTCGATATCCCTCCTAAAAAGAACAGCACTAAAAACAAACGCTGGCATCAAAACAAGAAAAATCATTTTCCAACCATGATGAACCGCATAATTTAGTCCATACAAAAGGTTGCTAAACCCGTAGGACCTAGTGCTCCCAACCAAAACCAACACTAAAACAGGACCTAACCAGACTGATAAATCATAATATTTCAAAGCAGCCACCGAGCGAACTCGGTTAGAAATAAATAACCACTGAATCATACTTATTGCAAAAGATCCGATAAGAAGAAATGATATCCGGCTGCCGCCAATATGGAAATAATTCCAATCAGAGACTTGCATCGCCAACACCCACCAAGGTGACACGATGAAAAAGTACATCCCGACGGCAGATAGCCAAACTCGGCTATTCAAACGATCACGACAAAACACCCCCAATAGATAGATAGGGAGAAAAGAATAAAGCAGAAACTCGGACCGGATAAAGGTACACACGGCCAGAAAAAAAACACCCCAATACAACCCTCTAGAACTTTTCTTATAGACCCACCTACCCAGCAACACCACGCCAAAAGAATAATATATAGCCGCCGGAATATTTGCCAAAAACCAAATTGTTAGCTTGTGATACTGAACTTGTGATATGCAAATCATCACAAAAATTAATGACATTAAAATAGATTTACTAACAGACAGGTTAATCCGGGCAGCATTGAAAATAATAGAACTTAAAAAGAGCAGCCCCCAAATACTTACAACGGGACAAAATGAATAAAACAGTTCAATTCCACACCAATAACCTAATGCAACCACCGAAGGCAGAAAGAACATCCTAGCAAACACATACTGACTTAACTCAAACGGCGCTGACCACAAGCTCCCACCCTCTGCGATAAATTTGCCCGCAGAAATATACTGTTGGGAATCAACTGTCAGAACAACATCCGCGTACAAGTTGGCTGTCACCACAATCAAACAAAAGACCAACAAGAGGTATTTAGATCTCTCTACAAAATAACAGAATCCATCACCACGAAAAAAATACGATGTAATGGGAATTAAAATCAATACAACCTTCGGTAAACTAGCACCAAAAGGACTCACAAACATAACCATCATCGCCAAGGAAACGACGGCCCACCCGAGAAAATAGGAAATGAAGGTATATAGATAGACAGGAGACTTAGCATTAACGCGTTTACTCAGAAGAGACATACCGAAGAGTAAAACCGCTATATGAATAAAAACCTGCACAGCTATCCTTTATAAATATAAATATTACAAATATCATGATCTAAATGCATCGACACAAAGACCTTCCGAGAAGGTGGTTTATTTTCAGCTAAATATACCCGCCAAAAACCTTGTTCATAAACCACTGAGAATTCTGCGTCATTGGGATAAGAAAAATCTTCCTCATTAGCAAAGTTCACACTAACCGGATAAAGCCACGCCTGGATATCTACCGGAGACTTGACTCCACACTCTAAAGACTTTGATCTAGAGTTTGATTTGACCCTAATAAAGCTATACTGATCAGTTTGATCTGGAGGGAAGTGATCTTGCAAAATCGATGCTAGAGGTATCGTCATCAACCCTCTAGAACTCCACTGTACATCAGAGCTTATCTTCTGTGGCCCAGCTAAGAGTTTAGCCGATGTTATGAGAAGGCCTCTTCCGGCGCAAAGCACCGCTGCACTCCAAAGAAACCATCTTATGAGGTTTAAGCGCAGCACTTAGCTCCTTAATATCGTTCTTCTCTACGCAGTCATTCCCAGCAGAACAGCTGCGTTAGGGATTTCTTTGCAATACTAAGATCCCCGACGTTCACTATGTTCGCTAGGAAGACCAGCTCTAAAACTAATTAAATTCAACATTCACTAATCACTCTGACATTAGAAATAGAAATAATACAAAGCACCTAAAAGAGCCAGCAGCAAAACCATGGCAATCAAAGATTGATAAGCCCACTCTCGGCGAACCTTTCCAATATCCCCCATAATCTGGCTCAACGCCACAGTTCCCATATTGGTATTTCCACTGATAGGGTGTCGAGGAATAGAAACAATGAGCTCCATAACAGAGTCGTCAACGTCGCCCAGATCATCTTTTAGTCCTTGAAGAAGTAACGAAATTCTATCAGAGCAAAACTCAATACTTCGGTTTACAACCAACGATGTTTCGTCGATGGAAAGACCATACATACAATGCAGCAGCAGTAGTTCTCGGTCAATTCCCGGAAGATTCGCCAGCTTCACTTCAATACTCTGAAGCACCTCTCTCTGCCGATCATCTTCAACCCCAGAAAAACCCTGGTTTTCAAGAGCATTGATATCGGCGTTCCATATATCCTGACTGAAGTTGCGCGCGGTGGCCAAAATCTTAATCTTAAGTTGTTCGTAAGTACTAAAGCTCTGAGCTAATTCCTCAGATTTAAGAGCTCGAACCACCTCATCAATGGTCGCTAAAGAACGATCGTGCTGCCCGGTCATCCGAATCAAATAATCAAATAACTGAGCACGCTCAAGCTCAATAATATCAACTATGATATCAATATCACCGTCTTGATATTTCAAAAAAAGTTTATTGTTCACTGTTTCAGTCATAACGAACTATCCCTGCGTATCCCTTTAACGACAAGGACCCCATAAATCATCATAGCAATAGAGCTTTGATAGAGTAAGACTTTACTCACATCTTGCGTGATCACACCAAATAAAAACAACCCCAAGAAGACTGGAGTTAAGATTAGATGCAAAACACTATTCCAATAAACAATGTTGTTCCATTTCGCATGATATGAAATAGAATTCCCCTTAAGAAACGATATTCCACTTCGAATTAAAATCAAATCTGTAGGCCAATACAACCAAATATTTGCCGAATGGTAACCATGTTCATGCATGGAAACCATCCAGATAAGAATCATCGCTACACCAAAAAAGCCAGCCAGCAATCCCCACGATATCGAAACCAGCCCAAGAACCCGGTATCCGATCTTTAATAAATAACCACGACCCAACGATAACCACACAAAAAGCATCGAAACCAAAAAGATCCAAAAAAGCACTTGAAACCCGCTGTAGTCAGGCGGAACGGGAGATTGGAAATCATAAATAACTCGCCGCTCACTCAGTAATTTAGAACCTTCGATAGGCTGCCCATTGTCATCAAACGCCGGCATATCCGATAAATAATTATTTAAATACTGAGGAAGATACATCTCCTCCCAAGCGCTCATACGACTATCGATACTGCCATTCATCAGAACTTCAAGACCAGAGTGAATAAATGGATAACCCGCGAGATGATCACGGATAGAGTTTCTCAAATCAGTCGTGCCGGGCGCTTTTTGAAAGGCCTCACGAACCCTATTGTGAAGAACCTCATTAAGATAATCTCTTACCTTAGTGGAGCAATTGTCCAAGAAATATTGATACCGATAATAGAGGTTTTCAGACTTGGAGTTCCATATAATTTTATCGAAAAATTGCTTTTTCTGTTTAGTCGTTAAGTTTATCTTTTCATGGACAACACTTCGTTTTTCCATTCGGTAAATATTCAAAACATCAGACATGGAGAAAACGTCCATCCGGTAATTCATTTTCCCATAAACAAAGTTCGGAACAAACATAGGGTCATTGAAATCAAAGACGCCCCAATTATAGACTACGTCCGTATTATTTGACCGATCAATAAACCTAACTAAGGTGTGGCCAAAAGCGGTGTATACTTCAGCACCAGTTCCAACAGTTATCAAATAGAACTCGGTTTGAGAGAAGTCTTTAGGAACCGGAGGAACATAAAAATTATTAGCAGGTGATGCATGACTGAATTGAGGAGTAAGTATGCCGACAAACAACCAAGCTAACAACGACCTAACAATGATACGTGACTTCAAAAGATGCTACCCTTTCCGCTTATCAGCTCGACGTTTTTTCAATTCGTCTTTTAGCGCTAAGCGGTTCTCTCGGCGGCGTATAGCAGCATCGAAGCGGTGATGTTCTTCCTCAGTTTGTGGAGATATCGACGGAATCTCGGCAGGTCTACCGTCTTCCCCTAGAGCAACCATAGTCAAGTATGCACTCGACGTGTGAAACGTTTCTGCCGTAAATGGATTCTCTGAGATGACCTTAACACCGATTTCACAACTAGTACGCGACGTGTAATTAACCGAAGCTCTAATCGTCACAATCCACCCTAAGCTGATAGGTGCCAAAAAATGCATAGCATCTACAGAGGCAGTAACCACCTGCTTACGACAATGCCTGAGACCGCATGAAGCAGCCGCGATATCCACCCAGCACATCACCGTACCACCGAAAACTGTGCCTATTGCATTAGTGTGGTGTGGAAGGACAATTTCAGTCATTTCTACATGACTATCCGAAGGTACTTTAGCGGCCAATTCAGTCACAAGATCACCAGTTCATATAAAAATCGGTTGTTTACTTATTCGAAACTACTTGTTGTTCTTCTTCTTTGCTATGACTGTACAGTGTTACCTTATTTTTGCCAATCTTCTTTCCCTCGTACATCATCTGATCAGCCATTTTTAACAAAGTATCTTTGTCCTGGGCATGATTAGGAAAGGAGGCGACCCCAATTGATGCGGTCAATGAAACATGATTGCCATCGTCTAACATAAAGCGAGTATCCTCGATTTTTCTTCTAATCCTCTCACCAGCAAGGTAGCCAGTGGTAGGAGTCGCACCAAGTAACAAGATAATAAACTCATCACCGCCATAACGAATAACGCTATCGATCTCACGAGCAGTATCACGCAACACATCAGCAGTTTGCCTTAGAACACTACTACCAGTGAGATGACCAAACTTATCGTTAATAGACTTAAAATTATCTAAGTCGATAAAAAGCAGAGTGAAGCTAGTCATAAAACGCTGAGCACGCCTAATTTCACTTTCCAGAGCCAACTCTAAATATCGAAAATTAAATAGAGATGTTAAATCATCCTTATACAGCAATGCTTGAGTTTTATCTAAACGACTAAACCAGACCTGACCACTTTGAAGCTGACGAGTCAGGAAATCTGAGTAAGGCTCAATCTGCTCGGCTGGTACAGTAGGGCTTGCGTTGCGATCGAATTCCCAAACAATAACCTGCCATGTTGAAGCCGAGTCGCCTAATAGCGCAAAGTAGATATGGCGTTCGTCGACGACATAATAATTTACTCCCTGACAGTACTCCTGGCTTTTTAAATTAATTTTTCGAAGTGAATCCTCAAGAGAGCTTAGAAAGTTTTTATTAAACCCCTTAGTAGCCTTGAGTTTAAAATCAGACTGGGTAAATGTCACTCGGGAGCCGTCGTACTTAAGACCAAAGACACAAGCTTTCGTTAAACCTAAGTGCTCACCAACAATCTTCACAAATCGATTTAACAAGAGCTCATAACGAGACTCTCTCCACATAGTTTGAGACCACTCACTCAAACAATCAACTGTGATAGACGCTGGATTTGCGGTTCCTAAACTGTCACTATTTTCGATGGTTTTCGGTGTCATAATTCCCTCTTGAAGTCCGCCAATAACAGAATATCATGATTGGCTCAAGTAGAATAAAAACTCTCGCAAACGATTAGAAAAAAACAAGTGTATTAAGGCCCCTACAGATAAAAAGGGCCCGAAGGGAATTGCCGTTTTAAGGCTACCTTTTCGACTGATCAGCATCAAGCTAACTCCCCAAACAGCTCCCAAAATGGACCCAACAAACACCGTGGGCATGATTGCCTGATACCCAAGCCAGCCGCCAATGGCAGCAAGAAGCTTTACATCGCCCAACCCTAGTCCAACTTCTCGGCGAATCAACCAGTATACCCAAGCTACTAAGTATAAACTACCACCGCCCAGAAGAACCCCCCAGACTGCTGACCAGATATCAAGATCGGGGTGGAAATATGCCACCACCGGCACTAGGCATATCATCGGAATACTTATCACATCAGGTATGATCATGTGCCTCATATCAATAACTGAGCAAACAACCATCAACGAGGTAAAGGTCGCAGCATGAAAAAATCTTAAAAAATTTGGTGCATTGTATATCAGAGCGCCCCCGTCCAAGGAGACAAAGGGGAAACGCCAATAGATGAATGAAAAGGCTAAACCTAGCCCTAACTCTACGAGAGGATACTGAAGTGACAGCTTTTCTTGGCAGCATGAACTCCGCCCTCTAAGCAGCACATAACTAGCAATCGGAATATTTAAATAGATTGGAATCATTGAGCCGCAGCTACGACATCGCGATCGGCTATGCTTAAAAAACTCACCATCGGGGACTCTGAAAATAACAACATTTAGAAAACTGCCTATTAGAGCGCCCAAAACAAACATGACCCATGTCACTGGGTGCGACAAATATAACCCTATTGCTGTCATTTAAGCCCTTATAAACAAATTTGAGGTGAAACATACCCAAAACTTTAATAGACTACCTATTGTACCAGCTAAGCGGAGTTTATGAAGCAAATAGTCTTAGAAAAATTAGATTGGACGCAACTAATCGAAACGTTGCGCTCGCACTGTAAAACATCTGTTGGAAAAGAGGCTTGTAAAAAAACTAGCCCCAACCTTAGTAAAGACCAAATTCTGTCGCAGTGGAATGTAGTTGAGCCGATTCGTGACTTGATTAACAATGGCTACAGTCTACCCTTAACAGAGTTAACTGACTTATCGTCTATTCTACTAAGTATTGAAAAGGGCCAAGTCCTTAACGGCGAAGAGCTAAGAGAAGTTTATGGTCTACTGCTATTAACAAAAAACCTTCATAAGTTCTGCAAAGACTTTTCCTCCAAATACTCGACGCTAGATCGCTTTAGAGCGCAGCTCTATCCTTTTCCAAACATCGCTGCAGAAATCGAACGCACCATAGGTCCCGATGGAGAGCTTTTAGATGATGCCTCTCCGAAGTTAACTAAAATTCGCAAATCAAAACTTTCCCTTAGAAAGAACATTGAGCAAAAAATAACAGAACTTTTACACAGCCAAGATATTATCAAATACTTACAAGATGAGTTTTTCACGGTTAGATCCGATCGCTATGTCATACCAATGAAACTGGACGGTCATGGCCGAATCAAAGGATCAATTTACGATACCTCTGACAGTGGACAAACACTGTTTATTGAACCTGCATCTATCACTCCCCTGAACGAACAGTTACTTGAGTTTGAACTCGAGGAAAAGATTGAAGTCCTAAGAATCTTCCGAGAACTGGGTGCAAAGCTAAAAGTCGAACATGAGGCACTTTCGATAAATTATGAAAAAATCATCGAGCTAGATAATTTAAGTGCACAAGCTCATTTAGCGGCGTCTTTAAATGCCAGTAGAATTAAAATACCAGATGCCGATGGAACTATTAATCTAATCAAAGCGATTCACCCACTGATAGTTGATGACAATGGTAAAAATAATGCCATACCCAATTCAATCAGTCTTGAAGAAAACCAATCTAGCTTGATCATCTCCGGTCCAAATGCCGGAGGAAAGACGGTGGTTCTAAAAACCATTGGCATGCTACAGCTTATGCTAAGATCTGGATTACTAATTCCCGCTGACCCTCAATCAGAGTTTTCGGTGTTTGACGAAATTTACTTAGAAATGGGAGATACCCAAAGCCTTACCTCAAACCTGTCTACGTTCTCAGGCCATATTCAAGGCTTAAGGCCAATACTGCAGAACTCTACCCCAAAAGATCTAGTCTTACTCGATGAAATCGCTGCTGGAACCGAACCCCAAGCGGGATCAGCACTGGCGCAATCAATTGTTGAAGACCTAGCTAATAGAGACGTCACCACCATAGTGACAACTCACTTTGACTCGCTTAAAAGCCTCGCAATTAATCAAACAAATTTTCGTAACGGCTCTATGGAGTTCTCAACGGACTCTCATAAACCAACTTATGCACTAATTTTAGATGTTCCAGGTCAATCATATGGAATCGAAGTCGCCAAACAAATCGGATTACCAGCTAACATCATTGAAAGAGCGATATCTCTAAGAGGATCTAACGCCAATCGACTAGATGAAGTTCTTAAAGAACTCAATGCCGCACGAGAAGAGCTACTACAAAAGCAACGACAACTCCACAGTATGACTATGGAAGCCGAAACTGCAAAGTCTCGATGGAGTCAGGAGAAAGAACTTTTACAGAAGGTACGTAGCGAAACTAAACAAAAGGTTTCTAGCCATTACGAGGAAATCATTCAAGACTTAAAAAGCGACTACCACCAATGGGTCGATCAAATGAAAAGAAAGCTCAGATCATTAGAGAAGAAAAACATATCTACTACCACTGACCGAGATGAGTTCACCAGCCTACGACAGGGAATGGATCAAGCTATCTCCGACACGGCAAACACACTACAACAGCTCAAAGCAACAGAAGATCCTCACAGTCAACACGGAGAACCGGCGACGGCTGAGCAACTTAAGATAGATACTGAAGTTTACATCGCTAGCTTAAACTGCAAAGGCGTAATTGCCAGCACTCCCAATACTAAGAGCTCTGCAATAGAGGTAAAAATAGGACTTCTCAACGTCAAAACGGATATTTCAGATTTATACATTCCGGCTAAATCAGGGGGCAGCACCAAAGCTAAACCGAAACGCCCACATAAACCGCTAAAACAAAGCCGATCTTCAAAAATTCCTTTGACCCTAAAAACAGCCACGAATTCCGTAGATCTTAGGGGCCTCGATATTGAAGACGCGACGAACCAGTCTGACCAGTTTATTGATCAAGCATTAATGAGGGGTGAGCAAAGGGTTATATTAATTCACGGACATGGTACCAATGCGTTAAAAATCGCTCTTCGCGGCCACCTCAGTAGCACCTGCCCCTATAATATTATATTTCGCCCCGGGGAAGACCAAGAAGGCGGAGACGGTGTTACAATCATTTCATTAAGCCATTAGATTAATGGTTCCAATGCTTACTATCGGAAAGTTGTGAGAGTCTGATGTTCTTTTGGGCATTGAGCATACTTTGACCGATATAGTCGTGCTCTTTTTCAAGTTCGCGAATTAAATTCTTAATACGCTCTCTTCTCATGCCTTCTTGAGTTCCGCAAAGCCGACATGGAATGATAGGAACCTCAAGCTCTTGAGAAAAATCTGTTATCCATTCCTCCGGAACATAACACAGAGGACGAATCACCGTATTTCGCTCGTCATCTGAGCGAAGAAGAGGGGGCATCGAAGCCAGTTGTCCTGAATAAAATAAATTCATTAAAATCGTTTCATTTAAATCATCGCGATGATGCCCTAAGGCGATCTTGGAGTACCCATTTTCAAATGCAAAATTATATAAAATACCTCGACGCAGTCTTGAACACAGGCCGCAATAAGATTTACCTGGAGCCGTCTTATCCTTAACAATGGAATAAGTATCTTCACTAATCAAATGAAAACACACTCCGATCGATTTAACCCAATCGGCAAATTCATCCACCTTAAAACCTGGTTGGTTTTGATCCAGTAGTACGGCATCGATTTCAAAATGATAAGGTGATCTTTTCTTGATCTCATTCAGAAGGTAGAGCATTACGCTGCTGTCCTTACCCCCAGAGACCGCGACTGCGACTCGGTCTCCTTCGCCAATAAGGTTATAATCAGAAATCGCCTTAACCATCTGCCGGCGTATCTTATCTTGAAAAGAGTCTTTCATCACCACAGCCCTAAAGAATCATAAAGAGAGTGATCGCCAACAAAACTCGGTATACCGCAAAAGCCCCGAAACCAAACTTCGCAATAAACCTCAATAAAAATCCGATCGCAAAACACCCGACAACCATCGAGCTAATAAATCCGATATAAAAATCGGGCTGTCCCATATTCGATGCGATACCCTTCATATTTAAAAGAGCAGCTCCCATCATCGCGGGCGTACCGAGTAAAAAAGAAAACTTTGCCGCGTCATGCCGATTAAATCCATAAAGACGCCCGGCAAGAATCGTTATCCCACTCCTAGACACCCCAGGAATAAGAGCCGTAGCTTGGAACAAACCGATGACAAATGCCTGCAATAAAGACAACTGAGTTATACCGGTAGCCGAGGGTCGTTTCTTGTCGACATACCACAAAGCGACACCGACGATTGCTAAAGGTAAGATAGTCGTCTGAGGGTTATGAAAAATCGACTCAATAGAGTTCTGCCAAAGGATTCCAACAACCCCAGCTGGTATCGAACCAACCATGAGAGCAGGAAAAAGCACATGAGATTCATATGATTTGGTGCCTTTTGATATAAAAGCAAAAACGCCCGAAGCAATTTTCAGCCAATCGCGCCAGAAAAAGATTAATACAGCCGACAGGGTGCCCAAATGCAACGCAATGTTCAGGTGAATAGGCAGCGGCTCGTTATTAACAAAAGAAGACCATAGTATCAGATGCGCGGAACTCGATACCGGCAAAAATTCCGTAACCCCCTGAAGAGCCCCTAATAATATTGAATAAATTGCATCCACAAATAAGACATCCTAAATTATTGATAACCCATTAAATTTAAAAATAAAATCACCCCTTGTAAAGGCGTAAATATATTGCCGCAACTACTGGATATTGCTATTAGATATATGTAAGAGATTATCCACTGCTACCTATCATTCTACGAGGCGTATTTTATCATGGACCCAGAACTACGAAAGTCATTAGCAGCAAAATCCGTAGCGCTTGGTTTTATAGCTAGCATCTTGCTCGGCAATTATTGGATTATCCAAGCCATCTTCCATATAGAGCTTCCACTTTGGTTTCTTAATGCCGTTAGCGCCGCTGCGCTATGGACTATTGTTTCGGGGTTTTGGCTTTTGATAACTAAAGTCATTCAACACTTTGACAGAAACATTACTTATGAAGATGAAAAGGGAGACACTTAGTAAGTGAGTTCATTACCCATCGAAATCTCTTTTGAATACGGCTCTTTGGTGGCTTCAAATGCTTCAGAGAATCAACTTCCAGAGGGCTTTATCTGGGACCACCGAACGAAGCAATGGCGCGCTCCTGCATCAAGCTACCGAGAATCGATATTACATTTCGAAGAAAACGACACTCCCTACTCTGATTTAGCAAAAGACTACGATAAGGGGTGCTTCGACCTTCAACAACAGATCATACCGCGAAAACACCAAACGGAAGCGCTAACAGCTTGGCTTAAAAATCGTGGTAGAGGGGTTGTAGGTCTACCAACCGGTGCTGGCAAAACTATTCTGGCGGTACTAGCCATTGAAAAAGTATCCAGACCGACACTAATCATCGTTCCCACCATCGATCTTATGCGTCAATGGCAGCAGACTTTGGCCCAGTTCTTTGATGTAAATATTGGAATGTTAGGAGGCGGCAGTAAAGAGGTCACTGAAATTACCGTTGCTACTTACGATTCCGCTCTGATACACGTCGAACAATTTGGTAATAAATTCGGAATGTTTGTCGTCGATGAATGCCATCACTTGCCCGCACCACAATATCAAACAATTGCACTATCTCTGATCGCTCCGTTTAGATTAGGATTATCCGCTACCATTGAACGCGCAGACGGCCAAGAAGAGCGGATATACGAGCTTCTCGGCCCTAAGGTTTACGAAGCACAAGTTAAAGAAATGACCGGCCAAGTACTCGCCCCCTACGATGTCAAATGTATTAAAGTCGATTTATCAGAACAAGAACGTGAAGACTACGATGCCGAACGTAAAATTTATAAAGACTTCCTACAGTCAGCAAGGGTCAACTTTAGTTCCGGAAATGGCTGGCAAGAATTCATAATGAAAACAACTCGGTTCCCCGGCGGTAAACGAGCAATGAAAGCCTACCGTAAGCAGAAGCATCTCGCTCAAGCAGCAAGCGGCAAAATTAACGTATTATGGACGCTTCTTCAAAAGCATAAACACGACCGTATTCTAATTTTCACAGATGACAATGCCCTAGCGTACCGCATTGGCCGGTTGTTTGTTTTACCAGTGTTAACTCATCACACTAAAGTAAAAGAACGACAACTCTTCCTTGATTCATTCAAAAACGGTTCATTTAGTGCCTTGGTAACCTCAAGAGTGCTTAATGAAGGAGTCGATGTTCCAGAAGCAAACGTAGCGGTCGTAGTATCAGGAAGCGGTGGGGTTAGAGAGCATGTTCAAAGGCTCGGACGAATACTAAGACAGCAACCAGGTAAACGCGCTTTGTTATATGAGCTTGTTTCTAACGACACCAACGAGCTATACGTCAACCGGCGGCGGAGAGAGCACCATGCTTACCAAAAATCACCTTAACTTTCGCACCAGGTCCGGTCGTGTTTACCCTCAATTTATCAATAGAGATGATAAAGATGCACTCGCATTAGCTTCGTCAATCGTAGCGATTCCGAAGAACTTTATCGGGAAAAAATTCCGTGAGATGGAAGAATCCGTTGATGATAATATCAGCACCCAGAAATACAGCGATGCATTTAAAAAACTTTTATTCGATAGAATTGAGAAAGAGCAAGACTCAGAAGTCATCCAAAATAGGAGGCTTAAGCTACTCCAAGCAGTCCAACAAATGCGCCAAGAAAAAGAATGGGATACCATCGAAGACTTCAAACAAAGCGTCTCAGAGCAAACCGAATATTATTTTGAAAATGATCCTTCAGATCTTTATGGTGATTTAGATCATTTTAAAACAATCACTCACTTCAAAGAGCTAAATAATCTAGAACTAATTGACCGCTACAATATAGCTCAAATCCAGGGCCTACTACTCCACTCCCAAGAAATCACCATCACGGTATCAGATACCTCCCCAGACCTATTACGACCTTTCTTTAGAATGCTTAAGTTTAATAGACTATTTGCAGAACTATCAAAAAATAAAAAAAATACCTGGGTCATCACTATAAGCGGCCCGATGGCCATCTTTGGCAGCTCTAAACAATACGGAATGAGGATTGCTAACTTCTTCCCTTATGTCGTTTTGCTTCCTGAATGGAAGTTAACGGCCATACTCTTAAAAAAAGAAAAAATACTCACGATAAAACTTAACAGTAAAGACACGACTCTTCGAAGCCATTACAAAAAAATGTCGGCTCACATCCCTGAGGAGTTCTCAAAATTTATAGGGGTATTCAATAAAAAATCTTCTAATTGGAAAGCTGCCCACAGCGATGAACTACTAAACTTAGGCGAGCAAAACTATTGTATTCCTGACGTGGTTTACACAAGCGGAAGCGGTAAAAGGGTATCTATGGAAATATTCCATAAATGGCATGGCCATCAAGTCAAAAAGAGAATGATTTTTTTGAAAAAAAACCCTGAATCTCCTCTTATAATTGCGGTTCAAAAAGAGTTAATTAAAGACCTAGAATCAAAGGAACTATTTGGCAAACTAGAGAAAACAGGAGGAAATGTTGTGACATTTAGCAGCTTTCCGCTAGCTAAGGACGTCCTCAAGGAACTTACTGCCTATTGATCAGTGTAGATTAGATAGTTACATTAATAGTATAGATTAAACGACCGATACATGGTCAGTCATCCGTAGATACACAACCGGAAGGTATAGTTGAAAAACAAGATAAAAGACAAAGAAGCAGAACTCATTCGCCTCAAAAACCGAGTGAGCGCAGCTAAGAATCAAACGTCACCTCAAGATAGAAAGACTTCCATGCCAAAGCAACTAACGAAACCCGTTGAAGAGGACAGCCCAATCGATAACGAAACGGCATCAAAAACAAACGAGTTAATTGGGACCCTAAAGAAAGCTAAAGGCAAAAAACTTCTTATTTGCATCAAAGGTTACCCGGATCCTGACAACATCGCTTCATCGTTGGCTTTGCAATGGATCGCACGTAGAGTAGGAATCCACAGTGACATCGTTCACTTCGAAGAAATATCTCACCACGAAAACCGAGCTCTTGTTAAAAAATTAGACATAGATATTGAACATTACAGCCATAGGTTTGATGTCTCTAAATACGACTACTATGCTATCAATGATTCTCAGAACTGCGAACTTCCTATCGAACTTCCGAGTAAATGTGAATTACTAGTCTTCGTAGACCACCATAAAACGTTGGGCTCGGTTGAAAGTAAGTTCATTGATATCAGAGAAGACGCTGGCTCTACGGCCGGCATCTACGCCGAATACTTAATGGAAGGTCCTTATAAATTTAACGGATCAGACGAACATGAACAACGTATCGCAACTTCGTTAATGCATGGTATTCGTTCTGATACCGATAACTTCATCAACGCAACTTCTTTAGACTATAGCGCGAGCCGGTTTTTATCGTCTTGTGTTGATAGCGACCTATTAGCACTGATATCTCGACAGTCCATCCCAGCGAAAACCATGGACCTAACCCAAATCGCATTACAGCGTAAAGACATCCGAGGAAACTTTATGTTTTCTGGTGTCGGTTTCGTGAGAGATGAGGACCGAGACGGAATTGGCCAGTGTGCCGATTACCTACTTAACCGTGAAGGCATCGATACCGTGATTGTTTATGGTGTTGTAGCCGGAGAATTTATTGATGCCTCACTTAGGACCAAGTCCCACATCGTCGATCCAGATAAATGGATCAAAGATGTTTTTGGTCAAGGACCAGACGGCACCTATTACGGCGGTGGTCGTAAAGACAAGGGTGGTTTCCAAATCCCTCTAGGAGTGTTTGGGAAATGCTCGGATAAAGAATTGCTATGGATTTTGATCAAAAAAACGATCGATGAATTATTCTACGACAAAATTGGGATTGAAGATAAATCTAGCGATTCAGATTAACCCGACCCCATCAAACTTTGATCGATCCATTTTAAAAAATCTGTATTACCGCCATCGATTGGTAAGAACACAACACAAGGACACTCATAAGGGTGTTCTTTTTTTATTAGCTCTAAAAGTCGTGATTTAAGCTCATCAGTGGTTTTCAACACCAATAGGCATTCGTTATCTCTAGACAGCTTTCCTTGCCACCAGTAGACCGAAGTAATCTCATTAAATACATTACCGCAAGCCGCAAGCTTGGAACCAACTACGCTCTCGGCGAGAGATAGCGCAATCTCACGGCTAGGAGTCGTGACGTAGGCTAGACAATAACTCATACATTCTCCTTCTAAATCTATGATCTTCTTGCACATCCATACTTAATCAAGTAGTCCTAAATTGTCCAATTGATCAGCAGAAGGAAAGCAAATGGTTCATAGGGTTGTATTCGCCATTATGGATGGAGTCGGGGAAAGGTCCTCGGATTTTGGCAACGCCGTAAACTTAGCTCGCACTCCTAACCTAGACTCTCTAAAGCAAAACTCCCTGTATCGAACGCTGTACGCTCACGGCACCTATGTCGGCCTACCAAGCGACGATGACATGGGCAATAGCGAGGTTGGCCACAACGCACTTGGAGCCGGTCGAATCATCGATCAAGGCGCTAAATTGGTACAGAAAGCCATTGGTGATGGCTCCATCTTTCAAGGAAAAACCTGGAGCGACCTAGTAACAAATATCACTAAGAATAACTCTACCCTTCATTTAATTGGCCTGCTTTCGGATGGAAATGTTCACTCTCATGAGAACCACCTTTATGCCATCATGAATCAGGCGAAAAAATCAGGAATTCACAAAGTCAGAATCCATGTCTTAACCGACGGTAGAGATGTAGGAGAATTAACGGCGAAGACTTATTCAGAACGCCTAGAACACCATATTTCACAGCTAAAAGATCCTAAGTTCGACATAGCCGTCGCATCAGGTGGCGGACGTATGAATGTAACGATGGATCGATACGAGGCCGACTGGAGTATTGTTCACCGAGGATGGGATGCTCATGTTCACGGCAAAGCCCCCTATAAGTTCCCTTCGCTATCCGCAGCGATTGATTACTGTCAAACCGAGCTAAATCTGACTGACCAGTACTACCCGCCTTTTGTTATCGAAGAGAAGGGGCAACCTGTAGGTAAGATCAACGACAATGACGCTGTAGTATTCTTCAATTTCCGTGGTGACCGCGCCATCGAAATATGCCGAGCCTTCACCGAAGAGCAATTCTCCTACTTCGATCGTGGCCAAGTACCGAAAGTATTCTTCGCAGGAATGATGCAATATGACGGCGACTTAAATATTCCACCAAAATACTTGGTATCCCCCCCGAAAATAAACAATACCGTTAGTGAATACCTCGTCGGTAAAAACATCCAACAGTTTGCCTGTAGTGAGACGCAAAAATATGGCCATGTAACCTATTTTTGGAATGGAAATAAAAGTGGTTACTTTTCCGAAAAATCGGAAGAATACATCGAAGTTCCTAGTGACCGGGTTGAATTTGATCAAAAACCGGAAATGAAAGCCAAAGAAATCACCGATGTGCTCTTAGAAAAAATTAAAGACAAGTCTTTCGACCTTGGTAGAATTAACTTCGCAAACGGCGATATGGTGGGCCATACAGGAAAGCTAAATGCCGCAATCAAAGCAATGGAAATCGTTGACCAGCAAATCGGCCGAATCGTCGAGGCTTGTGAGAAGACTAATACCATTCTAGTGGTCTCTGCTGATCACGGCAACTGTGACGAAATGTTCGCCGCGAATGAAAAAGAGTTTCCAGATTGGCAACTAGGTGACCCACGTAAAATCTCCCCTAAAACATCTCACACCCTAAACCCGGTGCCGTTTATTATCTTAGATCCCAGTAAGCGATATACGCTATGTCCCAATCTTGAAGAAGCAGGGCTTGCAAATGTCGCCAATACCCTTTTAGAGCTACTGGATGTGGAGACCAGGGATATCTACCAACCATCGGTTGTGAGGAAAAAAACCAATGGCTAACTATTGCGACTTAGATCAAGTTCAAGAAAAATTCGCAGCTTTATGCGTGACTATATCAAAACTCCGAGACCCAGATAGTGGCTGCCCATGGGACCTTAAACAAACTCATGAGAGCCTACGGAAATACCTAATTGAAGAATCCTACGAAGCCAGTGAAGCCCTTGGATCAGGCGACCGCGATCAAATGATCGATGAGCTCGGCGATGTACTTTTGCAAGTCGTTCTCAATGCCCAACTAGGTCATGACCAAGATAACTTTAATATCTCTGATGTGATCGATGCCATCAACCAAAAAATGATCCGGCGCCATCCTCATGTTTTTAACCCCGAAGCATCTGAGCAGATCACTAATACCAAGCAACTCCACAAGCAATGGCAAGATATTAAAAACGACGAAAATCCAAACAAAGATAAGAGTGAAATTTTCTCTAAACTTCCGCCCTCCCCTCTTCTTCAAGCCGATGAAATCGGCAAGCAGTCGCGGTCCATCGATTTTGACTGGGATCATACCGAGCAGGTTTTTGAGAAGCTAAAGTCTGAAGTCGTCGAGTTAGAGCAAGCACTGACAGCGTCAAAGTTTCAAAGCGATTCTCATGTTTATTCGGAGTTGGGTGATGTGTTTTTCTCTCTATCACAACTCTGCCGTCACTTAGGCCATAGCTCCGAAATCGTGAGCATGGATGGTAATAGGAAATTTCTGAATCGATTTTATTTAATGAAAGGCCTTATGACCAGCGATGGCATCGATATTGAAAATTGTGAGAAAAGTCATTTCGAGCATTACTGGGAAAGAGCCAAGAGCATCAAACCAGCCAAGTCTGAGTAGATCCCACCACAAAACAAAAACCCTCTAGACAGAGCCTAGAGGGTTTGAATAACTAAAAGTAAAATTATTACTTACAAGAGAACTGCGATAACTGAATCGTTTTGCTATCGAATGGTACACCTGATAACCAAGCATGACGATAACCGCGGTCTTGTTTAGTAATGTAGTTAATCGTATCGGGCTCAAGTGCAAGATATCCTGCCTCACCCGCCACTGCCGTTCCATTTGCATCAATCAATGTTAAGTCATAACGTGTTGACTGAGGAGCATAAAGAACTGTCTTAGTGGAAGTAAGCATCGTATAAACTAACGATTGACCATCTTTAGTCAACTGAAGCTTATTCTGAGTCGTATCAACAATCATAGAATAATTGCTACCAAGGTTGATTAGTGAACTTGTCTCACAATTAAAACCAGTTATAGCTGTTGTAGTTGGAGTAACAGGCGTGACAGGGGCCACAGGTTCTATCGTTGTAGGCGTTTCGACCACAGGAGCTGGCGTTGACGATCCACTGCTTTTCTTTTTACAAGATGGGGCTAAAGTCATTGCCATTCCCATCACAGCGATTGTTAATAAATATTTCATAATGCTAAACCTCGTTTGAGTGTTAATCCAATACCTTCGTATCCTCACTGGTATTAAAGCAAGGACAGTGCCAATATCATACCATTGAAATCATTAGGCTTTTCTCCGATAGACTCGTCTAAAGATTGGACACCTGGTGCCATATTTTAGACGTTTTCCCTCATTTCACCTTGCGACCGTCACCATGCTATCGGTACACTTAATGTATAACTGAGGAGATTTCATGATAAAAATATTTACGATTCACTTGATAATAGTACTAACAAACCTAGTTATACTCGCCCCTAAGGCTTCTGCCACGAACAATGACCCGGCTAAAATATCGATCTGGAAGCGTAAGACTGGGCAACATAGCGAAAATCGAGTGGTTGGCAAAAGCTCGGTCGCGAACCTCCCCCTAACCGGCAGCAAGGGTTTAACGGTCAAAATAGCCTCGCTCACCGACATTCATTACAATAAGAAAGCGAGCTACCGAGGCGTGCTGCTGGCGGATTTATTGAGGAAATATCAGAGTGAGCACCCTCTAAGCAGCGAAGATGGGGTTCTTCTTCACTTTCAAAACAAGATGATTATTCCAGTAAAACTATCAGTAGCTCTGAACAAGCGGGCTAAGGTTTTATTTGCATTTGAGACCCGGCCTACAACTAAATCTCCTTGGCTCAGAGAATTCACATCCGTTTCGAAAAAAGACGATCTCTACCAAGACCCGAGACCACTGACTTTCCATGGCAATAAAATGGCCCTAAATAAAAAAACTGAAACTTACCTCACATCTAAAATGAACCAACCTTTTAGCCCCTGGTTTTATGCTAATAGCTTGGTAGGAATCGAATACGTCAACCTCGATGCCTACAACAAACAATTCGATTTAAAGGGGGATCAACAGGTAAAAAGTGGGTTTAAAGTTTTTGTTAGGCGATGCCAATACTGCCACGGCATTAGGTATGTCGGCGCAAGGTATGGGTGGGATTTTGTCGAACCTATTCCCATATATAAAAAACGCCTTAAAAAAGATCTCCACTACCACGTAAAATATCCGAAAGCTTTTGCATTGCAGAAAGGGCTGATGATGCCGAACCAACTTGGTTTTAGCGAAAAGGAGGCGTCGGATTTATGGTACTGGTTAAAAGCTGCAGCTAAAAATCAACCGAAGTCTTATAAAGCGAACTAGTTACAAAGCTTCCCATTGGCTAAAAACCTCCGGAGCTACCATCTCTAATAAAATATCATCACCAAGCTGAGCGGTTACAACATTTTTGTAACGGCTGATATCGGTTAATTGGTTTACCGCCGTCATTGGCCCAATTCGGTTTGTAGTTCCGGATAAGATTGTTGGAGCGATAAAGGTATGTATGCAATCAAAACGTTCTAGGTTAAAAAACATGCTTAACAGCCGAGGTCCACCTTCCACCAAGATACTTTGAAAAGGTGGCACATCTAAATTTTCATGTAGGTTTCCCAGCTCAAGAGCTTCTAGTACTTCTTGAATCGCATTTTCTTTATTTTTCAAAGGCAGAATCTCAAGATTAAATTCATCAGCAAAGGATTCATCGACGTGCTCAGCCGTTGCATAGATGACCTTAGACATTTTACGGTTAAATATAGTTTTTTCTAACTCATCTAACTTCTTCTTTGATGCTTTTAAAACTCTACCCTGAGGATCAAAGACCACCTTAACTGGGTGACGTTGAATGTGACGACAGTCCCGAACATTAAGAGTCGGATTATCAGCGAGAACTGTTCCTGCTCCGACCATGATAAGATCATACTTTTGCCTTAACCAATGGGTATAACGTCTAGCCAAGGGTCCTGTGATCCACTTCGAACTATTTTGATCATCGGCAAGGTGGCCATCTAAGGTCTGAGCCCATTTCAATGCAACGAAAATCTTATTGGTTGTGATAGTTTGGTAAAATGGACTTAGCCACATCCAACAGGCTTGATTCAAGACTCCCACGACTACCTCGACACCTGATTCGCGTAGTTTTTCGATCCCCTTACCAGCCACTAAAGGGTTGGGATCTTCTAGGCCGATGACACATCGTTTAATTTTCGCATCGATTAAACGATCAACACAGGGTCCTTGTTTACCCTGGTGAGAACAAGGCTCAAGGGTTACGTACGCGGTAGCACCCTCGGCCTCAACCGAGCCAACTTTTGCCAATGCATTAGTCTCTGCATGCGCGCCACCGTAAGCCGCAGTAGAACCTCGGCAAATACATTTATCACTTTTAACTATGACGCAGCCGACCGGAGGGTTTGGGCTAGAGATACCTACGGCATTCATAGATTCGCGAAGAGCCTGCTTCATCCAATATAGATCGACTGTCTCTTGGTCAAAACCTTCGCCTACATCAGAGGGCCCAGTAATATCATCAGCAACAGCATCTGGAATCCACCCTCCAAATGCAAATTTAGAATCAATCACATTCATTAAGTCGTTCGCGACGATGTTACATCTATAGTCTCAGTAGAGCTCTTCTCATCTGAGAGCATAAAAAACATAATAACGTAAACAATGAACACTGTTCCTAGGGAGCTAAAAGCTATAAAACAAACGATCGACCTCAACAGACCGACGTCCATATCGAACTTTTTAGAAGCCTTTAAGCATACTCCCAAAAACTTTTTCTCATGGGCTAGACCAGGCTGATCTTCACGGGGCAAGCATAGCGCTAATATAATATAAGCCAAAAATCCAAACCCAAGCCCCAAGATAGACAATAACCACAAGACTCTAACCGCCCATGCAGGAACCTCAAATCTCTTAGCTATGCCTTCACAGACACCAGCGAAAACGCCATCAGACGATCTAACCCAAGGGGTATAATTAGTTGTTGGTTGCATATCGATATCTCCTCCATACTAGGCTAGAATACATCAAATAATACGGAAGGTCTCATGAGAATTTCACGAGAAATTGAAGCACGTTATCACGATTCCCAGCAAAAGGGACTTTGGTCAGTCCTAGCCACGGTCGTGAAGACAGCCGGATCTACCTACCGCAAAGTAGGAGCGAAAATGTTTATCGACGAGGATGGTGCCTTAACGGGCATGATCGGCGGTGGCTGCTATGACCAAGCAATAGCAACTATTGCTGCCGCCGTGAATAACAGCAAAACTCCCCTCATTCATAAATTCGATACGATCGATGACGACCCGCTCTTTGGCTATAACACCGGATGCCACGGGACGACATGGGTTCTTTTTCAACCCTGCACGCCAGAACTCGCGCAGATCTTAGACATATCTAAACGTACTGCAAGCGAAGCCCTGGGAATCATATATAGAGAAAGCGAAAATACCGTAACGTCTGATGCTTGTAGAAAAAATCTCTCAGAAATCATCGAGATCTTTCCAGAGGTCAAAGCTCAGAGCATAGAACACCACACGGCAAGCTTACAAAGAAAAAAAAGCCTCACTCAGCAAGCCTCTGAACAAACCGAGATTCTTTGGGAGTATTTACCCACACCTTTAAACCTCGTCATAGTCGGATGCGGCACCGACGCGGTACCGGTATACCAACTCGCCCGAGATATGGGCTGGAACACAACTCTGATTGATCACCGCGAACACTTTGCTAAGCAAAAACCACTTATTGATGCACGAGTGTTGATCGGTAAAGCACAGAATATTATTGGCGACATAAATATAGACGAACGAACAGTCGTGGTGTTAATGAGTCATAACTACGAAATTGATAAAGAAACGTTAAAGTTCCTAGTAACCAGTGACGCTTGCTACATAGGGTTGCTAGGGGCTAGAAATCGTTGTGAAAGAATAGTGGGAGAAATATCCCGAGAAGGTACCAAATTTGATAAAAATTTCGAAGATAAGTTTTTCGCTCCTGTAGGCCTAGACCTCTACAGCGATAGCCCAGAGACAATTGCTCTTTCGATCGTATCGGAAATCTCGTATGTTATATATGGTGGTAGCAAAAATTCTAAACGAATAAAACTTAGGGAGTGACGTGAGTTCTGATAAATTAAATCGACGCGACTTTATAAAGGTATCCCTAGAGACGACCGGAACACTTCTCGTTAGCATCTCACTACCCTCCTCGCAGATAATGGGTTCACCAGCGAAAGATTTCAAGCCAGATGCCTGGTTACGAATCTCTCCAAAAAATGAGATTTTTTTCTCCCTAAGCAAATCCGAAATGGGTCAAGGGGTTATGACGTCTTTAGCGATGATCATTGCTGAGGAGCTTGATGCATCGCTAGAGCAGATCATAGTAGAATTTGCACCAGTCGCATCCGACTACAAAGACCCCGAGTTTGGACTACAAATGACTGGAGGTAGTTCTAGTGTCAGAACCTCTTATACACCGCTCCGGGAGTCAGGAGCTTTAACCCGCGGTTTATTTTTAGCGGCAGCTGCTCAAAAGTGGCAGATACCCGTCGATCGATGCTACGTTCAAAGTGCTACGGTATATGAAAAGGACTCTTCAAGAAAAGCCACTTACGGAGAGCTGATAGACGTAGCCGCGAAGATACCCCTTCCTAAAAAAGTATCATTAAAAGATAAGTCTAAATTCAAAATTATTGGAAAAAATAAAACCCGACTAGATAACCAAGCGAAAATATCTGGAACAGCCGTATTTGGTATCGATGCTGGACCGGAAGACTCCTTAACGGCAGTAGTAGTAAGAAACTCGTTTGGTCGTAGAGTCAAAGGTTTTGATAGCTCTGCTGCATTAAAGAAACCTGGAATAGTATCCATTTTTCAAATATCTACCGGAGTCGCTGTGGTAGCAGATCATTACTGGCATGCTAGCCAAGCTGCTAAACACCTAACCATTAATTGGGAGACAGTGAAAACAGTTCCACGGAACACCGATGAGATTTATAAATCCTTCGAGAAAGACGCTACTGACTCCGGGCATAACTTCCTTGATAAGACCGATGAAGAAAACCCGGTAAGTAAGAATACTAAAAATATTAAGGCCAAGTACACCATTCCCTACATGGCACACGCGACCATGGAACCTGGGAACGCGACTGCACACGTTCAAAAAGATCGTTGTGATGTTTGGGCTCCCACTCAAGCCCCGGAGCTCGCTCACTCCCTAGCTTGTGAGATAACCGAGCTGCCGAAAGAACAGGTACATATCCACACGACTTTTCTAGGCGGTGGGTTTGGGCGACGACTTGCTCAAGATTACGTCGTCGAAGCAGTGGAAATTTCAAAAAAAATCGGAAAACCAGTAAGAATGCTAATGTCCAGAGAAGACGACATAAAGCATGATGTCTACCGACCTGGGAATATACACTATTTGGAAGCATCCCTATCTGACGCCAAAGGGTTAGAGTCGTGGCAACACAAAATAATTGGCCCTTCCATCTTAGCTCAAGTAATACCTCAGTGGTCAAGTGCCATGGTACCAGGGTGGACTCCAAGCTTTATTAAAAAACTAGCCCATTGGGGCATCGAAAAATTCTTTGAAGTCTCCGAAAATGACGTAACCTCTGCCGAGGGTACGTTTGACAAAAACTATCATATACCAAATCAAAAAGTGAACTACGTTTTAAGTGACCCAGGAATTCCCATCGGATTCTGGCGATCCGTAGGTCATTCCTACACCGGGTTTGTAGTAGAAAGCTTCATCGATGAAGTCGCGCATGAACTCAAAAAGGACCCTTACTCATATAGGCGAGAGTTACTAAAAGACGAGCCCAAGCGACTCAAGGTACTAGACCTAGTCGCGGAAAAATCAAATTGGGGCAAACAAAAAGACACTTTCCAAGGTATCGCACAAACATTTGCATTTGGAAGTTACGCAGCTCAAGTCGTAGACCTAAAAGTCACCAACGGCACCCTAAGTATAACAAAAGTTATTTGCGCACTTGATTGCGGATCAATAGTTCACCCAGACAACGTCATTGCCCAAATAGAAGGATCGATTATCTTCGCCCTAAGTGCCGCCATCAAAGATACTATTACATTTGAGTCTGGAGAGGTTCAGCAATCAAACTTTCATGACTACCGACTAATACGAATGAATGAAACACCTGAGATTGAAGTCCATCTAGTCGAAAGTGACAGCTCACCACAGGGCGTAGGAGAACCAGCTGTACCTCCACTAGCCCCTGCTCTAGCAAATGCAATCTTTGCAGCCAAAGGAGAGCGGCAGCGACAGCTGCCTTTGAATACAGGATAAAACATGTCATCCCCAGGCCAAAGGCCGTCGGGGGTCTTTCACGAAAAGATAGTACTAAAAGGGACTGGACTACATAAACCTTATAGAATCTCTTCAACTCGATCAGGAGTTGGATTTTCAACAAACTTCACTGCCGGAATAGTTTTTATTCCTTCAATAAAGGCTCGGCAAATTCGGTGAATACCATCCATTACCGTGCCATCTGAACTTAAAATAATTGGGTATAAATAGTCAGCCTTCATGATTTTTTCATGGTGCTCCATTACTTTTCTTATTGTTGGTTTATTACGATCACCAAACCAACAATCTTCATCGAAGCCATCGAAGGTAGAGATTGAGTAATCAAACACCTCAAAATCCTTCGTTAGTTCCCAAAGGTTTTTAACAACCCATACCTGTTTTTTTCCATTGTGAATTATGCAGTGGATAGGATCGCTAAGCAAATTTCAGCCTTTGGTTCGATCGTTGTCGCTTAATAATATAAAATAACAAATAGATCCCCAACGACCTTTTGGCCTGGGGATGACGGGAGAAGTATTATCCTTATGCCAAACGCAAAGTGGATTTTACTCTTTCAAATTCTTTTCGTAAATCTTGGTGTAAACCATCTGCTCCACCTAGACTACCTTGACGAGCAATGATTTGAATCTGATAGCAGAGCCTCATCATTTGAGTCGCACCTACATCTGCACATAACCCAGTTAAGGCTGCAGAGTGCTTCTCCACTTTATCGCGGTCTTTCGCGTTAATAGCCAGTTGAAGCTCAGTTAATTCTTTTTCAGCTTTGTCGGCATACACAAGAACCTGATTAGATAATTTTTTCAAAT
>Ga0222674_1000112_pt1 | contig 44085 bp, 44 predicted proteins | sample AntAcemetagen866_FD_179804 | JGI IMG/M metagenome (GOLD analysis project Ga0222674, IMG submission 179804) | Saline water microbial communities from Ace Lake, Antarctica - #866 | ecosystem: Environmental > Aquatic > Non-marine Saline and Alkaline > Saline | place: Antarctica: Ace Lake...
CCGAGGGCAAGCTACTCCACACTCGGAACATGCAAATGAGTGGTGCTGGTCGAAACAAACTTCGACGGTTACTGAATTTGACTCCAAGGAAAGCGAAACGGATTCAACTGACCAAGGAGCCGAAATACCTAGGATTTGAGCATATAGTTGTTTGTCGTTCATGATCGGGATTATACACAAAATCCCAGATTAGCCACTCGATAACCTGAAGAGCCGATAAAAAAGAAACCTCAAGATCTAAAGACACTAGCACTGTATCGGCAATTGGAAGCGCGAAAGACAAAATTAGAAAAAATATTCTTACATTTAAGCAGCGGGCAAAAAAGGTTAAGCCTTCATAACGATTTTGAGCTTAGGGGTAGCGGTGTTCCGCGTGTTTGGGATTTTTTAGTTGATATGCCGTTTACATTAACGGTTGCAAAAACGAGTGCTAATGATACGAAACTTATTAAATCTGTCAAATTGCAAGGAGAAGTTATTGATCTCTATGTTGATAGATTTCTTGATGATTTTGTTCTTGCTCCTAGACCGACTTTTACAAATGGCCGAATCGGCATCGGCGCGGCTGCAAAAGGTTTAAAATCGGGTTACCTTGGGCCAAGCTATCTAGATATCTATCTAAAGGACGAAAAGACTATTGTTGCCGACTTCTATCCAAATCATGATGCAAATTCACTTATAAGGCGTTTAATTCCCAAAATTGGTGATGGATCAGGTGACCTTTTTGAAAAGGGTGCCACAGTCGTAAAATTTGGATTCCAATCTAACAAATTTAAAGGAGGAACATGGATACATGTCATAGTTCCGGGTGATACAGGATTGGAGTTAACCCGATTTTGTAGATACCTTTCTTAAGCTACCATCGCTAACATTGTCAACCTTTCATAGTCAGCAGGCGAGAGATAACCGAGTGAAGAATGGCGACGTTCTCGGTTATACCAAACAATATATTCATTGATTGCATCAGTTACCTGCTTTTTACTGAACCAACTCTGGCGGTAAATAAGGTCTTTTTTCAGAGACGCAAAGAAACTTTCTGCAACCGCGTTATCCCAACAGTTTCCTTTTCTACTCATGCTCAGGGTTATTTTGTGCTTGTGTGCCAGAGCTAGAAAATTATCAGAGACGTATTGGCTACCTCGGTCGGAGTGATGCATTAAGTCAGTGCCGATATCTCGGGCTTCAATTGCTGAATTAAGGGCATCAGTCACGAGCTCTGCGCGCATGTGATCGTCGATTTGGTATCCAACGATCCTCCGGGAAAAGACGTCGATCATAACGGCAAGATAAAGCCACCCTTGTCCTGTCCAAATGTAAGTGATGTCTGAAACCCAGACCTTATTGGTAGTCGTGACAGCCGCGATGTCTCGATTGAGAATATTTGGTGCCACTGGTTTATTGTGTTTTGAATTGGTCGTTACTTTGAATTTTTTTGGCCGAGTCCCGCGAAGTCCATCTTCTCTCATAAGTCTGGCAACTCGCTTCTGTCCGACGACAATTCCTTCAACCATTAAGTCCTTGTGTATTCGTGGGCTGCCGTATGTTTTCCGGCTTTTCTTATGCGAGGCTTTGATATGGACCTTAAGTTTGACGTCTTCTTTACTTCGTCTTGATGGTGGTCGTTTAGCCCATGCATAAAACCCACTCGGTGCAACCTGCATCGCCCTGCAAAGAGCTGCTACTGGGAACCCTGCCTTCTCTGCTGCGATGAACTCGAATCTCAATCGCTTTCCTTGGCGAAGAAGGCCGTCGCCTTTTTTAAGATCTCGCGCTCCATCGTCAGCATGCGGACCTTTTTACGCAATTCTCGCAATTCATCTTTTTCAGTCGTCGTGAGCATACTTGGATTGTCGCCGCGATCAGCTGCAGCCTGCTTAACCCATTTATCGACTTGAGACCATGTCAACCCCATGTCTTTAGCAACCTGATTGATACTTAAACCTTGCGTATCAACCAACGCAACGGTTTCAGCTTTGAATTCTTTGGAAAATGTCCGTCTTGCTCTCATTTGTCCCCCCCTCTGTGGAATATCATATTATTATACACTCCACAAAATCGGGGGAACTCCAGATCGTCCAAGGTAGAGCAAATATCACAGTTCATACTGTTCGACCCTAAATTATCAGATCAGTTTTTTGAAAGATCCTGAATTAGTTTGATCAAAATTTAGTTTAGCTAAGTGCCAATCTAGTTGAAAGCCCCACTTCCAAAGATTTTATTTTATTTCCTACAAACAACTCAAGCAACTTTTTCCAAGATAACTTTGACCCGCAAGTTAAACGGAACTAAGTACTCATTCAATGTCTCGGGTTTTAGGTTACGCTCACCTCGCAGAAATTTATCAATATCAGTCTTACTTTTCTTAATCTTGCGAGAAAACTCAGCAACTCCCATGCGTGGAATAGCCATGCGCAGAGCTTCCTCAACAGGCATAGGCTCGTCTTCGACTAAATTTAGCAGGTATTGCTGGGCAAACTCAGTATCCTGCATTTCTTTAGCTAGGTCTTCATCGTAGGCGTTATTTCTGTACATAATCTCTCCAGTACTGTTTTGCAGTTTTGATATCACGTCTCTGACTACTTTTGATAGTGTCGTCTAGTTCACCAAAATAAACGCGATAGCCAGGGCCGTAGTTGATCTTCACTTCGAAGACCTTATCGCCAGCTTATATATTTTTCTTCGCTTCACCGACGGTGATACGGTCGATATATGTGAAGACGGTAGCAGTGTGGAATGCCTAGACTTTTTAGGTAGTAGAGAGGTATTTGCGACCGAAGGCTAATAGCAACCGTAACGCGCAGTTCAAATATCAATTTTTACATTTTATGCAATATTTTACTCTTTGGACTCTTTACTTAAAATCATTTCAGCTCGATGAACTTTATACTTATCAATGTCGTCTTCTTTTGATCTTACGAAGTTTAACTTTGTTAGAATGTTTATTGATGCTGTGTTTTCTACTAGCGGTAGTGCTCTTATGTATTTGACCTGATCTAAGCTCATTAAATGATCGACTGCCGCCGCTACCATTTCAGTTCCGTAGCCTTGACCTTTAGCCCCGATATTGACTGCATATTTAATAAGACACATTCCCCCAGGCCTGCATTTGCCGTATACGGTTCCGATCAAGTCTCCGGTTTCTTTGTTGAGGGCCACCAGCGGTAATGTGAATCCTTTTTTATTAGTACCGGTAACAAAGCCTTGTTTAAGTTCTTTGAAATACTCTGCGGCTTTTTATTTTTGATATAGTATTTGATCTTGGGGTGGATGCTCTACTTTTTCATAAAAAGATTTCTGCTCGCTATCTTCAAGAAACCTTAAAATTTCGAAGTTAAGGACAGTGTCTTCGGTTTCGAGAGTGCCAAGTCGTAAACGAGGGCTTTGAATGTATTCGACAATGGCGGTTTCTCGTGAAATTAAATCACAAACTAAAACCTGACTCATTGCTTGATAAGGCAATAACAAAAGAATTAATATCCCAAGGGATAACCTTCGCGTCTTGTGTCGGAAACTCCAATCCATTCTTTTCCCGTCCGTTCGATTGCTTGGACACTACCCATTGCTTCCGTAGCTTTGGTGCTATGGCCCATTTGCCCTAAAGATTTAATTATATCATGACTGAGCCCTGATTTTTCGTAATACAACTGATCGGGGAGCCATTGGTGGTGAAATCTATATGCATGAACTGCGTCAGCTAAGGGCATGTGGTAATCAATAGTATTTATAATAGTTTGGAGTGTGGCAGAGATGATTCTAGGACCACCGGGAGATCCGACCACTAGTCGTAATTCATTGTTCTTGTCGAACACTAATGTCGGGGACATGGACGATAGCATTGTTTTTCTTGCTGCGATTGCATTGGCTTTACTACCTACTAGGCCGAAAACATTAGGAACCCCTGGTTTTTTTGAGAAATCATCCATTTCGTCATTTAGTACGATTCCCGTTCCAGCTGCAACAACACAGGAACCAAAGGTGTAATTGATGGTTTGCGTAGAGCTAACAGCGTTTCCCCATTGGTCGACAATAGAAAAGTGGGTGGTGGATTTCGATTCGTAAGCCAGGGGGTCTCCTGCACCAATCTCTTTGGAACTCGTCGCCTTTTTGCGGTCTATGGTGGATCGTAGTTTTTCTGCGTATCGCTTAGATATAAGCCCTTTTTGGGGGACTTTTACAAACTCAGGATCTCCGAGGTACTTTGCTCGGTCGGCGAAAGCTCTTCTCATGGCTTCGGTAATAATATGAACGCTTTCTGTGGTGTTATGGCCCATTTTTTCTAGATCATAGCCTTCTAAGATATTTAATATTTCGACGATATGAATCCCACCGGATGATGGCGGTGGCATTGATTGGATTTTATAACCTCGATAGGTTCCGGTAACTGGTTTAAGTATTTTAGTTCGGTAGGCCAGGAGATCGTTTTTGCGAATCAGGCCGCCGCCTTTTTTCATTTCGGTAACGATTTTTTTAGCTACTTTGCCACGATAAAATCCATCTTTTCCATGTAGCTTAATTTGCTCTAGAGTCCACGCTAAGTCTTTTTGGATTAAGGTGTCACCAATTTTTAATGGAATACCCTTTGGTAAGAATATTTTTTTACTAGACTCGAACTTATCTAAGATGTGTTGTTTACGCTCAATCGCTTCGGCTAACCTAATGTAAACCTTGAAGCCATTTCTAGCGATGTCGATAGATGGTTGAATGACTTTAGCTAAGCTTAGTTTGCCATGTTTTGCATGACTCTCTACAACTCCCGCGACTAGACCAGGGGTTCCGACTGCTAGGTGACCATTTACAGAAGCATTTGGTATTTTGTGACCTCGGTAGATGAAGTCGATCGGCTTACCCTTGCGGTCGATGTACATATCTCTGGAAGCCTTAAACGGCGCTCGTTCTCTAAAGTCATAGACCTCAGTATTGTTCTTTTGTTTGTCATAATAGAGCATAAACCCACCACCGCCTATACCTGTGGAGTGGGGTCTTACCACGGAAATAACAAAAGACACTGCCGCAGCTGCATCGATGGCATTTCCACCGGCTTTAAGCATGTCTAATCCTGCTTTAGAGGCTAAGGGGTGTGAGGTTGATATCATTCCTTTAGAACCAGTTGTAATAAACTCCGTTCTTTTTCGATGCTTTTGATAAGGCGGAAATACTTCAACGGTCGTGCAGTTGGTTAGTATTATCATGAATGATAGCAAGAAATAAAAACTAGATTTCATCGATTTACCCATTGTTACTAAATATATTTATCGTAATGATATTTTATCGCGTCAAGATGTCTAAGTTTAATTATTATGAAAGGAGAGTTTATTTTTAGTTACAATAGAAGGCTATGCCTAAAAAACGACATAGCCTCCTCTTTAGCATAAGGTCTAATCGAAATCTCGATCCATGACAGTTTTGCGTTTGTCACGCTTTGCGTTTTCAACCGCTCCGTCACAAGCACTTTGAACCTTCTTGGTCAAGGCTTCCATGACTGTAGATGAGGTACTCATCCCGGATTGATCTTTAATATATTTTTTGATTTTACTTGCTACAACCAAAACTTCACTCATAAATGACTCCTTATCTTTATCGAAGTGAGCTACTATCTTAACCCGACTTCGTTAACAAACCCAAGAGTTTTTATTATTAAAGTTCAAAGAATTATCTTTTATTTCTATCGAATAAGTTGATCTTCATAGGCTTTTAAGCAGTTGTTGATAAGCATTGCAATAGTCATAGGCCCAACACCACCCGGTACTGGGGTAATTGCACCGGCGATTTCAGCGACTTCGTCGAATTTGACGTCTCCAGAGAGTTTGTTGTTGTGTCTATGAATTCCGACATCGATGACGACAGCACCTGGTTTGATCCAATCTTTACCGACAAGGTGATGGTGTCCGGTCGCAACCACCACAATATCTGCCAGTCGTGTCCATTGAGCACAGTCAACACTCTCGGAGTGTAGTCCAATTGTGGTGCAGCCTTCGTTTTCTAACAGAGTACCGGTAGGCATTCCCACTAGCGCACTACGACCTACAACAGCTGCTACTTTTCCCGATAGATCACTAACAACAGATTTTATTAAATAGATGATTCCCAGAGGTGTGCAAGGGTAGAGTCCAGGGTAATTCCAAACTAGCCGACCTTCGTTAACGGGAGTGATTCCATCGACATCTTTTTCTGGTCTAATAGCACCCACGCAAGCGACTCTGTCCAAGTGTTCTGGTAGCGGAAGCTGAAGTAATATTCCATCAACTTCTGGATCATTGTTGAGTTGCTCGATAAGGGTTAGTAGTTCTTTTTTTTCTACATCAATAGGCAGACGGAAACCCTTACTGGTGATTCCAACTGCGGCGCAAGTTTTTTCTTTGCTGTTTACGTAGATTTCGCTGGCTGGATTGTTTCCCACTAATATAACGGCTAGGCAAGGTGGTCGGGATCCTTGCTCAATATGAGTTTTTACTTTTTCAGCTACTTTGTTTCTAACTTGGCTTGCAATTGCTTTACCGTCAATTATTCTAGCGCTCATCCTCACCCGCTTCTTGTTCGTTGGAGCTTACCGTGGTGAGTTCTTGGTCCTGCGAATTACTGAGAGAGTGGGCAATACTTAGTGATGATTCAATGATATTTTGATCGCCACTCAAGCTTGAGCCATATGCATCTCCACAAAACATAAGAGTTTCGGAGTTTAGGTTTTTAGGGTCCATCTTCGGTCTCATCCGTTGATCGGTGAATCCCATTGGCTGCGCCCAACCTACTGATAGGAGCGCGATATGCTCCCCAGTCGACTCTAGGTTAGGTACGGCTGACTTAAGTTTTTTACGTGCTCTTTTGAGGCGTCTCACTGCTTTACCAACATCTGGAGCTTGTAATGAAGTCTCGAAGTCAATGGTGGCTTGGTAGCAGAGTTCACCAGATGGCAGCAGATATATTTGTACGCCTTCAGCTGGTATGAGAGTTACTTGCGGAAGATCGACTTGTCCCATGCATTCGGGCTCGAGTAACTCTGAGAGTATAACAACACTGGTCGGTTTTGTTTTTATAGCGAGTTGAAGCAAGTCTGTTGGCCAATAGGATTTAGGCAACCACTTGAGTGCATCCCACGGTGCCTGAGCGACGATAAGAGTTTTTGCTGCGAAAGTTCCACCGCGTGTACTGACAATCCAGTGCTTCTCTTCAGTTTGGTAGCTGGCACCAATGATGGTGCAATCATCGTGGTAGTCAGCATGCTCGTGGTTTTTGATACGGCTGATCAATGTTTCTAACGGTGCGTTCCAGTCTCCCACCATTAGATCCGACGAAAACTGTTGTGCTCGGAATAACAAAGCTTGAGTTGAACTGGACCATACATCAGGAATGCCGAAGCTCGCTGCCATATGTTGTATGACAATTCCGGCAGGACTTTTACGGGTACCGTTCCAGGCAACTTGAAAAGATTGTTCTTTTTTCTTACCGCTGGCCATTGATTCGCTTAGTGCATCAATGGATTTCCAGTCTCTTGCCGCCGCACCACCACCGATAGCACGCGCACCTTTTTTACTAAACCAATCGTTGACGTCGAGTTCCGAAATTTTTGCAGCAGCCAAAACCCCAATCCTATTGAGCGGTGCTACGTTTGCTTCGGAGATATCTACAGACTCTGGGTCTAGCTTTAGAGTTTGGTCCCAATACTGTACTAAATCTTTGGATATATGACTTAACCCATACCCCCACAGATTGTGTTCCTCCGAAACAGATCGGATACGACCGCCGGGAATTTGTTCTTTTTCGATGAGAGCGATGTTTAATTCAGGTTTGTCGTGAATTAAGCGTGCCGCAGTCAATATACCTGCTGTACCTGCTCCAGCTATCAATACATCTAAAACGTCAGTCATTGAGCCCTCTCGAACCGAAATAAATAAAAAGTACCTGCTAACTTTAGCTGGATAGCACCGTAAAATCTACAGATGAACGCGGGAGTTTTCTTGGGTGTAGGTCGTCCAATTCACTTCGAGTCTGAGGGTGTCTTAGGGTTGCTTACTTAAGAGATTTATAAGTGCTTAATTTTACAAGCTATTAATTGTGTTGAAAAGTTTGCTAGCTTTTTAATAATTTGATATAAAATACATCCATATTTTAAGGTTTTAAGGAAATCTTATGAAAAATCTACAAATTCTTCTTATCTTTGTTGGAGTAGCCCTGGTGTCAAACGACTCGTATGCCGCGGCTCGTTGGATTCCGGTCAAAGCAACCGATGTAAGCTGTTATGTCAGCTGCGGCCGGGTTGGCCTGGAATCGATTGCTAGTAAGGCGGCAGGACGTCAAAACGTTGCCGTTGGGGTTGTTGTAAGCGATGATGATTCCCAGATCATCAACGGGAATAGTAAGGTTGGCGGGCTTAAAAAAGGTCAAAAGGCCTACTGTTTGTGTGCAGAAGATGGCCAAGACAAAGGGACCGATTTTGCGTGGGCGAGTCATTCCTACCCAGCTAGATGTGATAAAACCTGTGACAAAATGGCGCCTCAGTATGGGTATGCTGTTTATGTCGATCATAATAAAAACTCCTGGAATCAAATTTGTGCCAATAAAAGCGGTCAACTAGGCGCATCTCAGCGTAAGGTCGGTGATTGTAATATCGATAATAAGCGGCTTAAGAATTTCGGTTGTTTATGCACGAGATCTTTTGTTCCCGATCTTGAGGCAGGCGTTGATCCTTAGCTAAGTTTTGGCATATGATTGACCGATGCAGGACGATATTCGACAAACTAAAAGTTTTCGTAACGCTTTTATTAAAGCGCAAGAAGCCATCTCTAGTTCTAAGCAGATGGCAGAACTAATAGCCAAAGCTTCCGTAAAAATCAATGTTCAAGGCTCAAGAATTAAAAGAATGCGCGGGGACCTAGAGTCGTTGTTTCGTTTTATTTTAGCTTGGACCAAAGGCGATTATAAAAAAGTTCCTATTCAAACTATTATTTTGGCGGTTGCTGCTGTTGTTTACTTTCTCAATCCATTCGATGCGATTCATGATTACCTTCCCGGGGCTGGTTATATAGATGACGCCAGTGTTTTAGCGTTTGTTATGAAGTCTTTACAAAATGATCTCAAAGAGTTTCTGATTTGGGAGAAACACAGTTAACTTAGCGATATGGAAATTTAAGAGTTTGAATCTTATAACATAGTATATGGAGACAGGGATGAGCGAGACGACGATCAGTAGTATGTTAACAGAAAATAGGATGTTTCCTCCGCCGGAAGAATTTCAATCGAAAGCTTATATTAAATCTGAAGAAGAGTATGACAGGTTATGGACTTTAGCAAAAGATCACCCCGAAAAGTTCTGGGGAGATCAGGGAAAGAGCCTCTTAGATTGGCATAAGCCTTTTACTAAGGTGCTGGAGTGGGATGCACCCGTCGTAAAATGGTTCGGTGATGGGACTCTTAACGCCTGTTATAACTGTGTCGATCGTCACTTGGAAAATCGAGCAGATAAGCCTGCCATTATCTGGGAGGGGGAGCCCGGGGATAGTAGAACTATTTCTTATCAAGAACTTTATGTTGAGGTTTGTAAGTTTGCTAATGGTTTGAAAAAGCTAGGGTTGAGTAAGGGTGATGTCGCGACTATCTATATGCCGATGATTCCGGAACTCACGATCGCGGTTCTAGCGTGTGCCAGAATTGGAGTGACGCACAACGTGATCTTTGGTGGGTTTAGTGCGGAAGCGATTGCTGATCGTAATAATGATGCAAAGGCAAAGGTCGTGATTACCGCTGACGGTGGTTATCGTCGGGGAAAAATTATTCCTCTAAAAGAACAAGTTGATAAAAGTATCGAACACTCTCCAACGGTACAGCACGTGGTTGTGTGTTGTAGGACCAAACAAGATATAGTTATGAATACTACTCGTGACATTTGGTTACATGATTTGATTTCAGATGTAAGTGATGAGTGTCCTCCGGAGTTTGTAAGTAGCGAGCATCCACTTTTTATTTTGTATACCTCAGGTAGTACTGGGAAACCAAAAGGTATTGAACATACCACTGGTGGATATTTACTGGGGGTAACCTTAAGTAGTCGCTACGTGTTTGATTTAAAAGAGGACGATGTATATTGGTGTACTGCCGATGTTGGCTGGGTAACGGGCCATAGTTACATTGTATATGGTCCTTTAGCTAACGGCGCTACTTGTGTGATGTACGAGGGTGCTCCTGACTATCCTGATTTTGGCCGTTTTTGGAGTATTGTTGAAAAGTATGGAGTTAGTATTCTTTACACGGCTCCTACTGCAATCAGAGCATTTATTAAAGCCGGGGATGAATATCCTGAGAAGTATAATCTAGATTCGCTTAGGTTACTGGGTACTGTCGGTGAGCCAATCAATCCTGAAGCGTGGATGTGGTATCGAGAAAAAATCGGCAAAAACAAATGTCCGATTGTTGATACCTGGTGGCAGACAGAGACCGGCTCGATTATGATTTCACCATTGCCGGGAGTAACTTCTACGTTACCGGGTTCCGCTACAAAACCATTTTTTGGTGTTGTTCCAGAGATAGTCGATGAAAGTGGAAATAAGGTTCCTGATGGTAAGGGGGGGTATTTAGTTATTTCTCAGCCCTGGCCTAGTATGCTTCGAACCATTCATGGCGATGCCGATCGTTTTAAAGAAACTTATTGGAGCCAAGTTCCTGGAAAGTACTTTACCGGGGATGGAGCGCGTAAGGATGAAAATGGTTACTTTTGGATATTAGGTCGAATCGATGATGTCCTTAATGTTTCTGGGCATAGACTGAGTACCATGGAAATTGAAAGTGCTCTTGCCAGTCACACATCGGTTGCGGAAGCAGCAGTGGTGGGTACGCCTCATGATCTGAAGGGAGAGGCGATTTTTTGTTTTGTAAGTCTAGATTCTTCGATAGTAGATGGTGATCGAGAGAGCCTAAAAAAACAACTTATCTCTCATGTCGCAGAACAAATCGGTGCAATTGCTAAGCCTGATGAAATCCGTTTTACTGAAGCCCTGCCCAAAACCAGGTCTGGTAAAATTATGCGTCGGTTACTTAGAGATATCGCTGCAGGTCGTGAGACTCAGGGGGATACCACTACTTTGGAAGACCATGGAGTGCTAGACTCCCTTAGGAAGTAGTTGTTAGCCGAGTAAGGGTCGCTCATGGTGGAGTTGGTTTCTAATATACATCCGTCGTTACTGCAGAGAAAAATTATTCATATCGATATGGATGCTTTTTATGCATCGGTTGAAATTAGAGAACGGCCAGAGCTTATAGACCAACCGGTGATTGTCGGCGGCAAGCCAACTGGTCGTGGGGTTGTTAGTACCTGTAATTATATTGCCCGTAAATACGGCGTTCATTCGGCAATGCCCAGCTCAAGGGCATACCGCCTTTGTCCTCAGGCGGTTTTTGTTGGTTCAAACTTTGCATTATATAAAGAAATTTCAGCCGAAATTAGGGAGATTCTTAAAAACTATACTGCTCTAGTCGAGCCTGTTTCTCTAGACGAAGCATATCTCGACGTTACGGACCAAGCAAGGGGTCGCACTGCAACCGAAATAGCGGAAGCGATTCGGCAAGATATTTTTCAAGTAACTAGACTTACGGCTTCTGCAGGAGTTGCTCCCAATAAAATGTTGGCCAAGATTGCATCCGATATGAATAAGCCAGATGGCATAACAATCATAAAGCCCCATCAGGTGTTAGGATTTATGCAGTCTTTAAACGTGCGTAAGATTCCAGGAGTTGGGAAAGTTACTGCCGGGCAATTAGAAAATATCGGAATCCGCGAATGTAAAGATGTCGATGAACGATTGAATGAATTAATTAAACGGAATAGTCGTTTCGCTGGCTGGCTATTAAAAAGAAGTAAGGGGGTTGATACCAGACCGGTGTCTTCTCAGTGGACGAGGAAATCTGTTGGGCATGAGTCTACGTTTTTTCAAGATAAGTTATCTGTGGGTGAGCTTGATCGTGAGTTACAGGAGATTATTACAGCATTAGAGGGAAGGCTTAAAAAGTTAAAATTGATGGGTAAAACAATCACTTTAAAGGTTAAGTATTCAGATTTTAAGCAAATTACTAGAAGCAAGACCCTATCGACCTTTGTTGATGAATCTAGCTGTATGTACCATGTGTGTAAGGAGTTGATTTCTCTAACGGATATTGGTAGCAGGAAGGTCCGGTTGCTAGGTGTGTCGTTGTCCAACCTAAACAATGACGCTACAGATGGTTCTACATACTATCAGCCTAGTCTTTTTGATTCTTAGGTATTTTATTAGGTGGGTATGATGAATAAAATTTTGTTTAGCCTTCATCTGTTTTTCTCAGCATCTGTTCTCTTTGGTTCTACTCTTGAACTGAAAAATTCTAAAGGCTTGATGAAGTCTTATGACTTACAGAAACTTGGGTTCGAATTGAAAGCAGTAGAGATATTTGAGCCCCACGAGAAAAAAGACTTAGTTGCTCAAGCATATTCCTTTAGTGAAGTTATGGATAAATTAAGTCCTGGTTGGCGGAGTAGCGAAGAAGTGTTATTTACCTGTCTTGATGGGTATCAGCCCTCTATTCCGGTAGAGAAGTTTTTGAAATACGATGCTTATTTTGCTGTTGGGTTTAAAGGTCGAAAAAAGTTTCATATGATACATCCTGAGAAAAAATCGATTGATGTCGGCCCGTTTTATATGGTGTGGAGAACGAAGGATGGCAAGAAGCTAAATGATCTCTCAAGTATGTGGGCATATCAGGTTAAGGCAATTGAGTTAATTAAGTTTTCCGATAAATTCCCTAAAATGTCGCCACCAAAGGGTTCTGGTGAAAAAGTTAAAAAGGGTTTCGTACTATTTCGTGAAAAGTGTATGAGCTGTCATAAAATGAACGGTGAGGGCGGTGATATGGGTCCAGAGCTCAATTACCCAGTTAGTGTGACCCAGTATTTTAAACCAAAGTGGTTGAAGCAGTGGATTATAGATCCGGCTTCGGTGCGGCAAAAAACAAAGATGCCGAAACTGTTTTCAGGGACCCCGCAAAGTCATAGAAGAGCTCAAGAAATCATACTTTATCTGCGGTCTATGTCTCACAAGAAGATTAGTCCCTAATATAGATCTCGATATTCCCTGGATAAGAAGCAATTTTTCTCGTGTCGGAGAAATTGTCATGATTTACCCCGCTTAGTCCGTCGCTCCAGCCGGGTACGAAGACAAAGACCCCTTTGGTTTCTGTATTACGTGCGGCTTTGAGAGAGTGACGCATTGACCGTGACCTTAGATTTAAATAATAAGGGACCTCAGGTCTGTCGGAGTATATCGGTAGGCCTTCGAATTCTTTTATATGATTTTTAATATTTTGATACGGCTCACGAAGTGTAGCGGGTGAAGTCCATTGGCCAAATTTCCATTTAGGACTCCGTACCAGTGGACGTAGGGTTGGTATCGATCCCAACAATAAAATAATAGGTAACAGGTAGTGCAGTCTTGGTTTTTTAATTTCGATTTGCTCCGAGAGAAACTTAACCGTAAGAAACGAGACAATAAAGAAGTAGGGTAGAACGACCACAAAATACCTAGCTAGTCCTGCTAGGCCAAATGATCCTCGGCACCAAAGGATGGTCATAACAATAAAATACGCACTTGATACGTAAAGACAGAGGCTCAGGAGTAGGTTTTTACGGAATTTAACTGCCCAGATAACCATGCCGATTAGATAGCAAACCCAAAATATCGGATCAAGCGTCCAAAACATTTCAGCATAATATCCCAATCGTCCGTATCCGTAGAGTCCGGCTTGGGTAGGGTAACCTTTAGTTAGTAAGAAAAATAATTCTCCTGTGTGATAGAAGCCGATCAAATTCCACAGACCTACCGGAATAAACGTCGCAAATACTACTAAGAAAATTTGTTTGAATTTTTGTGGGTGGGAACTTTTGAATAGATAGGTTGATACATAAAATGCATGCACCACGCAGGGGAGTCCCATGTCGATTCTTGCTAAAACACAGATGCCTAATGCAAAACTCGACCAGACAAACTTCTTTCTGGATATAAAGTAGAGGGATAATGCACTGCAAAAAGCTCCAATAGGTTCGGTGAGAGCAGTCAGTGACGATCGGAACGAGATATAAGACATTGCAAATAAGATAAGAACAGCGAACGCAGTAGCGATTTTGTTTTTAGTAATAAGTGGTTCAAATGCTTTGTAGGTAAAGATTATGGCGCCAACGCTCCACAGGGTATTCAATAGCTGAAACAAGAATAGTCTTGGTACAGAAATCGGTGTGACCATATCAACCATGAAATAAAAGGTTGTATAGAGTGGCTTTGACCAGATTGATATCAGCCGCCACAGCGAATCTGGCATATCGGAGGTTACATCATAAACGTCAAGGATATGAGTGTAGCTATCAGGCTCCCAACCAAAGTCGAAGAAATAAAGGAGGTATCCTAATCTCATGATAAGGCCGACAGCTACAGTAATGAGTAAGGGGGATCTGAGTGACATGAATAATCCTTATTGCTTAGGGGCGGTTGCTGAAAGAAATACTGCAAACTTTAAAGGTCCTACCTCTTTAATATGAATGCCGAGGTGGGTTGCTTTTGCTGATAACAATAAATCTCGATGTCTGGGGGAGTTCCATAATAGCCAAGCCAGTTCGATATAGCTTCTGCCCTTTACACGGTTTTCACCGACAATTTTCAGGTTTGATTTCTCAAGAAGGTTTTCAACCATTTCCTTCGACCTGCGGTCGTGAACGATTTCTTCTGAAAATGCCAGCGATCTAGTTGCTTTTTCTAGGTTGAGATCGTTAGTTTTAAGGGGCTGTAGTTTTTCTTGGATACGAATTTGGTTGATCCATTTTATGAAGTTGATCTTAGTCTTATTAAAAACATAAGAACTGTCAATAAAAGGAGCTTTTGCGGGAGGCCCATTTTTTATTGGTGCGAGAAACCAGGTAGTATACCCTTGCCACTCAGGGGTTTTGGGTAGACAGCTTACACTCACCACTCCATCAGCTAGCTTTGAAGCATCAATGACTAATTCATTCTCATCATTCTGAGTAAATTTTAAGGGGACTTTTTTGCCTCCTAAAGCAGCTATGTAATCGGCTTGATATTTTTTGCAATTAGAGTCAAGAGTGTCTTTAGCAATAGCATATTTAGTTCGATGGCTGGTTTTCATTCTGCCACCAGCAGGAAAACTCGCTATCCATGACGAGTTGTTCTTACAAGATCCCCAGGCAAAAGAATGATGGTTGTTCTTTCCCGCGTAGTTGCGTGCTTGTACTTGGATGAAGTCCTCTTGAAGGCCTTTGTTTTGAAAAGGTTTAAAGATTTTTCCGGAAATTTGCGCTTCGTAGATTCCCAGCTTCCAAAGGTCTAACGGATGGGTGGGGATATGGGAGTTACAGACAATATTATTAAACTTTGGTTTAAGGTCCATGCGGATTTTCGGCCCGACAACCGCCAGAAGCGGAGCGGGCATAAATAACGAGAAAATCAAAAAACTTTTAAGCTTTTTACGGTCGAGAATGTGCGGCATATCGTCCAAATTAATTCGTTTCCAAAAGTTTAAAAATAGTTTGAAGTTGCATGTTAGACGTACCTTCATAGAGTTTACCTATTTTCGCATCGCGATAAAACTTTTCGGCTGGGAATTCTTTGATGAATCCATACCCTCCGTAAATTTCCAAGGATTGTGATGCGACGTGCTCAGCAACTTGAGAAACATGGTATTTTGCCATCGCCGCTTCTTTAACGAAGACTTCTCCAGCATCTTTTTTCCGAGCTGCGTTATAGACCATTAGTTTGGCGCTCTCAATTTGAATGGCGAGTTCCGAAAGTTGAAACTGAATTGCTTGAAACTTATCAAGGCTACGACCAAATTGCTCTCGCTCGCTCGCATATTTAAGTGCTCCCGCAAATGCGCCTTCGGCTAGGCCTAGCATTTGAGCGGCAATTCCAATACGACCTTCATTCAATGTTTCGATTGCAATTTTATATCCTTTACCGGCTTCACCTAATACGTTCTCTTTGGGTACTTTAACATTGTCGAGTAATACCTCGCAGGTTGAGGAAGCTCTGATACCGAGTTTCGTTTCTTTTTTCCCTATAGAAAAACCAGGCATGTCTTTTTCGACAATAAACCCTGTAATACCTTTGTAACCAGCTTCGGGATTTATGTTAGCAAAAACGATGTAGATGCTTCCTTCTTTTGCATTGGTGATAAAGATTTTTTTGCCGTTCAATAACCAATGGTCTCCTTTATCTTCCGCAGTCGATTTCATCGCAAAAGCATCTGACCCAGAGTTTGCTTCTGTTAAACAGTAACAGCCGACCTCGCTGGTAGCTAGCCGAGGGAAATATTTTTGTTGTTGCTCTTTATTCGCCCAACTAAGGAAGATATTATTTACGAGTGTGTTCTGAACATCAACTAGTACACCTGCAGAAGGATCTACTTTAGATAACGCTTCCACGGCAAGGCAAGCCATGAAGAAGCTACCACCTGAGCCTCCCATATCTGCAGGAATTTCAATTCCCATTAGTCCTAGTTCAAAAAACTGCTTCAGTAGCTCAGGATCGAAACACTCGGCTTCATCCATTTCTAGTACTTTTGGTCCTATCTGAGAATGGGCGAATTTTTCAATTTCTTGTTTAAATAGAAGTTCATCTTCATCAAGTGTTGTCAGTGCCGGAACAGCCATATTCTCTCCTCTATGAGTGAATTATTAGTTTTAGAGTTATGTTTTAGCTTTATTTTAAGATTTTTTCACTAGGATTGGGTGTATGGGCGGAGGATTTTGGTTAAGAAGGCGATTTGCCTCCATGAGTTGGAGCTCTAAGTCGTGAATTTTGGCTAATGATTCTCGGTAATGAGTGATTGTTGCAGCGTTAGGTGTTGAGCTGGGTGCTTCTAGGTCTTGGAGCACAAGGGTTTTACAATCATCGAGCACTCTTTTGCTTAGAATATTAGCAGTTTTCCTCTGTTCAGCTAAATACGGGTACTGTTTTTCAACGTGAGTAGCTCCAAGAACTTTTTTGAGTGCTGATTTGACTCTGCCGAGTACTGGGTGGCGTAAAGACTCGGTAGGGTTGTTGCCAAATCTTAGGTTGAGGCTGTTGGCCGAGTCTTGGTTCGCTGAGATGGTCTTCATATCGTTATATTGATGTCTCATGTCTTCTTGCTGAGCTTTTAAGGCGTGTACATCACTGTGAAGCTGTAGCTCGATTTCCTTGAGTTGTCGATATCTTAGAGAAACCTCTACTAGATGTTCGTCTGAGAACGGGAGGCTATGGTCGTAGTTCATTCCCGGCATACGTAGTCTTAGTAGTTGTAGCCAAAGGTTTTTACCTAGTGTCCCGACTTTTTGGGTGTAGTAGCTTTGCGCGTATTCCGCATAGACTCCACCCCAGTGAACTAGCGACCGCTGTCGCGAAGGCAGCATGGATTTTCTTTTTGATGCATGAGTAAGTTTTTCAAGGGTTATCGAAAGATGTCCTTGTAGGTTTAGTATCGAATTTTTTATATTGAGTAAAACTCTTTTTTGAATGCTATGAGTTGACAAGTAAAGCTCATAGGTCGAGTCTAATTGTGTTCCTATGATTTGTGCTTCTTGATCCCAATCTCGTAAATCCATATCAATTGCCTATCTGTTTTTTATATTTGTTTTTATTCTTTTTCTTTTGATAGCTAGGACTTTTTAGCGCACTGGTTGACGTTGAACGAGTCGGCGAGTCCAAGTGCTTTGATTCTAGGTATTTCTCTAAGTAATTCCTAGAGAGGGTTAACCTTTTATTACAATCTCCCATTGCATCGAGTTTGTTTTGTTCGACTGCTTGCTCGTAGGCGACCGCGATCGAGTTGTATGCGGGGACTGCTTTTTTAGAGTTTTTAAAGTTTTGTTTGTGTTGGTAATGCCGTGTCAGCCATGAACCCATGCGAGATATGGTAGATTCCTCGAAGGAGATGCGTTCTCTGAGTTGACTGATTCTTGAGGCCACGGTTTCTATTTGACTGAATATTTTTATCACTGCTTCGAGGTTTCCTAGAACAGATCTATTTCTGTCTGATTGTGAAAGAGCTCGACCTAGTTTTATTAGTCGATGATTCACTTCTTCTTCGTCCAGGCTGATTTTAGTGGTTTCTTGGTGTGTTTGGTTTAGGAATTTTTTTAGTTTGGAAAGCTGGAAGATAAACTTCCAGGAGCTTCTGTTGCTGTGAGAAGCTACCTCTACCCAGTCTAATGCAAGTGAGGTAGTTTTTATTAATGACTCTAAAACTTGTTTCCGGTCATTTAGGTGATTTAGGATAAGCATATGCTCTTCCGGAGAACAGGTCTCAAGATCTGGTAAACCAAGGTTATGTTCGTTGTTGAGTTGGCGTTGTTCAGATTGATTCCAAGTCTGAAGCTGTTTGAGTATGTGAAGCTGCGCGTTAATATATTGTTGGCGTGGTTCGTAGAGCTCGTGAGCTATGGAGCCGTTGTGGTAGGATTGCTGCAATGAAATTTGAAGCCCCATAAGTTTTTCTTGAAACTTATGAAGCTCATTGTTTTTGCTATTTTTTGATTTTTTGGTTCGTCGATCTTCCATAGTGATATTTTCTCACGTATCGTGAGTGGAGTCGACGGGACGCGATCTTCCTACGTTGGTAGGCTATTTTAGCCTACTAAGGTGCATACTGATCTAATGTCTCTACGTAAGGTAGGACGATGTCTGGAGCGGTTGTTCCGGACGTTTGTAGGATTTCTGCTGGAGTTCGTTCCCCATAGACTTCGTTGTTTCTCCCTCTCGCGTGAGATAAAACAAGGCCTTCTACTGTAGCTCCGAAGTATAAACCACGAGATCGAGAGTAGGACAATACATGGGCATTTGGAAGTTGACCTGAACCTTCGCCTTCACCTGTTGGTCCGGCAGCCCAACTTAAATCTACACCTATTTTTGCTGATGCATGGCCTAAAATTTCACTGCTGTTATGAGCGATGAAGACTAATACTGACTCAAACCATTGAACGCCGATTTGAAGTCCAAAATTTACTCCATTGACGCTAAAGAATGAGGGAGTGCTCCAGTCATCGTTTTCTGTTTTACAACTTACGAGCCCAGTGCTTCCTTCGCCACCCCAGATAAAACCCGCTTTTACGACCTTCATCGATGCGATGCATTGAGCGCGGTCTAATACATAACTTGGGATGGGTTTGTCTGATTCCATGCGATTTGTAACAACATCCACTCCGTATTGAACCCACTGCTCATTACTGGATTTCGCTAGGGCTTGTACTGACAGAATACCGCCAGCTAAAATTAAAATTTTCTTGAACATTACTTGGACTCCTTGGTTGTGGACTAGTTTCTATGAGGTGCGGTGTAAGTTACAAAAATTATACTAGTATTTATTAGAAGCATCAAATGCCTCGATGCGATATATTGTGTGAGTTATGACATTGAAAACAATTTATAGCTGTGATCTTGGCCAGATGGACTTCCGGAAATCCTGGCAAATCCAAACTCAACTTCATGAGAGGTGTGTCGCTGGTGATATCGGTGGTGCGGTTCTATGTGTGGAGCATCCAGAGGTGCTGACTATGGGTAAGAACTCTAGTTTAGATCACCTTCTATTGCCCAAAAAAGACTTGGAAGTACTTGGTATCGAGATTGTAGATACTGATCGAGGGGGCGAGATTACCGGGCATGAACCCGGCCAACTGGTGTTATACGGGATATTGCCATTGGCTGAACTGGGGCTTAGTCCTAAAAAGTACGTCTGTCTCCTCGAGGGGGCTATTATTGACACCCTGGCTGAATTTGGAATCGAATCGAAAAGAGACACTGAAAACCCAGGGGTTTGGGTGGGCTCGGCCAAGGTCGCTGCAATTGGGGTTAGAGTTAAAAAGCGGGTTAGCCTACATGGTATCGCATTGAACGTTTGTAATAGCCTGAAAATATTTGAGTATATTGTTCCTTGTGGGATTAAAAATCGGTCTATGACCAGTATAACAGAGTTACTAAACCGGCCGGTGACTGTATCAGAGGTAGCGCATATTCTTAAGAGTAAGCTTAGCGAGAGCCTAGGAGCACTTGATTCCATCGAGCTCGACGAGCTTAAATTTTAATATCATAAAATTAAGTTCCTTGTTGGTGTGTACCTCACTAGGTGGTATATCAGCTCTTTAGGATTCTTGTGAGGTTACCGTGGATACGCATCGACCGGATGCTACATCGTCAGAAGTCAATCAAACTGAAACACTTGGTTCGTGTTGTTTGGAGACGATTGATTTGTTGTCTGCTACCAATGAGATGATGGTATGCGCTGGGTGCAAGCAGATTATTAAGACCTTCCGAGAAGAGCGAGCCTTTCGTAATTATGTAAAGTTTTGTGATGGCCGTCAAAGGTCGCTTCAAACTGGTTTTTATAAAGATAACTGGGTTGCTGTTTACCGATCTTATAGCACCTAGTAAATATTTAGCGCTTCTGTTTTTGAAATAAACTAAAACCTTTTAGATAAGTGTAGGCTGTCACTAGTTGATTGTCTTTTCGATACATTTTAGGCCATGCTTTGATATCGACTAACAACCCTTTTTTCTTTGCGAGATCGCTTAAGTCATGACTTTCAATATGACCTTTCAGATCCGCTTCTTTGGTGCTTTTTTTCTTACCTGTTTTAGTGGGCTTAATGTTGTCGTCTATCTCCTGAAAAGGAACACGGACGTCAGGTAGAATTCCTTTAGCCTGAATAGACCGGTCTTTTGGGGTGTAGTACCTAGCAACGGTAAGTTTTAAACCGGACCCGTCAGGCAGGCTGACAAGTGTCTGTACCGAGCCCTTACCAAAGGTAGTTGTTCCGAGTATCAGCGCTCTTTCATGATCCTGTAATGCTCCTGCAACGATTTCAGAGGCACTGGCGGAACCGTCGTTCACGACGACAATGATAGGTAGTTTCGCGTAAGTATCTCGCTTGTGGGCAAATTCCCGTTCGACCCTTTTGGGATCCCGACCTACGGTTGAAACTATAACTCCGCTTTCAATAAAAAGGTCAGAAACTTGGACAGCTTGGTCTAGGAGCCCGCCCGGATTATCGCGAAGGTCTAAAATAATTCCTTTGGCTTCTTTTTCATGTTTCTTGAGGGCTTGTCGCAATTCTGTAGCTGTGTTCTCTTGGAAGCTTGAGATTCGGAGATATACGATTCCTTGGCTAAGCATTCTATTTCGTACAGATTGTACTTTAATGATTTCTCGACGTAGCTTAAAAGTTAGCTCTTCTTTCACGCCCTCTCTTTTGATCCGTAAAACTATGGTCGACCCAGGAGCGCCTCTCATTTTATCGACAGCATCAGAGTTTTTAATTTTAGAAAGTTCAAACTTATCAATGGCAATGATTTCATCCCCAGACTCTATGCCAGCTTTGGAAGCCGGTGTACCCTCAATCGGAGAAACTACAATTAGCTTCCCCCGCTCTTGAGAAACAATAATCCCGACGCCACCGAATTTACCTTGGGTATCTATAGTCAGTTGTTTGAAGGCTCTTTTAGGCATGAGCATTGTATGAGGATCGAGTTGATCGACCATGCCTTTTAAGGCTGCGGTAACCATTTTGTCTTGCTCAACCATCTTTGGGTCGACATATAGACTTTCTAAGTAAAACATTCCCCGGGCAAAAGTTTCGAGAGATCGGTACCTATCTTCTATCTCAGGCGTACTAATCTGTTCGTCTTCTTGCGCACCCTGGCTCAAGGTCGAAACTAAAATTACTAAAAACATCGGAACAAGGTATGAAAAATTCACAAGGCAACTCCACTACTCAATAAGAACCGTCCTATTATATACTAATTATAGATTTTGTTGATGGGTTTTTCGAGCTCTGATCCGAAGGTAGCTGTAAATGTTACCTTCGGCTCTTAGACCTACGTGTGCCTAGTCTTGAGACTTTCGAGATAAGCTTGTTGGCAGCCTGCACGTCGTTCTGATGCGTGTTTTGTGAAGATTTATAGGTTTCTAATACAGAAACGGCTTTTTTTATGTTGCCAACTCTAACGTACTCTAATGCGATAAAACGAACGGGCTCGTAGCAGCGCAAACAGGTGCGATGCGCCGATTCAAAGTATTTCTTCGAAAGTTTGTACTGTTTCATGTTTTGATAAAGTTTGGCGAGCTGCATGATGGTAATATAATTGTTGGGGTTTAGTCTTAAGGCAGCATTGTAATAATGAATCGCTGGCTTCGTTTTTTTTGCTCTTTCATAGGCTAGAGCGATATTATGGTCAAATCTTTCGGGGAACTCGTAGTCTTCGATCCCCTCTTTTTTAAAGCCTTTTAATAGGGTGATCGCTTTTTTATACCGGCGTTGCTCTATCAGGCTAGAACCCAGGTTTAGTCCGAATGCTGGAGTAGGTTTAAGTTTGAGTGCCACTTCCAGGTATTTCTCGGCCATCTTTGGCTTTTTAAATGCTAGGTAACATAGCCCCATGAGGTTCTGGAGTTCGGCATTTTCAGGGTGCTGTTTTACCAGCGGCCGGAGTTCTTTATGGGCTTTAACTGGTTGTCCGGTGTTTAAGTAGTTGATTATAATTCCCATTTGGGTGTTGAGTAGCTCTTGTTGTTTAAGAGCATCCTCATTTAAGCTTTGACAGCTTGTAATGCCGGGTAATGTGAGTATTAAAACGCTAGAAATAGTGCAAAGGTATCGTTTAAATCTTGCCATTTGGCAGCCTCAGTTTATTTAAATGGGAGAACGCTTTATTATTATATCAAAGATTGGGGTATACGTGTTAGACTGCCGTTGAAAGATCTTAAAAAACAAGTCAGTTTACAAGTTTTTACTAGATTAGAGGTTCTTAATATGGCCGAAAATGGTGAAATCAAATCACGTCAAAAAGACGAAGGAATCTCGCTTTCTGACGAGTTAGGTTCAGTATTACGTGAAATGCGGGAAAAAGCTGGTTATTCGGTTTCTTCTCTTGCTGCGTCTACTCGGATTACCCAGGAGTTTATCATCGCCTTAGAGGCGGGAGATTTGACGAAAACTCCGGGAGATATATTTTGTCGTGGTTTCATTAAAATCATTGCGAAAACCTGCCGTCAAGACCCTCAGAATGCTCTTGCGGTCTATCTTGAATTGGTTAAACCTCGTCAGGAGGTCGACGAAAAGCTTGGCGTTCAAAAGATGCAGCACTTACACAGTGGGCTAAACCGTGTTCGAGGAATGGACCTGGGCGAAACTAAAGACAAGGCCCTGCGCTTTTTAAGTTATTTGCTTCCTAAATCGATTTTTTCAAAAATCTCTCTTCGTGGCTGGACCTTTATTTTGGGGACTACTGCTGTGCTTGTGCTTGGGGTCTACGGGCTTTTTAGACTGAGTCTTTCGAATATTGATGAGACATTTTCAGCTAAGGTCACTAACGAAGCTGTTCAAGCCGAAGATATTGATGAGCTGGATGAGCTTAATCCATCAGTACAAGTTCCAGAGCCCAAAGAAGAGGTGATCGTCTCTGAAGTAGAAACTGATGCCCCCGAAATTGCTGCTAACACAGCGGCAAAAGTAGAAACCAACGACAAGCCAAGCTTTGATGAAACGATAGGTTCGGGGTCTGAAGTATTAGACCTACGTATTAAGAAAGAGCTCAAAATTCGAATTAAAGTTGATAAAGAATCTTGGGTTACCAAAATTCTTCCTGCTGATACGGCGATTCAATATAAATTCACCGATAAAGTTCAGTTGCTAGTATTTGATGCGTCGGCGTTAGATGTGAGTTTCAACGGTCGTGGACTCGGAGCCTTAGGTGATGAAGGTCGAATTCGGCGGTTGAGCTTTGTTGGCAAAGACTATGCCTCGACGATTAGTGATTCAGAGAAAGAAAAGATGTAATTTTTCATCAGCTCTCTGTTAATTTTTCCGTAAATAACCCAAATATTTTAAATACATATCAATTTTCAGTGATTTTTTTATCTAATTGGTGCTAGTCAGAGCGACCTATATAAATCTGTAGAAGCTTGGGTCGATGAAAACCATTCGGATTACTATTTTCAAACTCTTTTTAATCGTTGCAGGGGTAATCCCTAGCGGAGACTCACCGGCGTCGTGTTCGGCTTATTGGTCGATGTATTGGTCGAAGATTAAGGCTAGGGCTTTAAACGGTTTTTCGACTACTAAACGAGCAGAAGTTATTACTCACTTCGACGACCGGGTATTGGGAGCAAGGGGCAAAGCCTATTCTGAGTTTATGCACCGTCCGAACTCTCTCAGCTATCGCACGCATAGTGGTAATAAAGCGACGGTACGGGGAATGTCTCGATTGTTCCCTAACTCTCAAAGTACGCTGGTTTTTAAGTATACGTTTAAAAGATTCGGGTCACTTGGAGATGATATCGAGATGGAATTGATTTTTAAAAGTTATGAGAAAATCGACGCAACGCTCTGGGTGAATGAATTATCAAACGAGCCGTTGTTGTCGAGCGTTGATCTAAGCGATGCTGTTTCGGTCGGGTCTTATACTGCATCGGTCCGTTTCCGCACTGATACGATCGTAGGTGTACGTGAAACTTTCGACTTCTACCAGCGGCTACATAGTTTGATTGACTCTTCTTATAGAAGAAACGGATTCAGTCCGTTTAAAGCAAACTTTGATTAATTTACAAATTAGCTCAAAACTCAAACGTATTTTCAAAGGGTTTTGGTTTTTATCACATTAAAATCATTGAATTTTTCTTTGCAAAAGCCCTAAAGCTTGTCGAATGTATCCCGATAGTAAAGTAACTTCACAGTTTAGTGATGGTCGATGGGAGCGGCTTGATGAAGCTTCTACGGAGACGGTTGGATAGTGCAGGCTCAAGACGAGCCAGATTGCTATGAGGGCAGTCTAAAATCTCCTCACCTATCATTCTTTCATAGAGCTGTGAGTATAAAGCGCCGAATCTCAGAAATGGGTCGGCGCTTTTTTAATTGTCTGAGCTAGGTAGCCCTAGAAACGGTTTAGCTGTTTGTAACTCTTAGCTAATATTTACCATATGCCGGCTTCAAAAATTCGTATTCACTGACAAAAGTGACTTCGGGTATCCCGTCTCCCTCTAGTGTTATAAATATACCTACTAACTTGGGTTTAGTATTTTTCGTACCGGCGGGAGTAATCACCGCGTATGTATCGGAAATGTAATATGGGCCGGTATTCTGATCAAATTCACTGTAGGTTTTTTCGAGTGTTTGTTTGATGAAGTTTTCATCCTTTTGATTCAAGCCCAAATCGATCAACCTAGTTGTAACGGGGGATATCGTCAATTCAGCTACTAAACTCTTCAATTCGGAATTTGTTCTTCTACTTGGAGAATCGGATTCGTAGGCCTTACTATACAAAGCCCTACCAAAATTACGTATAAGCCTAACATTGGTTAATGCTTTTTTGATTTTTTGAATAACCTCTGGCAAAATTTTAGTATCGTTGAAACGGTTCTGACAAGATTCAGCAAATAGGTTTGATGTATAAACTAATCCCGTTGCAATAAGGAAAAAGCTTAATGTAAGTGAATAAAGAAACTTCATTTTAATCCTCCTTGGTCGCCGTTAAAACATAAGAACCCTTATAAAACAACGGGATTTACCTACCAGCACTCAAAATAAAGTCTTAATTCGTAACCTTAAAACCGAATTTCGATACTGGATTTTCATCCACCATCTTAAGTAACTGATTTTAAAGATAAAAAATAAACCCCCTTTCCCAGAAAACCTTGACTCTACCTAAAAATATGCATATTTCTCTAACTCCCTATATGGTTGTCTGATAAATTGTCGCAGTACTTTAAAAGGCCTTGTGATAGAACGAATTTCTAGTCATAACAGCAGGCTATGATGGTGTGAGAACTTAAATTTATAAGGGTTTCAATGAAGACATTGATTACGATTGAAGAGGTCACCTCGATGCGAAATCAGTGGCGAAGAGATCGTCTCTCTATTGGTTTGGTTCCGACGATGGGAGCACTGCATGACGGCCATCTTTCGTTAATTGATGAATCCAAAAAATATGCAGATAAAATCATTGCATCGATTTTCGTTAACCCGACTCAGTTTGGTCCGAACGAGGATTTTGCTAAATACCCAAGAACTCTGGAAGACGACATAAAAGCTCTTGAGAGCCGTGGAGTTGATGCTGTTTTTTTACCTAATGCCGCTGATATTTATCCTTCGGAATTTCAAACCTTTATTTCTAATAATAAAATCTCTGCTCAACTCTGTGGGCAGAATCGTCCAGGTCATTTTAACGGTGTTCTTACCGTTGTGATGAAGTTGTTTCAATTGACGGGAGCCAACACGGCTTGCTTTGGTAAGAAGGATTACCAGCAGCTCAAAGTCATTGAACGAATGGTCAAAGACTTAAACTTAGATATTCAAATTATTGGCTGTGAAATTATTCGTGACTCCGACGGAGTGGCTATGAGCAGCCGCAATCGTTATTTGTCAGAGGAAGAGAAAAAAGCAGCTAAATGCTTGAGTGAGGCTCTCAACGCGGTTAAGCAGAGTTATGATTCGGGTACTCGGGTGAGCTCAGAGCTTTTGGCTGCTGGGACTAAGGTTCTGAAATCTTCTTCTGGTATAAAAGTTGAATATTTTGAGGTTAGATCTCAAGATCATTTGTCTGAGCCTAATGAGGGTGAAAATATTGAGGAGAGTTCAGTGGTGCTTGTCGCAGCGAATGTAGGCGAGACAAGGCTTATTGATAATGTTGAGTTGGGGCAATGAACGAAATTATAAAATATTTGAATCCGCTTGCACTGTTTACTTGGGTGAAAAAACCGATGCTTTGGTGGATGAAGGTAAAGCTTTTACCCGAAAATCTGCCCGACGATTTACAGTTAAACAAAGATCAACCTGTCATTTATGTCATGTCTCATCGGTCAATTAGTGATCTATTGGTTTTGCAGCACTTTTGTAAGAAGTCAAAGCTTCCTGTCCCGGCTTACTCCGCAAATAAATTCAAGAACAAAAATGGCTCCGGTGGATACCTGTATCTGGCTAAGACGGGCTTGTTGCAGGTAAAGCGCGATGGATCACCACCGACACCTCTACAAAATCTTTGCAACTATTTATCAAAAGACTCTTCAGCACAAGTTCAACTTGTACCAGTTTCTATTGTATGGGGGAGAAATCCCGGCAGTGAAGGCCAGTCTTTATGGAAGGTTTTGTTTTCAGATGATGAACATGCTGGGATGCTACAGAAGCTGCTAATAATCTTGGTTCAAGGTCGTGATACTTTGGTTCATTTTGGTAAGCCGATTTCTTTGCGAGAGCAAATAGATACAGGTCCATCTGCAGATCAAACAGCTAGGAAGATTAGGCGAGTTCTAAAGGTTCACTTTAGAACTCAAAGAAACAATGCCGTAGGCCCGAAGATATACGATCGAACACGCCTTTTAAGTATGGTCTTTAACTCTCACTCTGTGCAACAAGCTATTAGCCAAGAGGCCGTCAAGAAAAGTGAGCAACGATCTAAGATCGAAGCTAAAGCAAGGCACTATCTGCGCGAAATTGCTTCGATGCAGTCACATAGCATGATTAAATTTTTTGATATCGTTCTGACTTTTGTTTGGAATAGAATTTACAAAGGTATTCATGTTCGGAATATCAAATTGGTACGGGAGCTTAACGATAAACGTGAAATCGTTTATGTCTCTTCGCACCGCAGTCATCTTGATTACCTAGTTATGCCCTATGAGCTTTATTACATGGGACTACGGCCACCCCATGCTGCAGCTGGAGTTAATCTGAGTTTTTGGCCCTTAGGAGTGTTTCTACGGCGTGGTGGAGCATTTTTTATCAGACGATCGTTCAAAGGGAACCGGCTCTATGCAGCGGTTTTTACAGAATACCTCAATGTGTTGATGCTAAAAGGCTTTCCTATACTTTACTTCCCTGAAGGGGGGCGGAGTCGTACCGGTAGGCTGTTGAAGCCGAAAACAGGGCTGCTGTCGATGATCGTTCAAGGGTATTTAAAAGACCCTTCTCGAAGTGTAGCAATGGTTCCGGTGTATATTGGTTACGATAAGGTAGCCGAAGTATCTTCGTATTTAAAAGAGTTACGTGGTGGCAAAAAGAAGAAAGAATCCGTGTCGGGTCTTTTGGGAGCACGGCGAATTTTAAAAACTCAATTTGGCAAAGCTTACGTCGGTTTTGGGGAGAGCATTGATCTTGATAAGTATTTGGATCGGTTTCATCCTGAATGGCGGACGGATCCTATCCAATTTGATGCGAAGCCGGCTTGGTACGCACAGATGATCCAGGAGTTAGCTTCGGATCTGATGAGAGGTATCAATGCCGCAGCGATTGTAAACCCAGTTTCGCTCGTTGCTGTTGCGATGCTGTCAAATCCTCAGCGGGCAATGGCCGAGGACGAATTAATAGATTTGATAAAGCTGCTGGTCGAACTGCAAAGTAGTGATGATGAATCTTTGGAAAATGTTTGCACGGTTACTGACCCAAGACAAGTTTTAAAAGATGCAGAGGTTGTGGCGCCTCTAAATCGGTTTGCCTACCCAGACGGTGGTGATGTTATTTACCTGAATGAGGTAGATAGTGTAGTTATGTCTTACTACCGAAATAATGTATTACATCTATTTGCGCTGCCGTCGTTGGTGGCTAGCTTTTTTCAGTATAACGATCAAATGAAGCTTGAAGACCTACTAGAAGGATGTCTTAAAATATATCCGTTTATTATCGGTGAGTTTTTTCTTGAAGGTGACCAAGAGCAAGTTAAAGTCCAAACTATGGATGTTATTGAAACTTTGGTGAGGGAGCGAGTTCTTACTTGGACGGCTGATAAATCGGTTCTGAATAGGGCTGATGTTGGGTCTGACCGTTTTTGTGTGCTCAAATCCTTGGGTAGATGCTTGGGTCTTGTTTTTGAGAGGTATAGTATATCCACGGCAATGTTGGCCGGTTTTATTGGTGCGGAGCCTGTAGAAAGATCTGATTTTGAAAAGAAGTGCCAGTTACTTGCCCAACGAATTTCTATTTTGAGTGGGGTCAATGATCCGGAATTTTATGACAGGAGTCTGTTTCATGGTTTTATTGATATGTTGAAACGAGAAGGGTATTTATATGAAGAGAGTGGCAAACTTATAGTTAACGACAGTATGAAGCAACTGGCGCAGCGTACCTCGGTATTATTAAGCGCTGATATATCTCAAAGTATCCGCCGAGTAACAGAGTTTACAAACTAGTGGGTCGGTGGAAGTTCAAAAATAACAATAAAGATTTAGATCAACTTGAGAAATTCGGTCGAATGAGAAGCCGTAGCAGTAAGTCTAAAGATAGTAAAACGGATTTAAAAGACACTTTCATTATTGAAGAAACTACATGGCCGGGAAAATCTGAAGGTTTTGCTGCTCGGGTGGTTGAAGTACATAAAAGGTACTGCTTTGTTTCCCGAGAAGACGAACTTGGGAAAGTGAATACCAAAGATGTTTGGTTGGGTAGGGTCGCAAGGCGTTATCTCACGGCCCAGCGCACTGAGAGAAATTTTGTATCGGTTGGAGATCGCGTTTTTTGCCTTCCTGCTCAAGAGGACACAGTTGAGTCTACGGATGACCTCCCGCAATGTGTAGTTGAATTTAGGGCTCCTCGTAGTTCGAAAATTTCACGTATAGACCCTTTGCTTGCCGATCGAGAGCACGTCTTAGCTAGTAACGTGGATCAATTATTGATCGTCTCCAGCTTTCTTTCTCCAAGGGTTAAGTGGGGCCTAATCGATCGTTATTTGGTACTTGCTGAGAGTCAGAGAATTGAACCAATCATTATCTTAAATAAACGTGATCTGTTAGAGGAAAAGGCCTTAGATCAACCTGAATTTGTAGCAACCTGTAAAGATCGTCTAGGATACTACCGGCGCCTTGGTTATAAGGTTTTTGTTTTAGAGGCTATATGCGATGATGCTGGTGATGAAGTTGAGTTTGGAAAATTGGCTAACTTACTAAAGGATAAAATTAGTATTTTTTCCGGGCACTCAGGCGTAGGTAAATCTTCGATTGTGAACTTGTTTGACTCCGAAATTGTGCAGGAAGTAGAACCGGATTCTGATATTTTTTATAAAGGACGTCATACCACAAGTTATGCTAGTTTTATTAAGCTAGGAACCGGTGGCTATGTTATTGATACACCGGGAATCCGTAGTTTCATGATTCACCAAGAGAGTGCGATTGAGCTAAGTTATGGCTTTATCGATATCAGAAGGTTTTCATCTAAGTGTAAGTTTAGAGAATGCCGGCATGTTGATGAACCTGGGTGTGAAGTGATTGTTGCTGTTGAGCAAGATGAAATTGCTGAGTGGCGGTATAAAAACTACGTTGGTATTTTAGAGGGTACCACCGGCCGAGAGGGGCGGGTTCGAGATATTGAACAAAAAGAGAAAGGGTCATAATGAGTTACGATTTTAGCGAGAGCGATGAACTTCAGATGCTTAGAGAGACTGTTAGGAAGTTTGCTGAGACCGAGATTGCTCCAAAAGCTCATGAGTTAGATGAAAAAGAAGAATTCTCTATTCCTATTACCAAATCTATGGGTGAGCTAGGGTTGTTTGGAACCATCGTAGACCCTAAGTATGGTGGGCAAGGGATGGATTACCTTTCCTATATTGTTTGCGTTGAAGAGTTGGCTCGAATAGACGGTTCACATGCTGCTACGATTGCCGCACATAATAGTCTTGGTGCAGGGCCGTTGTATTACTACGGGTCAGATGAGCAAAAGAAAACTTATCTTCCTGACCTTTGTACTGGTAAAGGGCTGTGGGCATTTGGTTTGACCGAGCCTGATGCGGGTAGTGACGCGCAAGCTAGTAAAACAACCGCGGTATTTGATAGTAAAGAGAAAGAGTGGATTATCAATGGTTCGAAGTTGTGGATTACTAATAGTGCTTGTGAGCTGACTAAAGGGATTACGGTTCAAGCTATAACTGGAAAGCGTGGCGAAGGTCGTAATGAGTTGAGTTGTTTTATTGTTCCGGCTGGGACTCAAGGATTAACTGCAAAGAAAATGACTCAGAAGATGATGTGGCGGGCTTCGAATACCGGTGAACTTTACTTGGATCAAGTGAGAGTTCCCGAAAGTGCAATGTTAGGTAAACAGGGCGAAGGTTTTAAGATTATGATGGAGACCTTGGATAATGGTCGGTTATCAATAGCTGCGATGGGGTTAGGTTTGGCAAAGGGTGCTTTAGACCTGACTCTGAAATATGCGAACGAACGCGTAACCTTTGGTAAGCCCATTGCTAAACACCAGGCCGTAGGTTTTAAATTAGCCGAAATGGCGACTCGTATTGAGGCGGCCGAAAATCTACTTTATAAAGCCTGCTGGCAAAAACAAAATGGTAAGAGTTTTCAGAAATTAGCTGCTATGGCGAAGCTTTATTGTTCTGAAGTTGCTGAATACTGCGCGCGCGAAGGCCAGCAAACATTTGGTGGTTATGGCTTGATGAAAGAATATCCCATTGAACGTCATTACCGGGATGCTGCTTTGTTAAGGATAGGCGAAGGCACTAGTGAGATCCAAAGGTTAGTGATTTCTCGTTATATTGGCTGTTAAGTGAAGTTTATATTGATACTAGCGCTAATGAGTTTCTGCAGTGGATGCCTTAATTCATGGCTTTTTAGCGGTAGTTACGATCAACGGGTTGTCGTTGTTCAAACTTTGGGGCTATTCAATCAGCGTGTCGGGCCGTTGTTAGAGGGTGAAAGCTGGTCTGACGATTGGGTTTTTCGGCGCGAAAGATTGACTCTAGTAGATCAGGCGCTTCGTACCGATCGTCCGGATATTTTTGTAGTACAGGGCGTTATGCAAAAGGGAGGTAGTCCCTACGAGTCGGATATGAATATTCTTAAAGCAGGCGCATTGTCCGGTTATGATTCATTTACCACCGGTATGGTAACGTATGATGATACCTTGGAAGAAGAAGGTTTATCGGTAGCAGTTAGTTTACCACTGCAAATAAATCGTGATGCGATGTCTAAAATTGAACACGATTGGAAAATCAGTAACGATGCTTTTATGGCTCTAACACTGGTGGAATCAGAAGGTCAGGTTATTTCTGTGTTTAATGTAGAATTTCCTAGTGACCCTAACTCAATTCGTAATTGGTTAATGATCGTAACTAAGAAGATCAATGCTTATTTTGACCAGACCAAAAACTGTAGAGATCGACTCGTAATCGCGGGCCAAATTCCTTTGGTAAATAAAAGTCGACCGGTTTGGAGAGATTTTTTAACAGCATTAGATTTGCAAGAGGTTGTTCCAGATCGCTGTGAACTTAGTAGTGAATGTTTTACTAAGACCAACCAGAATAGTTTGTACAAAATCATGGAAAATCAAAATGAAATGGGTCGGGTTGATAGGGTTTTGGTGTCCGCTAACAGTCATGTGGTTGATTCATATCGAGCGTTCGACCGTCCGTCTAAAGCCTCCGAGTATGCTTCTAAGTATGGATTAGATGCTATGTATCCAGGCCTTAAATTTGGTTGGTTAAATCGGATTAGGTTTCATCGCTGCGAGTAGCGACAATCTGGCATACTTGCACTATACTAATTACCTTATTAAATTGTCGTCTTTTTATTTGATAGCCAAATCTGCCTTTAAGTTTTCAAATTAACCCCTAATATTTTTTTATGTCGAGCCGATTTATTTGTGTGTCAACAAATTGATGGGTTTCGTTATGAAATATTATTTTTTTCCAATTTTAGCGGTGTCGTTTGGTTTTATTGCCATTTTGAATTCCTGCGGTACCGAGCCGAGTCGTGATCTACGTACAAAATCTTTGGGAGTCGACCCAAACAACACTGCCGGGACTGGTGATGCTGGGGGAGTGAGCTTTCCTGGGGGAGTCAAAATCGACGAAGACAAAGACGTCGATTCAAGTGATGTAGATCCAATTTCGATTCCCAAATCCAAACTTGGATGGAATGGGCTAAGTCATTTTGAGCCAGCTAACTTTGAAATCATCTCGATGGAGTAAGTGTGATGAAGTTTTTGATTAAGTGTTTTCTATTTTATTTTTGTGTTGCTGAACTAGCTTATGGTGCTAGTGATCTCGGTATCATCGCAGCGTCTCAAGGTTTTCTTGAAAAGATCAAGTTTGGTAGACAAGCTAAAGAGGTGGTTTCAAAAGATACCCAGCCTAAGCAAATGTTTGCGCCAAAGAACTTGGGTGCTAAGGCTTTTAAAGTGATATCGACCAGAAATGCTTCTCATCTTAAAAAAGTGCAATTTAATACATCAGCCAGTATCAGTGTTGATATGAATGAGGTCGCTAAATTTATCAAGAATTACTTAGATAAATACTCTACTGAATTTAAAGTGAATTCTTCTGATCTATCTGAGTCTCCTGCATATCAAGGGTATTCTAGTTCTAATGTTTATTCGGTTGTATTTGGTCGGAAAGTTTTGGGCTTCCCAGTGAATACAGCATTTATCGAGTTTAATTTCTCTGTAAGTAAGCAACCAAGTAAGCTAATTCTTCGTGAAATTTTAAATCAAAGTTACGGCGATATTGTAATTTCAAATAGTGGTGTCGCTCCTGTTAGTGAGACCCAATTGAAATCTATAGTGGGTCTTAATAAATTAACGGTTGAAAGTGAGAAAATAGTTATAAACCCTGTTCTTAGAAAAAATAGAATATTATTCTTGAAAGCTACCCAGTATGTATTTTCTGCTGGCCCAAATTCTGAGCGTTATTTTGTTTCAATCATCCACGGTGAGAAGGAAATATTGGAAGCCTCATCACTAAAGTATAATGCCAGAAACTTTCTTCGAGCCAAAGTTTTGAAGAGGAATTATTTAACGGATGATACGGTGGACATTTCTCTGCCTAGGGTCAATATGACTATTGGCGGAAATGACTTTCGAACTGAAGCTGATGGAAGTTTTGACCAAGAATTACCCTTCGAAGCGATTGTTACATTGAAAAATGATCGAGTCGATATTACCCCTGCAAATAGCAGGCAAACGATTGGTGTGCGTACGACCGTAGGTGATAAGTCGATTCAGTCAAGTGGAGATGACTTTACTGCTCTAAATGCTTTTACTGCAATTAACCGCGTTAATCAGTTTGTTAGAAGGTTTGTGGCACCTAGTGAAACTAGTTATCTCGGTGCGGGAGTTCGGTTGAGAATTAATGTATCTGAAGGAACCTGCAATGCCTATTATAACGGTGAAATATCTATGTACCGTGAGGGTGGTGGTTGCGCGAATATGAGCCGAGTGAACGATGTTATGTATCATGAGTGGGGTCATGGACTAGATGACTACACGGGTCGGAATATGGGTATCCGAGATGATGCATTTTCCGAGGGTATTGGCGATATTGTTTCAGCTTATATGACGGATAGTCCAAATATGGGAGCTGGTTTCTTTCAAAACAGTGAAACCGGAATTCGTAATTTAGATAACACCAAAAGATACCCCCAAGATCAAGGAGAGGTTCATGATGAAGGCGAGATTATCGGTGGAGCCTTTTGGGACTTGCGTGAAGCATTAATTGAACGGCATGGTGAAGTTAAAGGTCACTATATAGCTAGTTATTTATTTTTCAGACATTTACTCATTGCTGATTCCTATCGAGAATCATTTGATCAGGTAGTAAAACTGGATGACGATGATGGTAACCCCGCTACGCGCTCACCTAACTTTTGCCTTATTGTCGATGCGTTTAAAGCTCACGGATTGGCTGATGATGCGAGTTGTGATGATGTCGTTGAAGAAGGTCAAACGGTCGATGGAACTGTTTTTATAGGCTTAAAAGAGATCAATGGACAGGAGTATTTGATTGCGAGTGCGGCAAGTGCGTCGAGTGTATATATTTGTAGATCGGATGACCCTTTTTGCGGAGAAGATAAGCAAGTAAAGATGAAGCTCGAAGGGGAATTAGATTCTAAATTGTTTTTTATCAGTGAACAGCCGTTCACTTTCTCAAATCACCTCATAATGACAGCGGTAGTGAAAGATACGTCTGGATCTATTGCTGGCGTACGACGCTTCAAAGCTGTGGGGCGTTAAGATCGGGTGAAATTTAATCGATTTAATATGAGGGTATCCGGTAGTTGATTCCAATGGCTGTTTCTGTGCCATGAAACCTATTGGAATTCACGCCGCGCCAGCGATCGACCCTCAATGAGAAGATAAACCTACCGCTCATGATGTAGTGTAACGAAATAGAAGCTGCTGCACCGACCTCACGATTGAACTCTTTTTCTCTTTCGGGAGGAATTCTACGTCCAATGGTCGGTAGCAAGTAATATATCTTGGGTCCTATGGCGACATAGAGAGGATGATTTACTCTTATTAAGTATAGCGATTCTTGCTGTACGCTGAAGATATTGAGCTCTTTGTCGGAGTTCTTATATAAAAGTTGCTTGTACCCCCCGTGAACTCCCATAAGCCAATTATTCTTTAACGTATGGCGAAAACCAACGAAAAAGGTATTGTCGCCTGTTTTAAAGCTTTTCTGGGTTTTAGATACTGGTTGATTTTTGGTGAATTCAAAACTCAAATAATTCCCAAAATACTTGTGAGTTTCAGAGGAAGACTCCTCGGCCAAGGCTCTTGCATAGATGGTGTCTAGTTGGAATATTATGAATGTGAGGAAAAAGATTTTCAGCATAGTTTTATTAAAATTCCTAAATTGATGTAATGATCATAGAAAATCCACAATTTTCAGTAAATAGAAACTGTCAAATAATCTCATTTAATACCAGATATTCAAATGAATAGGGTAAAATTGCCTGATTGTGGACTAATTTAGATACCTTAGCTAAAATATAGGAAGGAATCTCTTTTTTATGAACGTCTCATCCCAGGCGTTGACACCTATCATTTTAAGTGAGTTTGGCTATGAATGCGCCTTCAGATAAACCATTAAGGATTATTCGTGCAGATCGAATCCAGCGAATCTTAAATCGGCTGAGCTCGTCAAAGCTTGCTGTACTGATTCGTCCCTCAGATCGTCGCAGTCTTGCGATTAGAGCGAGCGCTGGAGCGCGGTCAGGTCAAGGCACTGGTGATCCTCAACTTTGTTTTACAGATATCTCTGAAAAAGGAACCAAGGCCCTAGAGTCGGTCGAAGAAGTACAAATTGAAATTGTCGGAACATCTCCTCAGATACTTTTTAATGCAACTTTAACTAAAGTAGAAAAAAGCCTTATTTGGATTCCTGAGCCTAAGGAACTGTTGAGTTATAACCGTAGATCGAACGCGAGGTTTTCAACGACAGAAAAGGGCTCATCATTCATTTCTTTAGGGTGCTGGTCTCCTCATCAGAAAGATATTACTGCACCTCCTTGTTATGTGCCGTTTGTATCATTGGGATCTTGGATTCGAATTGCTGATTTAAGCGAAGGTGGTTTTTGTGGAGTAAGTCGTTTCCCATCAGTATTGGAAGCAACTCAACAAGGTCGGATTGATAAGAATTCAAAAATTATTTTCCCTCTACATGCTCCTATGCCAGCCCCGATTGAGATTCGGTGGGTTAGAAGAATTAAGGAAAATAGTCATGAAGAAGATGACCTTTGTCAGCGTTATTATAAGTTCGGGGCTGAGTTTGTAGAACCAACCGAAGAGTTATCTCTTGCCGTTAAGCAATTTATCAGACAACTGTCGATTTCTGACGCGATATAAGGAATGAACCATGAAGTATAGAATGTTTATTTTGACTTTGATTGGGTCGATGTTTCTCACGGGTTGTATGAGTTGGTTTTTTGGAGATTCCGATGAGGAATCATCACAACCTAGTGAAGAAGTAACATCTGATAGCTCTGAGACAGTGAAGTCAGGACCTAACGATCATTTGGAGCTAAAACTAGCAAAGTTGTGGACTAAGGTTTCTGAGCTAGAGGACAGAAGTAATCGCCAAAGAGAACGCCTCGGAGTTCTTGAAAAAGGTTTGATGCTCGGTGTTTTACCAGAAGAGCTTAAAAACGGTGCGGATAAGGTTTCGGATGGTATAACGGGGTCTGAGATTGCGAGGCCTATGGTTCCTCAGGTTGCTAAAGAAGAACCGATGCTAGCAAAAGTCTTACCTGCTGTTCCAATTAGTGGGGTCGAAGATCGAACGTCCAACGCACCCGCTGCAAATGATGATGATCGCGATGCCTTGCTATCTCAGGCAAGGAATTTTTACGAATCAGGCCAGTACGGTCGAGCTATTGCAGTTTACTCTAAGCTTGATAAGTCAGGCGATCAAAGCCATCGGTATTGGGTAGCTTTATGTTGGTTTCACTTAAAAGAATACGAAACTTCTTTTAAAGAATTTTCGTCTTTTATAAATAATAATACCAAAAACCCCTGGATACCCCGTGCTAAATACCACCTTGCAAGAGTGGAGTATCAATTAGGGTATCGAGCTAGAGCAATTAAGCAAATGAAGTCTGTTATTCAAGAATTTCCCGAAGAAGATGCTGCTGATATGGCGCGAGCTAGCGTTAGTAGATGGGAAAAAGCACTCTAATCTTCTGCAAAAAGGTTTTTATGAGATTCGCACATATATTGCTATTTACATGTATTGCCTGGCCTAATGTTAATGTATTGGCCGAGGAGAGTAGCGATAAAATTGTGTCGAAAAGTGAATTCTCGGTAACGCCCTATTTTCCCTATGGGCGTAAACAGGTAGCTGTAGGTGCAGCTCCCGAAAAATATAAAGTTGAACTTGGCGATACCTTATTTGATATCTGTGATCAGCTTTTAGATGATCCGGACTATTGGCCGAAGCTGTGGGCGCTTAACCCAGATATTAAGAATCCTCATTTTATCTATCCTAACATGACTCTTAGCTTTTACCCTGGAAGCGAAGACGCGCCTCCTTATTTAGATGTTGTATCAGAATCAGATATTGTGCCGATAGATATGGACCTAGTTAGGACCGAAGAACTAGTGTCAGAAAACCCTGATACTTTAGAAGAACTTCAAAACGAACCAATGCTGACTGCGGCAGAGATTGTTCAGCAACAACCAGTGAATCGAGATATACCGATTGAAATTGAATCTGAGTTTGAGTCTATCGGTGCAGTTTATGTACCCGATCAGACAAAGATCATTATTCCGGCTTTTTTCTTCGAAGAGGAGCCTGAACCTTTAGGCCGTGTAGTAGCGGGTCCTAAAGGTGAAATGTTGTTGCAACCAGACCATAGAGTAATTGTCGAGTCTGATGGCGCCGTAGCTCCCGGATCTACTTATACTGTTATGAGACCAAGTGGAGAAGTGTACAATGGTAACGGAGATAGCGTTGGCTATCGGTATGAGTTTATTGCGCATATAACAGGAGAGCAGGTTTTGGAAGATGAAGCCTATCAAATGGCTTTCATAAAAAACTCCCGATTAGGTGTTAGGCCAGACGATTTGGTAATGCCCTACCGCGCAACAACACGTACCTATAACCAAACTACTTTAGGTTCATTTACCGAGAACCATGAAATTTCTATTGTTGGATTTGAACTCCCTCTTCAGTCGATGGGTGGCCAGGGTCAGTTGGTTTTCGTAGAGGGAGCTTTTTCATCCGGCTCGAGTTTTCCTGTATATCAAAGGGTTGATCGACGTACGTTGACGATGTTCTCTCTTTCTGTTCCTGAGGTGAAAAGCCGTGTTGGTGTTATTAAAATCATTGATACCGTTGGCTCGGCGTCGATTGGTATCGTTTTGAAGAATACCCTAGATATTCGTGTCGGTGATTTGCTCGGCAAAGGCTAATTATTAACGATAGATTTTGTTAATAGTCCGCCAGAGTCATTTCCCCTTTCACCGTTTAAGTCACTTCATTTTTAAAATCATTGATTGTATTTCTGACCTTGGGTTTAAAGTTCTAAGGGAGGATAAGCAATGCAACCGATTTATCGTAGGGTCTTAATTCGTTACTTCGTACAGCAGATGTTAGAGAGGTCTGTGACGCTTCCTCTCCTTCAACTGTATGAAAAAGTACCTATTCCGACTAGTTATCATGCCTGGAAAAGTATGGCGGCTGATTTGATTGCTGAATCTAATGAACCTTGGATACCTGCGTATAAAAACCGTTTTCAGGACTCTGGTGGGAAAATTGCTGAATGTGCTGTGAAGCATATTAATTCCCTTTTTGAAGCTGGAGGTTTTTTTCTACCTATTTTTGATCCGGACTACCCTGAAGTATTACGAAATTGCATAGATCCTCCCTTGGCTCTGAATGTTATTGGTCCTACTAGTAAGTTGGCAAGCCACAGATATAGGGCGGTAGTGGGTGCTCGTAAGGCATCTCCGGTAGCGTTAAAGAACTCCTATGAAATTGGACGTTACCTTTCAGACGCAGGTTTTTGGGTGGTTAGCGGTGGTGCTATTGGATGCGACATTGCAGCGCACCGTGGTTGTTTATCCTCATGCCGCAACCCTATGCCTGCAGTCATTGTTTTTGCTGGTGGGTTAGAGTCGTACTATCCGAAGCACAACATGTATATATTTCAAGAACTGAAAGAGGAGGGCGCAGTTTTTATTAGTGAGAAACTATGGGGGGCAGGTGCAAAGGCGCGAGATTTTCCCGTGCGTAATCGTATCGTCGCAGGGATGTCAGAAGTAGTTTACGTCATGCAAGCTGGGGTTAAGTCGGGCGCTATGATTACAGCTAATAAGGCGTTGAATTATGGGCGAGATGTCTACGTATTGATACACGACGTGGACGATATACGAGCAGATGGCAGTCACAAATTGATGATGGAGGGTGCTTTGGGATTTGAGAATTGCCAAAATTTGCGGGAAAAGTCTTATTTAGGTTACCGGGTTATAAATGCCATTTAGTGGGGTGTTCGTACCGTCGGTACGTCATAGTTTTTATTATATTTTTTCTTTGATAAGGAGAATTTGAGTTCATTGAAAATATTCCTTTTAGGTTAGGTTTAAGTTTTGTAGTATTGACGGAGAGCATCAAAAGAATGATTTAAATAGAATACTTAGGTTGTCGTATTGCGACCTCTGAGTTGTAGTCGTTAGGAGATGTGTATGGAACAGCTGTCGAGCCGAAGAGAAGAGTGGTGGAATGTAGTTGAAGAGATGGCCGGTTATGTTGCATGTGGCGTTGGTTACGAAGAACTCGAAGAGGATTTCGTTCGTTTTTCTTTATTGAATCGTGGGTTTCAAAGTGAAAATATTGAGCTAGCTCTTGACTGGCTTGAAAAAGCTTCGATGTCAGGGAATGTGGCTGATGTATTTTCAATGTTTATGAAGCCAATGTCGGACTCGATTAGGATTATCAATCCACTCGAAAAAATCTGTCTATCGGACAAGGCGTGGAAGAAGTTCCATCAGATGCGGCAGCATGGGATTATTAGTGAAGACCTGGCGGAACGTCTTATCGAAGGCCTTAGGTCGGTAGATACTAGAGACTGGGAAGAAGACGAAGTTTACACGTTTTTATTCGAAGCTTTGTCGGCTAGTTTGCCTAACAGCTCTGAAGGTTTGCTGCTTAAGTTACTAAAACAATCTAAGATTGTGTCTGAGTTTTACTCTTAAAATCTCCGTAAATACTTACAATACGTATGAACTTTTTCGACACCGCTTTCTTTAGAACGGGTCATCCCCAGCGAACATAAGTGAGCGTCGGGGATCACGATACTGGTATTTCTTGTCTTTATTTTTTAGGGGGTTACTTGATCTCAAGTTCAAATATAAATTCTCAATGTAATGATCTTATTATCGAGATGATGGAGAAATTTGGCGACTCCACACTCAATGAGTTACTCATTAATGGTAACCGTTGTATGCAGTTGAAGTATTCTGATCGATCGGAAGTGTTGCCGTCGTTGTTTCCAAGTGAGGCAGCTTTTTTGGATTGGACCTATGATTTTAGTGATCTTCAGGGCGTCCGGATAGACCCGCGTTTTCCTGCAAATGGAGGAGCTTTGGCTCAAAGTGGTTTTCGTTGGCATGCTGTGGTACCACCTTTAAGTCCTAACGGAGGGGTATTTTGTCTGAGAAAGTCTCGGTTTGACACCCTTTCAGTAGAAGACTTTGATTTTGATCCAAGCGTTTTAGCTCAGGTGACTGAGCATTTAGAGAACGGCTTTCCTCTTATTGTTTGTGGTAGGACAGGAGTTGGTAAGAGTAGTTTTCTCTGTGCTTTATTGAGACTTTTATACTTGAACCAGCGGGTGATTATACTAGAGTCTCTTGATGAAATACCGTTACTCTCTAAATTGTGGGTAAAGTTGGTATCGGTCTCCCCGGGATTAGAAGATCATGGCATACCGTTAGAAAGAGCGATGTCGGAGAGTTTAAGGCTGAGCCCGGATCGGTATGTAGTGGGGGAATTGCGGGGGAATGAGTTAGGGACTTTTTTATCTGCGATTGAAACGGGGCATTATGGGGGCCTAAGTACTCTTCATGCTTCAAATGAGCATCAAGTATTTCGTAGATTAAAACACTTGAATGAAAAAAAAATTGAATTCGATATTGCGATAGATAACTTAGGTCTATTGTTTATGAACGCGACAGGGAAACTTGGTTTAGCTAGATTTACCCTTGCCAAAAATTGCTGAAACAAACTTTTTGCAGAGTTGTCCCAAAGACAACGACTGAACATTTTTTTGTTCTTGTTTTGTTTGATTCGGTTTAGCAACTTGTTTGGTGAATCGATCTTGCTGGCTTTTTTGATTTCTTATTTTTGAAGGTGTCTTTCGATCCCTGTTTTGAGTGTTACCTCGTGGTCGAGCTACTGCAGGCGCTTTTTTCTGTTCGTAGGGGTTGCCGGCTTTATCTTCGATCTTGTCGTAGGCTGGATCGTACCAAGTCGCACTTAAAGGGGAGTCGCCAAGGAGTTCGTTAATTTTATAAAGGTTGTCGCCGTAGTCTTCGCAGACCAACGATACTGCGCATCCGGACGCACCTGCTCGAGCCGTCCTACCAATACGGTGTATATAGTTGCTGGCATCATCGGGGAGGTCAAAGTTATAGACGTGAGTAACACCAGCGATATGAAGCCCACGGCTAACAACGTCTGTAGCGATGAGTGCTTTGACTTCTCCTGCTTTAATTCGTTTGATAAGGCTGATTCTTTTTCTTTGTGGAATATCCCCAGTAATAAGGTCAGTTTCAAGTCCGTTGTTATTGAGTTTAAATTGCAGCCACTCACCTGTCAGTTTTGTATTGGTAAATATAATGGAGCAAGCCGGCTTTTGTTCTTTCATGAGGCCTAGCATGACCTTTAGTTTATTTTGGGCATCAACTATGTAGGCTTTTTGATCTATTAATTCAGGTGTGATGGAATCAGGTTGAGCTGAGATATACTCTGGGTTGTTGAGGTATTCAAACGCAAGTTCTTTGACAGAGTCGTTGGTGGTGGCGGAAAATAGTAATTTTTGAGCGTGATCGGGAATTTTATCGAGGAAAAACTCGACGTCATCGATAAAGCCCATATCAAACATACGGTCTGCTTCGTCACAGACGAAAATTTCTATATTGGCTCGTTTTAGAATATTTTTCTTAGCGTAGTCTCGCGAACGTCCCGGTGTAGCGACGATAACATCGACCCCTGAGGTAATGGTGTTTGCTTGCTTCTCGTAGTCAACTCCACCGTAAACCGGCAAACTTGAAATTCCTAATTCTGAAAAAAGGGTTTCAGCATCTGACTCGATTTGTATCGCGAGTTCGCGAGTAGGAGTTAGGATGACACAGATCGGAGTTTTGATCTCGGAGCTCTTGGCCTTCATCGCAAGAATTCTATTAGCTACCGTCACTAAGAACACAGCTGTCTTGCCGGTACCGGTTTGGGCGAAGCCAGCAACGTCTTTGCCAGCAAGCGTATGAGGCAAACACAATTCCTGAACTTCGGTGGGCTTTTCCCAGCCCATAGCTTTGATTGCTTTACGTAGTTTTGGGTCCAAGATTTGGCTATCAAAGCCGTCTTGGGCGCTCCACTCCAATTGCGGAGCTGGCACAGCTTTTTCAGCTGGGGAAGGTGATGTATTTGGTGTTTGGTTATCAGTCATATCTTTTTAAAAGTCCGTAACGAATTCAGCGTGTTATTAAAACAGCTTCAGCTTTGTCTAGCAATAGTCCAACAAATTTCCTTAGTACTTTCCTTTACCTACCGATAAGAAATTGTTCTCTTATCATTTGGAGTTATCATGAGTGAAGATCAAGCTACATCATCACCCACCGCCGACACTGGCGAAGAAAGTTCAGCGACCGAAAACGTTGAGAGTACCCCAGAATCAAAAGAAACCCAAGCCCAAGAACCAAGCCAGGAGCCTTTAGACGTGAATTCTCCGGAAGTCATTGAAAGTATTGTGAAAAGCGCTAAAGATGCCTATGATGAAACGTCGAAAATGATGCTAATAGAAGAAAGCCTGATGATGGAATCAGTTTTGGAACACAAGATTCATAAATCCTATTATGAAAGTTGGAAACAAAATACGAATGATTATTTTAGACTTTTAAATAGATTTGAGCGACGTTTTCGTGAATATAACGAAATAGCTAAACCCTCTATCTCAGAGTCACCCAGCGATGAGAAAGCAGTGGAGACACCTGAAAGTGAGCCAACTGAGGTTGCCTCTTAGTAAAGTAGATAAGTAAATCGCTGGTTTTTCCAGTGTTTCATGTGCTAAAAATATAAAGATACTTAATAGGGTAGGTGAATCTCATGTGGTTTCGTTATTTATGGTTTGTTTTTTTTGCAGTGATGTTTTCCGGGTGTTTTACTCCGAATAAAGAACGACAGATCAAGAATGATATTTACGGATTGCAAACCCGAGTACTTCAACTTGAAAGTGGTAACACTCCCAAACAAAAAGCAAGCGCTACTGATTCGAAAAAGTCGGTGGGCTCGATTCAAAACGAAGTCGAGCGTTTATCCATAGAAGTTCAGCGCTTAAAAGGAGAGGTCGACGCTTTAAAAATTGGTGTGTCACGCGGCCAAATGCCGGGGGCAGAGGTGGACGAGACCTCAGTAGCTGGTCGGTTGCAAAAAATTTCTGAACGTTTGGGTGTACTTGAGGGGGCTGTTGTTCCGCCGGCAGTCAAAGCTAACAAGGCGACAGAAAAAAAATCTCCGAGAATTCGTAGCTTAAGATCTCTAAGGCATGCGTTTAAGACCAAGAAATACCTTCATGTCGCTGATAACGGCGATGCAGTTTATAAACGTCAAAAAT
>Ga0222674_1000113_pt1 | contig 43936 bp, 39 predicted proteins | sample AntAcemetagen866_FD_179804 | JGI IMG/M metagenome (GOLD analysis project Ga0222674, IMG submission 179804) | Saline water microbial communities from Ace Lake, Antarctica - #866 | ecosystem: Environmental > Aquatic > Non-marine Saline and Alkaline > Saline | place: Antarctica: Ace Lake...
TTCAGTTTCCCGGGTTTTTATAAGAAAACTATAATTCTCGGTGCGAATCAATCCGTTTTTAAAAATGTCAGACCCTGCCAAAATTGTTTTGTTTTAGAGAGTTTTTTGATTTTTTCTTCGTCATTTTCAGCGTTCTGTTTTAGCTGAGCAATCTGACTCGTGAGCTTGAAGGTCTTTATATAGAACAAAGATACTAAAAGGAGCAAAATCAAGCCTTGGAGGTAGCGTCCATAGAAAATGGGTAGCAGCGGCAAAATATGTAGGAAAAATTTTACGACAGTCTTCAAATCCATACACTCCTCGTTACCGAACTACAAAAGTATACTGACTCAGTCTCAAAGGCGCACCAATACAATTGCTTTTAAGAGTGCCTATTCAGGTTTACTTAAACGGAGGTATTGTTTAACTACTTAATAATACATGTAAAAAAATATAATTTATTCAATTAACCTAATATGCGCCGAGATGGCATCGTAGTTGCAATAACATAAGTGTAAAGCGGCGATGGCCTTTCAAATATCTTGTCTCAGGCCCATCATTACCTCTCAAACGTAGTTTGAGGCGGTCACCCAGCCAACCATAATATCCTATCTATTACCATCGCCAAGAGATTAGCTGACACCGGGGCAAAGCCCCGGGGCTCGCTTCCCCCCAAAAGTTCTTCTAAACACTAGGAAATAATTGCCGATAGCTTCTGTGAACATAATCAGGAGCAAAAGTACGTGGGCCAGCATCAACAACAATCTGCTAAAGTAGATACGCAATCTAATACGCCTGTAGGTAGCGAAAATGCGTCTTCTCACGCTCCGTCCAATCAAAACAATAACTATATGACTCCAGGTGTATCGCTGCAGCCCTTGACTGGAGCGCCTTGGAATCAAACTCAAGCTCCATTTGAGCTATCTAATAAACTAATTCAGGTCACCCGCTGGGGGTTGATTATTGGTTCTGGCTTCGTAGGTGGAGTCCTGTTTACGATGCTGCTGCTGTCATAATCAGTGGCAGGTGGTTAAAAATTAGGCTCGAATTACTACTCACTTGTTATCAAGTCAGGAAGTCCATCCTAAAGCCCCAAGCTATCTCGCCCTAGCTTCGCCGGTATACCAGACAATACTAACTCATCGATCAATCGCTGAGGGTTGGAGTCAGTTATAGGAATTTCACCGAGATCACTAGCTCCAAAGTAAATGACCATTGCTGCGAGTTTTAGGGCAGGGTCAGAGTTAATGTCGCCAGTGTGAGTGTGAGCTTTGAGTGTAGGGATTTTTCCAAACGGAACGAAAACGTGCTCGATGTTATCCGTGATGATTCTTAATACCGAAATTGCTCGAATAAATTCAACCGGAGTGATGAAGCTTCCGGCGCCTACCTCTAGAGATAGTCCTAAAATACCTTTGGTTTCGTTTTGTAGTTCTTTATATGCATTTGCTTTAGTTACAAACTGATCCCAGAACGGCAGGGAACCGCCAGAGTAGGTAGAGCATAACTCGATTTTAGCTACAGTATTCATATCGAACTGATGGCACTTTCGGTGGAAGTCAATGAGTTCAAATGTTGTGAGGTGTTCTTCGTTTTCGTGTTGAGAACTTTCGATATTAGTAAGGCCGCTGCTACTAAGTTGTTCGAGGGTTTCTTCGAGGGTTAGGTTTTGTTTTCGACCTAACTTCCAGATACTTCTTACGCCCTGAAGAGAAATAGATAAATTAGGACGCTTACTTTTAGCTTGAGATATAAATGAACATATTGTGTTCAAGCTATGGTCGAAGCATTCGACAGAGGGATCCGCTAGATCTAGGGTGAAGCAAATTTTATTTGGGTCGATGTCATCTGTTGAATTGGGGTTTGTAAATACATCGTCGACGCTAGCAAGTAGTTTTTCTAAAGGCCCTTCATTTAGAAGAGGATATGATGGGAGTAAAGTACCAAATTGAGATTTGTTAACTCGTTTTTTTACCATGTTTGCTGCTTGACCCAAATCGAATATTGAGGCGTACTGAGCAAGTAGTGCTTCTTTTTCGGGAGTGATTTTTTCGTTGTGCTCGACTTTGTAAAGCAACATATTGACTTCGTCACGGTGAGTATCCCGCTCTGCTGATTTCTTTACGTCTACGTCGTTCTTCCAAATCTGATTATATAAGGTATCGCGTTCGACTGGTATTCGGTTAGCTTTGCGGATCATATTATGAATCTGACTTTTCGCTAAAACCATTCCTGATCTGCCGCCGGCCATTCGTGAGATCTTTTCTTCCGTAACTGTTCCGTCGAGATCGTTCGCTCCAAAGTGTAGAGCCATTTGAGCGATGTCAGGTCCTAGCATCACCCAATAAGATTTAATGTGAGTAAAGTTATCAAGGAAAAGTCTAGCAACAGCGATGTTTTTTAAATCATCAACACCAAGAGTATAGCGATTGATTCCCATGTCGTTGTCATGAGGTTGGAATGCTAGTGGTATGAATACATTAAATCCGTGAGTTTCATCCTGAAGGTCTCGAAGCCTTTTCATGTGATCGACTCTATGAGAATAATTTTCTATATGCCCATAAAGCATGGTGCAATTAGTTTTTAATCCAGCGTTGTGCGCAGTACGGTGAATGTCGATCCATCTTGCGGCGTCAGTTTTGGTATCACAGATCTGTTCCCGAACTTCTGGGTGAAAGATTTCAGCCCCTCCACCAGGCATCGACCCAAGTCCGGCATTTTTAAGTTGGGTTAGGGTGTCAAAGATAGTTAGCCGAGCTTTTGCGGCGAGCCAATCAATTTCAACAGCGGTAAAAGCTTTGATATGTAATTGAGGAAATTGTTCTTTAATAGCCCCAAGCATTGTCAAGTAGGTTTGAAAGTTCCACCTTGGATGAAGTCCGCCGACCATATGAACTTCTGTGGCACCTTGGGCGGCTACATCTTTAGCTTTGGCAAGAACTTCGTCAAGTGTGTACTCATAAGCACCTTCGTCACCAGGTTTACGTGAGAATGCACAAAACTTACATGACTTGACGCAGATATTGGTGGGGTTGATGTGACGGTTTACGTTATAATAAACGTTTCTACCATTTTTAGTTTGGTTGTAATGGTTTGCAAGCTGACCTAGTTCTATGAGGTCAGCTTTTTCATATAGAAATAATGCGTCGTCTTCACTGAGTCGCTGACCATTATTAACGCGGTTATGTATATCTTTAAGAGTGCTCACTCAGCTCTCTCCTTTATATAAGTATATTCTTGCCTGAGATGTCAGGACAGAAGCCCTTTTTGGCAGCAAATTTATACATCAAATCAATTGCTTCCAAAACATCGTCATCGAAGCTTAGGCTTCTATGATTTACGTACATGGAAATATACTTATCTGCAAGGGAGTCGTCCAGTCCTGCTTTGGCCAGCTGTGAAGCGATTTTAATCGTGTCAACTCGGCTAGATAGAGCCCACTCAATACTGGTTTTATATATCTGGTTCAGCTCGTTGATGGCTGATGTTCCCAGAGACTTCTTGATAGCGTTGGCCCCCAAGGGAAGCGGTAGTTGGTAGCGCTCATTCCAAAGAGCACCTAAGTCGGCCACTTTTTTCAATCCGACGTCTTCATAGTTCAGCTGAAGCTCGTGGATGAGTATTCCTGCAGCTACTTTGCCTGTTTTTATAGCAGATTCTATAAGGTCAAATCTCATCGGGACTGCCTCAAAATTTGGCAGTAGCATATTGGCGGCATAAAAAGCCGAGGTTTTAATTCCGGGAACCGCAATTTTTTTGTTCTCCAAATCCTCGATGCAAGAAATATCCGACTCGTTTTGGGTCACGAGTGCTGGGCCAAATTTATCGCCTATACTCGCGCCGACGGGCATCATGAAATACTTGTCGGCAATGTCGGGGTATACGGCTATTGAAATAGCGGTGATGTCGTAAGTTTCATCTAGTGCTTTTTGGTTGAGGCACTGGATATCGTCAGAAATAAATTCAAACTGATAATCACCGGTGTCAATGTGTCCCTCTTTCATTGCGTGAACCATGAATGCGTCATCGGTATCGGGGCTGTAAGCGACGCTAATAGGTTTATCCATTATATGTTGACCTCCATCATATGGTATGAGCTTAAATTATGTTTTAAAGCCCTAAATTGTTCTTGGTAAGAGTCGGTTTTGGCGAGGGCTAAGATACATCCGCCACCGCCAGCACCGGTTGGTTTGGCAGCGATCAGTCCTGAGTGGTAGCATTCATCGATGATGTTTTCTAATGTTTCATTTAGTAGACCAGCTTCGGATAATTTTGTCGAAGCTCGCTTCATTGCTTCAGCCACTTTCGATTCGTCCCCGGTGTTGAGACCTAACTGAGTTAGGTCGGCCAATTCATCAAACTCGTCGACGTGGTACTGCATATTAGCTTGGAAGTATGGTGCGGCATTTTGCACCATTGTTTTCGTAGAAGAACGAAGACCGCTATCGATTAACACTAAGCGCCATGGGTTTTTACCATCTACTTCTTCAACCTCAATAACCTCACATGCTTTATTTTTTCGAAAAGAAATAACTTTTTCGTAAGCGATGACATGAGTATCAAGGCCAGATGGGCTGCCGTGAAACCTTTTCTCAATTGTGTTAGCTAATTCGGCTAAGCGGTTGCATTCTAATTTCAGCCCGACTGAGCGGCTGATAGTTCGTAGGATGACAATTGCTAAAGAGGCAGAAGACCCGAGGCCGGCTCCGATCGGCAGCGAAGTATCGCCGCTAATATTAACTGAAAATGGTGATATATCTAGAAGCTTAAACGCATCATCGATCACCTCTGTTAAGTTGTTAGCCACACTTGCTCCTCCGAGTGTCAGGGAGTTTTTACTCTGATAGTCGAGTGGGGTTAGTTTTGCTTGGAACTTGTACGATTTTAGAGGTGCGGCAATCGCCCGTGCTCCATATATGACGGCGTGTTCACCGATGATAATGGTTTTGCCGCACGCCTCAGCGGTAGCTATACCGGGAGCTGTCATGGTCATACTTGCGAGATTTTGTTTCAACTGATCTCCTTGGTTTCAGTATATAACGTAGGGCCTGTGCCGATATGGTCAAGTAATATTTCATAATTAGGAAATTGATCTCTAATTTGTTCTTTGATGCTATTTGCATTCTTACTTTCACATATCACATGAATGTTTGGACCAGCATCTAGTGTGGTATATGCAGGAGTATTGTGTTTGAACCGGTGGAACTTAAACCACTCTAGAAAATCGATGGTTTCTTTTTGGTAATAGTTAATAGCTGGAGATGAACTCATCATGACGGCATGCATTTCATTAGAATCTTGTTCGATAATTCTACCTAATGAATGAAAGTCTTTTTCTTCTAATGCAAGTTTTATATCTGCGATCCGGCTAGGGATAGATGCGACCCGAGGCCGGAATAAGGAACTACTTTGCGCAGAAAGGTGTCCCTGAGAAGACGGCAATGATTTTGATTTTTTCGATACTATTACAATGATGTCTGATAGGTCCCAGTGGGTATTTGGGTGAAGCTGTTTTACGAGTTGTAGATTCTCGGACTCTCCCGTTTGCCAGTGAACCATTCCGCCCCAAAAACTCCGGCAAGCGCTTCCAGATCCTAAACGAGCTAGTTTAGCTAGCTTTTCGAGGTAAAAACCTCGTTCTTCTAGATCCTTTAGCGAATGGGAGTCAGACCAAGCTGCTACGGATGATAGAGTTAATGCCCCCATTCCGCTGGCACTGCTAGCAATTCCGCAACTACTTGGGAATGAATTTTTGGTTTTAATTGATAGTTTGCTTTTAAAGTTTAATTCTTTTGCCAGAACCTTCAAGTGGGCGAAGATTTTCTTTGCAAAGGGGTCTGATTCAAATAATTGATGATTATCGTAAAATATCTGAAAGCTTCCGCTATCGATAATCTGAGTTGTGGTTTGAGTGGTTGATGTTGCTAGGGTCATCGATATAGAGTCATTGCTAGGTAGTTGTCTGTGACCGTCTTTTTTACCCCAATATTTTATAAGAGCAATATTACTTGGGACGACTGCAGTGTATCGAGTTTCTGATTTCAATGGACAGCCTCCTGACTTGAAGAGACGCTTGTTTTGAGTGGGCTGAACTTATAAGAACTTTTAACCCAACCTATGCTTTCCAGAGATTTATTTAACTGTTCGCAAGGCTTCGAGCCGATAATTAAGATTGCATCTTTTCCGCCTGCTCCCGTTGTTTTGAATGTCCAAGATTCATCGAAGCCGTCAAGGTTTTTTAGGGTATTTAAAACTTCCACTGGGAAGCTGGGTGCGCTTTTGAAAAAGTCGCGGTGTTCCTTAACCATAACGATCAGGCTGTTTAAAACCTCTTTGGAATCTGGCTTATCTATTGCGTCGATGAATCCAGAGATAAGATTCTCAGAGAATGTGTTGAGAGTATTCCATAATTGGTTGGAATCTAGCCAGTCTAAAACGTCGTTAACTAAAGGCTTGGTGGCTGCCCCCACTTCGCTGACGTATGTAGTAATTAATTTGTTTAGGCTTTTTTCTCGACCGCTTAGACGTGTGATGATTCCCGGCCAGGTATCTGTTTCGGAAGTAAGTGGCTTCATAACGACTAGGCCGCCGATGTTCTGGGTAGCGATGTCGTAACCAGAAGCGTGCTTTTGAAAGTTTTTTTGCATGAGGTAACACTCGCGTGCAATATCCCAGCGATCTCCCGCATTAGTGGGCGCATTAAGATCTGAATTGCCATATAGAGATTGAAACCCTAGTAGCACACCGAATCTTAGAGCTGACGATGATCCAACTCCATGCTGTATTTTCAGTCCGTCATCCACAGAGACAGCAGCTTGATTTAAATTAAATCTCTTACTGCAGATTGCGGTCGACTCTAATAGAGGTTCGTTATGATTTTCCTCGGATGAAGTATCTAAGTAAATAAGTTCATCCCATAATGATGAGGAGACTTCTATTTTCCCCGAAGGTGAAGTGTTCCTTACTTGTATAGTAAGTTTTTGATCAATGGTGCTAGCCAAGGATGATCCACCACGTAAAACAGCATACTCGCCAGCGAGCATGATCTTCCCTGGAACTGTTACGGTGACCTGCTTCAATACCTACTAGCTCCTTGGCGCCTCATCATCTCCAAGTTTTTCTGGTGAAGGCTCATATGCCCTTTTTGTATACCTTCGGATGCTAGGGCTCTTAGTGCTGAAAGGTTTTGTGCGAGTCCCACACAGCAGATGATTTCAGCGAGTTTTCTAGCGTTGGGATTACCCAGCAGCTTTAAGGATGCTTGAGCGGTCGGGTGAAGTTTGGTGACGCCTCCGACCGTGCCGACAGCCATCGGGAGTTCTAAAGTTCCGCAAAGGTTGCCATTTGAATCGACTCGCCAATGGGTCATAGGTTTGTAGGTTCCCGTACGGGCCGCAAAAGCATGAGCACCGGCTTCGATTGCACGCCAATCGTTTCCAGTTGCGATCACTACGGGGTCGATTCCGTTCATGATTCCCTTGTTGTGGGTAGTTGCGCGATAAACATCATAAAATGCAAATTTATAAGCTTTTTCGATACGGTCGACGACTTCTTCGCCACTAAAACCTTTACTGTCTAAAGCACTGTTGGGAATACAGCACTCAGCTTTCGCAGTGCGCTTATCAGAGAGGTTGGTTAGAATACGTAAGCCAATATCACAGTCAAAGAGTTCAGGCATAAGACCGGACACTCTTTCGCACATGGTATTTACAATGTTTGCTCCCATTGCATCTCTAGTATCTATGTCTAGATGGATGATTAATAGATCCTCTTCCTCAATGTGTCTCCAAGATAGTGCTTTAGCTCCGCCACCCCTTTGAATGAGCTTGTCTTGTCCTCGGTTCGCGTAGTCAATGAGTGTTTGACTGTTTTTTGATAAAATCAGGTCGTAGTCCACTGGACCCTTTAAGAATAGCTGGATTTGCCCGGTCATAATTGGTTCGCTACTCGTAGTGTCAAATCCACCGCCACAGCGGACTAATTTTGCTCCGTGACTTGCTGCTGCCAGAACACTGGTTTCCTCAACTGCCATGGGAATTAAAAGTTCTTCTCCATTGATAAGGAAGTTGGTTGCAACGCCTAAAGGTAAGCTAAAGGTTCCAATGGCATTTTCGATGAACACATCTGCCAACTCAGGGGATATAGTACTAAATTGAGAAAGGTTTGCCGCTTCACTGTCCGATAACGAAGCGAAGGCTTTGGCTAGTTTTATCCGTTCGCCAATAGGAAGCTCGTAGAATCCTGGCAATCGTGATGATAAATCTTTTGAATGATGTTTATCCAAAAGTTTTCTCCTATTGGTTAGGGGTTGTCAGGTTATGAATATGTTTCTGCAACTGATCTTGATAGGGCTGACCGAATACGATACGTTTTTTCAGATCATCAAGCTTGGTTGAATTAGTCCCCATCATGCAGAGTTTTAGGCCGTCAACAAATTCAGCAAGTATGCGTTTAGGCTGCTCATCGTCTATCAGAGCTGCTTTCATTAAAGGTAGTCCAATCCCGACTAATGATGCTCCCGTCGCGACTGCTTTAGCGACATCGGTTCCGCCGCGCATCCCGCCTGTGGCAATTAGCTCAAGGTCTGGGTGGTTTGATTTTACTGCGGCTAGCGCATGAGCGGTCGGTATTCCCCAGTTTCTGAAAGACTGCGCAAGTCGGTAGCGAGAGGGATTCTCGGATCGAAGGCCTTCAATATATGGCCACGAAGTTCCCCCACGACCGGCGATGTCGATAGTTTTTATTCCTGCGTTGACGAGAAGCCGAGCGGTATCTAGGTCCACTCCACTACCAACTTCTTTTACTAACACAGGAACATTTAAAGAATTTGAGATATCTTCTATCTGAGCAAGGATTCCCTTGAAGTCTCTTTGACCTTCCGCCTGTATGAGTTCCTGCATCGTATTTAGATGGATGGCTAACGCATTGGCTTCGATCATGTCTACTGCCATTTTACATAAATCCAGGCTATTTTTAGTCGACGAAATGAGTTGGGATAACCCGATATTTGCTACAAGAAAAATATCAGGTGCATAGCGACGAACTTGAAATGTAGCAGCATGGTCAGGGTTGTCGAGAGCGATTCTTTGAGACCCAACGCCCATAGGAATATTAAATGCCTCGGCTGCTAACGCTAAGCGGCGGTTGATTTCGGCTCCCTTAAGAACTCCGCCGGTCATACCGGTAATAAAAAGCGGCGCACTAAAACTCCGACCCATGAACTTTACACTGGTATCAAGCTCATCCCAGGAAAGGTTTGGTAGCGCATGCGGGACGAAAGACAATTCTGAGAATCCGTTGTAACGATCTGTAGCTTCGACGTCTTGTTGGTTGCAGATAGAGATATGCTGATTCTTTCGGATGATACTGAGTAAGTCCGTCATGGTTTGCTGCTGACCGTCACATATTTTTACGATCGCGGTCTCACCCGAAACGGACTCTGTTTGCTTGATATCGACTACAAATGATCCAAGCGAAGGCAGTACGATAGAAATTTGATCCGACTTGCCGGACTGCCTTCGAGTAAGTTCGTTTTCTGTGGTGATGTTCATCTCAAATTCGGAGATTTCGGTGATTCGCCCGGTCCCGAGTGTCGGGCTTTCGAACCCCAGAGAGGGAGATAGCAATACCCTTGATCCTTCAACTCTAGATAAGTTTGATGTCATGGGTCTCTTTATTCCAAAAAAAGTCGTACAATATTATAGCTGTCACTCCCTAAGGTAGCGTCAGCATTAAGAGAAATTGAGCATAATCTATGATCATTCATCTAAACGAGCAAGAAGTGATTGTAAGTTGTGGTTTTATTTTTTAAAATTAATAAAAACAGGTAGTTATATGACAGCAATGATTGAATTAAGCCATGTGAGTAAAAGCTTTAAGGAGATAAGCGTACTCAAAGATATTAGCTTCAAGGTTTCAGAGGGTGAAAAGGTCACACTTCTTGGGCCTGGAGGTAGTGGAAAATCGACTATTTTGAAGATTATTTTAGGAATTATTTCTCCAGATGCTGGGACCGTGAATCTGTTTGGTACGGAAATGGTCGGTGTCTCGGCGGATGAGCGTCAGCTGATGTTGAGGAATGTTGGTATGGCCTTTCAGCAGGGCGCACTGTTTGATTACATGACGGTGGGAGAAAATATTACCTTTGCCATGGAGCATATGACATCCAAAACCCCTGAAGAGATAGACCGTAAAATTGAATTTTTATTAGATAGGGTCAAGCTTGCAAAGACTCGGGACATGCTGCCGTACGAACTGTCCGGTGGGATGAAGCGTAGGGTAGGGATCGCAAGAGCCTTGGCGACTGATCCAAAGGTAGCAATTTTTGATGAACCCACCTCGGGTTTGGACCCAGTGACTTCTACAATTATTCTTAATATGATAGATGAGCTTATTGATAGTGACGAAGGTAAAACCTCGTTACTTTGTACCACGAATGTCGAAATTGGTATTCGTTATGCGGATAGGGTGATTCTTATTCATGACGGTGTGGTGGTTGCAGATGGTCCTTGGCGTGAATTGTTGTTAGATGGTTCTGATTGGGTCAAGAATTTTCTGTCGGTTAGATTGATTGGTTTAGATCAAGAATATGCATTCGAGCTTGATCTGCCTAAAAAGTTTATTGACTTACATTGGTAAAGAAAGATCATGAAAGCTTCAAAAGAGAAAACGACACCACGAGCTCTTATATTTGATATCGATAATACTGTATTCGATTGGGTTACTTATTACGTAAACTCTTTGCAGTCGATGCTTCAGGTAGTCGAAGATCAAATCGGAGTCCCATATTCAGAACTTGCTCAGCAGGCATCTAAGGTATTTGCGGAACATGGATCTATTGAGTATCCATTTTTGGTTCAAGAGCTTCCTGCGGTTATGGATCATTTCGGTACTGATATCGATTCAATGCTTCAAGATCTTGTAGGGCCATCTCGGGAGGCTTTTAAATCGACCGGGTTACGTTATTTAGAGCCTTATGCGGAAGTGGATAAGACATTTAAAAAGCTAAAAAGTAAATATCCAGAGGTTCCGGTTGTGGCTCTTACCGACGCACCGCGATACGTGGCGATGTGGAAGCTCAACAAGTTAGGGCTGCTTCCTTACTTCAGTGCGGTGTACGGTCTCGCCGACCCTCGGATACCGACGGACCCAGTCATTGGTAGAGTTAAAGTAGATCCGGGCATTTTATTGAAGCATCTGCAGCAGGTTAATTTTAACTACCAAGGAACTATTCGCACTCTGCCCGATGAATATGAAAAGCCCGGAATTAGAGGCCTAAAGACCGTTTTGATGGATCTAGAAATATCAGATACATCTGACTGCGCCAATACTTATTGGGTCGGAGATAATTTGGCCAAAGATATTCGTTTAGGTAAGGCAGTCGGTGTATGTAGCATTTGGGCTAAGTATGGTGCGCAGGTTGACAGCAAACTGATGGACCGCCTTAAGGAGTTTAGCCCTCCCGAAAACTTACAGAAAAATGTTTCGATTGATCCGAATGATGAATCGTCACCTAAGCCAGACTTTATTTTAGATTCTTTTTCAGATTTACTTAAGTTTATTCCTTAATGTCATTGATTTGACTTTCTTTAGATAGTGTCGTCTCTATCAATATTAGATTTTTATTAAATTTATTTTTTCTTTAACTGTCCTTTACACTCTACCCTTAACCTCTTACTTGAAGTCACTATTCAAGGAGGTAATAGTTATGATCAGTTCATTAGCAACCCAGGCTGTCGATCTAAACAGCTTCACGGCTCTAAATGGTGAGAAAGAACGTCGAGGAAACCCCTACTCGCCATTTGTTGAAATAAATTTTAATCGAAAAAATCTTACCGTAAAAACAGTGGAGCAAAAACAGGAATTTTTTGATGCTTTAAAATTAAGATATCGAGTTTTTCATGAGGAGAAGGCCGGTTCGGTTACAGGTGGAATAGATCGAGATATTTTTGATGACTTAAGTGATATACTGATTATTAAAGATTCGTATAGCGCGAAAGTTATTGGTACTTACCGATTGATCTCCGAGAAGTTTTCTTCGAAGTACTACTCAGAATCCGAGTTTAATCTAGATTCGTTTATAAAAAGTCCAGGTGAGAAGCTTGAACTAGGAAGAGCATGTATTGATTTTGATTTCCGAACTGGCACCGTCATTCATTTACTGTGGCGTGGTATATCAGAGTATGCGGTTCGGACAGATTCAAGGTACTTATTTGGCTGTAGCAGTATTTTCACCCAAGATAAAAGTTTGATCGCCAAAGTATGCCGATATCTAGCCTCAGGAAATTTACTATCAAATGATTACAATATCCAACCTATGGAAAAATATCAAAGTGGTATTGACTGGGATTCAGAGTATAAAAAACCAATGAGTAAAGCGGATCGAGCAGAAGCTGAGACAACTATCCCGGCATTGATGAAATCGTATCTTAAAGCAGGGGCCAAAATTTACGGCAGTCCTGCGTATGATTCAGAGTTTAAGTGTTTTGATTTATTTACAGTTTTGGATTTGTCGAAATTAACTGAGATGTACAGAAAGAAATATAGGTAAGTAGACATGAAGTGTTTGTTTGCGACTCGACTACTTTTGACTGCTTGTCTTATGCTGAGTTTTTTCATGAGTATGATGGCTATTTCGCTAATTATACTCAACTCTCACTTAAGAAGTAGGGTGGTATCATGTGTGGCAAGTATTTTCTGTCGGAGTTGTTTGTACTGTATAGGTATTGAGTTGTCGGTGGTTGGTGAAGGCTATGATAGGGATAAGCAATACCTTATTGTCGCAAATCATTTATCGTATCTTGATGTGTTGTGCATATCGTCTGTGATGCCATCGCTTTTTGTTACCTCTATTGAAATAGCTGAATCTGCTGGGCTAGGATGGCTATGTAAATTGGGGAGGTGTATATTTGTTGACCGAAGAAAGATTTGGAACCTGAAATCTGAAATTACCGAAATCGAACGTTCCTTGGTAGGGGGGTTCAATGTAGTCGTGTTTCCGGAATCAACGACTACCGATGGATCTAGTATGCTTCCATTTAAGTCCTCTTTAATACAAGCGGCAGTGAATACTTCTGTTGACGTTCTTCCTATTTGTATTAACTACCGAAAAATAAATAATATGGAGACCTCGCTAGATACCCGAGACTATGTATTTTGGTATGGTGATATGACTTTTGCACCTCATTTGATTGCTCTGATGAAGGTCCGTAGTGTCATAGTGGAGTTAGAAATAACCGGAGTCGTTTCCAGTGGCTCTAATCGCAAGAATATTACTGCAAATGCGTATCATAAGATTCAAGAGAGGTATGTTGAAGTTGTTGTGCCAGTGAACCTCTAAGCCTAGTATAAATCATTATTAAAATTGACAAATCATTGTTAAAAATGATAATGTAAATCCGTAGGAGGCTTATATGGCAGAGCAAATGGCAAATTTTTCGACGACCTTAAGAAAAGAAACTAAAGAACTTCTGGAACGCTACTGTAAGGCGCGCGGAGTTCGTATGAACCATTTTGTCGAGACAGCAATTTTTGAGAAACTCGAGGACGAAATGGATGCAGAGATCATCGGTAAACGCGAGTTTGAAGAAACTGTTGAATGGAAAAAGAACGGATAGTTTGTGTATCGAATTTTATTTCAGAAATCCGCATTCAAAGAGTACAAAAAACTTCCTAAGAAAATCCGAGAAAAAGTTGATGAGTCATTGGAGATTCTTTCTGTGAATCCTATTTCTGAGATTCTTCGATTTAAGAAGATAAGAGGAAAAGAGAATCATTATAGAATTCGTATCGGAGACTATAGACTCATCTACTCGCCTCAAGATGGATATCTTGTTGTTCGTGTTATTCGGATCGGGCATCGTAAGGATGTTTATAGACACTTCTGATATTAACCTGGATAAGCAAAGCAAATATAGATTATTGAAATAACATCGCAAGTAGCTCTCTCGATTCATTTTTGTTAGCGAAGCTCGACAATGGATGCTTTTACAGGGTGTGCTTTCGCTCCGTCTGTCGTATCACGTTAATGCCTTAGATCAGCGACCATTTGCCTACGGACTAATAACCGTTTTCTTTAGGTATAGCGCCGTTTTTTCTGGTTTTGCCTATTTATGGACCTCCTATCGACCTGAATTCACTCAAGGAGTTGAGTAATGCACCGATAGAAAAGGTAGGCAAAAATTTACCAGAGGTTCGATAATAGATGTCGTATGAAAATATACCATTTTTGTATATCCTTCGTAGAAATATAAAACTGATATCAGTAGTTTTTATTTGCTTCGGATTGCCTGTATTAGCATATATCCGGTATTATAAACCCCCATTTAAAGCTCAGATTAAGCTTTACGCTAAGTCCGGCTCCCAAAGCAGTTTGCTTTCAAGTGGTCCTTCTCTAAGTGGATTGTTTTCTGATGATCAAGAGAAGTTTCTGTATAGTCAAGAAGCCCTTCTTAAGTCGTATAGAGTTTATCAGTACGTGGAAGACCGGACTAATCAAGTAGTAAAAGTTGCTAAACCGTCGTCGATGTCTCGGGCTTTGCGAAGAGCTTTTTTGTCGGTTCAGGCGATTTTCTTTGGAAAGCAATACCTTATTGAAAAAAATAGATGGCGTGATCGAGGGTACGAAAATTTCATAACACGTACGGGTCTTGATGTTGATCTTGGCACGGGAAGCATTACCCTCATGTATACTCATGAGAAACCTAAAGCTGCGCTGAAAATAACAAAGACTATCTCTGAAGCATTAATAGATATCAACTTAAATATAGTGCAAGCCCAGTCTAAGGAAACTGCTGAGTTTCTTAAAAAGAAAGTTAGAGAATCGACTGCAAGAGTTGAGGAAACCTCCCACAGAGCGGCTCTTTTTATGAAGAGAAATCAGATATCAGATAACGATAAAATAGTCGAAGAGCAATTTGTAAGGTTTCAGCAAAGTGAATTAGAGGTAGAGCGGGTTACCGCCGAATTGATAAAACAGAAGGTTTTAGCTAGGTACGACGATCAATTTGCTGCGAGTTTACGTGAAGAAATACAGCAGGCAAAGAAGTCAGGTAGGTTAGCTCCTAGCAGTGAGATTTCTCATAAGATACGAGCATACCAGGCGGCATTGGAGTCATCAGAAGATTTGGCTGCAGAAACAGTATCTGGTTTACAGCGAGAGGTCTCTTCGCTCAATGCGCAGCTAGAAAAATTGGTTGCAAATAAAGAACCTGATCTTACCATCCTTAGCTTAGAGGGTCTTCTTACCGAAAACCGTGGGATAAAAGCTCACAGAGAAGCAAATATTAAGTCTCTAGAACATACCGTAGGATATATACAAGGGATTGTTGATAAATCGAAAAGAAAATTTGCAAAGTTCCCTGAACTAAACGTTGAGTTAGGGAAGTTTTTATTCAAACTTAAAAAAGAAAAAAAGATACTTGAGGTCTTGACTGAGAAATTTCTAATTGCATCCATCGCATCGGATAGCAGGGTTGGGAAGTTATTCGTCATTAGTGAGCCTAGGATTATAAATTCGTTTAAGGTTGGGAAATTTCGAATACTATTGAGCTCTCTGTTTATACTGCTGATGGCGATTGTAACCTTTGTTGTCGGTAAAAGTATACTTGCAGGTGTGATTCTTTCGAGTCAGCAATTAAAGAAACACGAGGCGATTCGGTATCTTGGTGCCGTGCCTCATTTTAAAACGAACCCTCTTATTCAAACTATGAATTCTGGAGCAATTGATGAGTCCATTATAACGGTTACCCAAGGGCTTCATTTGGCGTGTCGAGGTAATAAAGACAAGCCGTCCAAGATAGTCTCTTTCTGTAGTGTCACTTCGGGGTCGGGTAAATCTGTAACCTCAGCACTTCTAACTTATTCTTTGGCATCTCGTGGTTTGAAAGTAGCTTTGATTGACTGTGACTTTAGGGCTGGTGAGTCGGGAATCTCTAGTCTGTTGTATAATATGAACCCGAACCTTAGAATTAAGTCGATGTCCGCAATACATCAAACGTCAAGTGCAGGAAATATTGATGGAAATTCAGGCAGCGAAATTAATATCTACCAAGCATTCCAGGGTCTTCAAAGCCGTGACCAATTTCATCAATACTTAGAAAATCAGTTCGTCGCTGATCTTACAAAATTAAGTAACGACGTAGATTATATATTGGTGGATTGTCCGCCGGTTTATTTCGCCGATACCTTGTCGATTATCAATAAGTCTGAAAATGTCGTGTACTGTATCCCTGAGGGCCGAGTTAATCTAGCTGAGTTGAATAATACCATTCAGACAATCGTTCAAAATAAAGCGGAGGATGCCCAGATATTAGGTATATTGACTGATTGTAGTATCGAAGAAAACCTAGCTTCATCGGGTGAAAGATACTCATATTATCGAAACCACAATAAACGGGCGGCCTAATGATATGAAGTCTTTGGGGTGCATATTGGTTACAGGCGGATGTGGATATATCGGTAGTCATGTGGTCCGGCATTTATCTGAAGGTGGCCGGAAAGTAGTGGTGATTGATAATCTTTCTACAGGTTTTGAAGCTAATTTAGTAAATAACGAAATTCTATATAAAGTGGACTTGGCGAATGAACGCGAAGTTGATCGGATTATAAAAAAGCACCGTATAGAAACGGTTATTCATTTTGCAGCGTCAATAGTCTCACCCGAATCTATTTTGAAACCTATTGAGTACTATGAGAATAATGTAGTTAATACAGTTAAGCTCTTAAAGTCGTGCTTAGCTAATGGGGTGAAGAATTTCATTCAATCATCAACAGCCGCAGTTTATGGGCCGTCTAAGGGTGGGAAATATACCGAAAGTAGCTTAATCTTACCTCAGACTCCCTATGGTCAATCAAAGTTGATGTGTGAGAAAATCATTGCTGATGTCTGCCGAAGTTTTGATTTGAATGCGGTTGTTTTGAGGTATTTTAATGTCGCTGGTGCTGATCCGTTGGGTAGGATGGGCCAGAGATCTCCTAATGCAACTCACTTAATTAAAGTATCATTAAATGCTGCATTAGGCATTGATAACAAAGTTAAAGTTTATGGTAATGATTATGATACTAGAGATGGTTCTTGTATTCGAGACTATATTCATGTTGAGGATCTGTCCGAAGCTCATGTGAAGTCGATTGAATTTCTGGAGAGAAACGGTGGTTTTGAGCTGTTTAATTGCGGCTATGGTAAGGGCTACACCGTAAATGAAGTCATATCGGCAGTTAGCAAAGTAAGTGGGAATCCTATTATATCTGTACCGTCTGACCGCCGACCGGGTGACTTACCCGTCGTGATCGCTGACAATAGTAAAATTTGTAAGGAACTTGGTTGGTCTTATCAGTATGATAACCTTGAGTATATAGTTGAGACTGCTTTGAATTGGGAGCGGAAATTAAGAGATGAGGGCGGCGTTAAAAATAAATCGGCTATATAAGTCTAATCGTTATCGAATGTTTCTTTATAGGTAGCGAGTAAATTCTTTGAGAAATCATAATCTAAGTTAGCCTCTGGTTTTTCGATTTCGTTTCGAATTAATTTTTCGATGTACTTTACTAAGTGAGAGGAATCTCCGATGTCGAATAGATGACACCCTTCAGGTCTCTCCACGCAAGAGGTTGCAAATACGGGTACTTGGTAGTCTAGTGCCTCTCGTACTACGACGGAGTCTCCATCTGCTAAGGTAGATCTAACGTAGCATTTTGCTTTGTTTAGTAGTGCGCTGAATGAATCAGGGCCGAGGTCGTCAAAAAAAATACAATTGTCAGTTTTTTCTATTTCATTAATTATTGCTTTCCGGTGTTCATCATCGGGTATCCCGTAAAATGTAAATATGAAGATGATTTTTTGATCGAGGAAGTGTTTTGCGGAGGTCAATATGGTTTTGTGGTCATAAGTTTTATTTAAAATTCCCGATGTTAAAATAAATTCTTTATCTTTATGGGCAATGGGTAGTAAATTTACATTTTCTTCGCTAGGGTCTGATCTGATGTAGGCTGGTATTACTGCGGGAGTAGTCGACACGCCGAGTTCTATGAGGAAGTTCTTTAATGCTTCGCTCACTACGATGATCTTATTGAATTTAGATACTAGACACCTCAAGTATCTTCTTTTGAAATTTGATAATTTGAACTTAAGTATCCGTCCGCTATGTAGAGTTATGATTCGGCGGGTATTGAAGGTGAGAGCGAGTAAGATCAATCCATGGAGTTGGAATCGTTCAAAAGCAGACACATGCATGTGTACGACGAGGTTTTTCTTGTATAAGCATAGGAATAGTAAATATAATGACTTCAGAATAATATTGAAATTTATCACGTGATAATCCAGGGTGGGTAGATCTTGTTTTTTAATTTTTTTTGTTGGGATTACTATTACATGATATTCTTGGTTAGATAAAATCTGCGCTAAACGTTTAATGTGTACTGTAATACCGCCGTATGGTGGAGGATAACCACCGATAAGAATAATCGTTTTTTTATCCGTAGCGCCGGTCATGTTAATTTCCCCATCAGGCTGTCGGCAACTTTAAGGTAGTTGTTAGTTGCTACTTCACCGGTGAAATTTATTGTAGCTGACTTCGTGTCGTGTGATTCATTAGTACTGAGTAAATCTATAATAGATTTTGTACATTTCTCTATGTCATTTACTGGGAAAACTCTCGCCGATTTTAAGGTTGAGAACAGTTCGGCCCCTGATCCTGGGCAGTCGCTGATTGCAATCGGGGTATTGAGGTGTACCGCTTCAACAACCACGCTTGAGAATCCCTCGACACGAGATGACATCGCGAAGAGGTCAGCGTGTTTGATGGCACTATATGCGTTATTTGTATATCCTGCTAGAACAATGTATTTTTCCATATCTAACGACCTAATTAATTTATTGAGTTTTGATTCCTCCGGCCCAGAGCCGTATATGATGAGTTTGCTGTCGACTTTCTTACATACCTTTGAGAAGGCTTTTATTAGAATATCGAACCCTTTTACGTCTACCAATCTGCCCACGGAAACTACGATTTTTGATGAGCTATGGAACCAAGGATGATTAGGTTTTTTGTTCGCGAGGGAATCGATATTTTCGGGTATCACGGGGTTATAAATGACGTGTATAGGTGGACGGGGACCAATAACGGAACGGAGTTCTTGTTCCGATTTTTTAGACATTGTAATGATTGCATCGGAAAATCGGTAGATTACTTTCATCACCGTAAAGATTAAGACTTGTTTTATGCTGAAGTTTTCTTTCAAGAAGGTCTTAATACAAATATGTTCTGTTAAAATTACTTTAATTCTATTTCCTAAAAATATTTTTACGAATGCGGCTAGTATGTTCATATTAGAAAGGTGAGAAATTATTACATCCGGTTTGTCTTTTTTAAAAACACAAATTAGTTCAAAAATTCCATATCGAGCTCTTTTTCGCGTGAACTCGTAGACCGATTGGTTATTAGGAAGATGGTCTACATATACTCCGGACTTTTTAAGGATATAAAGTTTATTCGTAATTTTTTTCTTACTTAATTGATTTAGAAAATTTACTATAGTTAGTTCAGCGCCTCCGCCTTCTAGGGATCCTGCTAAAACTCCGATTTTTATGTTGGTTTTTGTAATGAAAGTCTCCTATTGATATCCAGTGGTGCGCCCGATTAGTTAAACCCTTGGTAGGAGGACCTTATGCCAGTTAGTTGTTGTTTTTACTAATAAAATATAGGGTTACTATGGATACTATCGCAGTGATTCCGCCAAATATTAAAGGTAGCTCAGCTTTCCAGGCACTGTCTAAGTATATTGTATCGTTTGCTCTTAATGGATAAGCATTCGTCTTTTTATCAAATAATGAGAGGTATTTTTTTTTGTTGCCACTGATCAATTGTATTTCATCAATGTCTGCATTACTAGTAGGACCTCCAGCCGCACTGATTACTTCAGATATTTTCGCATTTGGTTTGACGTAGTGAATTCCCGGTAGATTGACCGAACCCCAAACTTGTATAGGAATTACGACTTTGACATTGCTATTAGTTGAGTAATACTCAGAGCTGGTTTTTGGTACTAAATGTGGAGGAACAAGATAGAATTTAGATGGTTTTGCATATGCCGATTCGAAGGCGTAACTATGAGTCATGAGAAAAATTAAAACGATACTGCAAGCTTGACGTCTCATTATAACACTCGCCTTTTATATGTGTGATATTAATATTTTACATTAAAATATTCGTTAAACATCATTAATTCGTAGGAAAAGTCTGCAGCTATCGGTCGTGTTGTGGTTTTTGATTTTATATAAAAACTTTAAATTAATGACATGCTTACCAAGTGTTATCGATATTCTTAACAACAATCCAGGGGTTCAATAAAACAGGGTTTGGTTTCAGAGGTTCTTTGCCAAAACGTTCCAGATACGTTCGGCAGCTTTACCGTCCCAAAACTGTATCGCCTGACCCTTTTTAAAGGTGTCGCTTAACACCTGATCGACGTGTAGAGATATTTTTTCGAAGTCAGATCCAACTATAATATTTGTACCTTGATCTACAGTGACTGGTCGCTCGGTATCTTCTCTGAGAGTTAGGCAAGGAATACTCAAGAATGTAGTCTCTTCTTGTATGCCGCCTGAATCTGTCAAAACTAACGCGGCCTTTTCATAAAGAGCAATCATATCTAAGTAGTTTGCTGGCTCACCTATTACGAAGTTTTTATCATCAAAATACTTTGTTAATTTAAACTCTTCAATTTTGGATTTAGTTCGGGGATGGCAAGGAAAATAGATAGGTATTTTTTTTGAGACTTCTCTTAGACCATGTAGATAGTGCTCAAGACTCTTCTTTGAGTCGACGTTATTTGGGCGATGTAGGGTGAGTAGTGCGAATTTTTTATTAAGAAATGTTTCTTGAACACGGATAGAGGTTGGGTTCTTTTTATAAAAATAATCTAAAGAATCGATCATCAGGTTTCCAACAAAGAATATTTGGTTCTCGGGAATACCTTCCTTCATTAGTTGGGTGTTCGCTCCGGATGATGTGGTAAAGAATAAGTCAGTAACTGAGTCTGTCATCAACCGATTTATTTCTTCCGGCATATTTCTGTTGTTCGAGCGTAATCCTGCCTCGATATGGCAGAGTGGAATTTTAAGGTATTTTGTAACGATTGAACAAGCTAAAGTTGAGCTCACATCTCCGACAGTCAAGACTAAATCAGGTTCTTCTTTCTTACAGACTTTCTCAAATTCTACTAAGACATTCGAGACTAAGTTTACAAGGCCAACGCCGTGAGCCTCAAGGTTGTAATTTGGTGTCGGCATTTCTAAATCGTGAAGAAAAGAATTACTCATGGTGTCGTCGTAGTGCTGTCCTGTATGAACCAATACGATTTCGAATAAGTCATTCATTTCTTGCGAGTTTTGATAGAATCGTACAAGAGGTGCAATCTTCATGAAGTTAGGCCTAGCGGCCATGACAAATATGATTTTTTTCTTTTTCATATGGTACAATACTAACACTACTAGACTAAATATACAAAATGGTGAGTATCCAAATTTCTATAGATAACCGAGTGATTGTAGTTACTACGTCGCTCTGCTGCAGGCAGTGGTTTAGACCAAGTTGAATTATCCGGGAGATATGTGGACATGAAGCAAGTTATACAATCGTTGGCCACTGGTGATGTTGAGGTCGCAGATGTACCTGCACCAGAGGTTAGGTCCGGACATTTGTTGATAAAGACGTCAAAGACTTTAATATCAGCAGGTACAGAGCGGATGCTGCTGAAGTTTGGTAAGGCCAGCTTACTTGATAAGGCTCGGCAACAGCCCGAACAAGTTAAAAAAGTACTTGGTAAAATTAAAACCGATGGCCTTGTTCCGACGATTGAAGCAGTCAAATCTAAATTAGATTCTCCCATACCGTTGGGTTATTCCAATGTCGGTCGAGTTGTCGGTATTGGTAATAACGTCGTAGGTTATTCACTGGGTGACGTAGTTGTATCTAATGGTAGTCACGCTGAGTATGTTTGTGTGGCTAAAAATTTGTGTGCGAAGGTTCCTGAGGGAGTATCCGAGGACCATGCGGTGTTTACTGTATTAGGTGCTATTAGCCTAAATGGGATCAGGCTATTGGATCCTACAATTGGTGAGAATTTTGTTGTGATGGGGTTGGGAATTATCGGGATTATGGCGGCTCAACTCTTAGAGGCTAACGGGTGTCGGGTGCTGTGTCTTGACATAAGTGCTGAGAAAATTAAATTTGCTAAAGAACTAGGGTTACAGGCAATACAAAGTATAGATGGCTCTCAAACCCTTGCGAATGTTGACCGGTTCTCGTCAGGAGTTGGTACAGACGGAGTAATAATGACTTTGGCTTCTAGTAGCGACGATCCCATCCAGCAGGCCTCACTTATGTGTAGGAAAAAGGGGCGTATTGTTTTAACCGGCGTAACGGGATTAAATATAAATCGATCGGATTTTTATGAAAAAGAATTAACATTTCAAGTTTCATGTTCCTACGGACCGGGTAGATACGATCCTAATTTTGAGGAAAAAGGCCAGGAATACCCCATCGGGCATGTGCGTTGGAATGAACAGTCTAATTTTGAAACTGTGTTGAACCTCATGAAGTCGAAAAAAATAAATGTAGGACCGATGGTTTCGGAGAAATTTTCGATTACAGATTCATATAAAGCCTATGAGAAGTTGTATGAAAACTCAGAAGGATGTTACGGCTTGCTACTTGATTACGGTGATCGCCAAGAAGATGAAAAGGCGACTCCTAAACCAGCGGTTGTAGGTCTTCCAATAGATTCTTCTTCTGTCAATCACCCAGAGGACGGTAGTGTAAATGTAGCTATCATTGGTACTGGTGGCTACGCTACACGCTATCTATTGCCCTCCTTAAATAACTCATCAGCAAATATAGTCACGGCGGTTTCAAAGAACGGTATTACTGCTTATACGGCAGCTAAGAAGTTTAAAATCCCTAATATTAGTAGTAATTGGCATGAGGTGATCGATAGTAACGATGTTAACTGCATTGTAATTGCTACGCGTCATGATTTACACGCGGAGATTGCGATCGCCGCATTGAACGCAGGGAAGCATGTCTACTGTGAAAAACCTCTAGCGATAAATCAAAATGAATTGGATAGGGTTATTCACGCCTATAATGCGGCTAAGACTCGGTATTCCAACATTAAGTTGATGGTTGGTTTTAATCGACGATTTTCCTCTCACTCTATAAAATTGAAATCGATTTTGGATAATTTTTCTGCTCCTAAAGCTATTATATATACTGTGAATGCGGGAAGTCTTCCTTTCGACCATTGGACGCAGGACCGTTCCATTGGTGGTGGCCGAGTAGTGGGTGAGGGGTGTCACTTTATAGATTTAATTAGATTTCTGACATCTAGCCCTATTATAGACTCGCATATAGATGCGCTATTTGAAGGAACCAAGAATGTTACCAACGATTGTGTAACGATTAACCTTAAATTGTTGGATGGATCTATCGGTACCGTTCATTACTTTACGAATGGATCTCAGCTGTACCCGAAAGAAAATATACAGGTCTTCTGTGGGTCGCAAACCTTTGTACTAGATAACTTTCGGTCTCTTACTGGTTTCGGCTCTTCAAACTTCAAGAAGCTTAAAACTTTTAGGCAAGATAAAGCTAATTTTGCTTGTATCGATAAGTTTATTTCGTCGATTAATGAAAGTTCAAGCCTAATTCCTGTTGATGAAATATTTGAAGTAAATCGACTTTGCATAGAGTTAACTGACAATATGTAGTCTTTGTGAGCGTTTCTAATTTTATATTTTTTAAGAAAAATATTACTTTTTCTCTGTATTATCATCTCTAAAGGTATTGCCGACTAAAATCTCTCTTATGGTCTTGTGGTCGACAAGTCCTTTAGGAAACCCTGTTAAATCCGATATATAAGTACAAAATATGTATAAATGGCAGAGATATTACAGAGGTATTCTTTGGTAATGCGCGATGATTTATGACGACAACACACCAAAAATCGAGATGAAGGAACCTTCTTCGGTAGTTAGTAATTATGATTCTAGCGAAGTAGTTACTTTCTTTCTTGTAATGGCTCTGGTGCTTTCAATTCTGAGCACGACGCTTAATATAGGCACTGCGTATACCACGCCGATTTACTTAACTCCCCTTTTTCTTTTCTTGGTTTTGTTGAATCCACTTTGGAAGATTCGGTTGAGTGAGTTTAATTCTTTTGTTAAATTTCTTGCGATTAGTTGGGTGTTTTTATCACTACTGACTTCAGTAGTTCATTTTGATAACAAGCATCTTATTTTGAGAAATATGTCGAGTCTTCTTATCTCGCTTGCGATCCTTTCGATACCAAATTATAAGTCTTTTTTTTCGGGGGTTTTTAACTTTTCTATTATTTGTGGATTGATTTACGTGCTGGCTGTTACTTCAGGATTTGCTACATGGGCTGCCGGACATAGGTTACACTGGCCTGTCAATGCGAACTTGGTTACACGGCAGTTTGAAACCTTAATTCCGTTTGCTCTTTTTATTCCATCTCGAAGTTTTAGAACTAAAATAATCACGTTTGGTGTGCTGTTCTGGATGCTGTATTTGACCAAAACAAGAACAGGGTTTTTCGTTTTAGCTTGTTTATTGTGTATGGATGTATTGCTACCTAAAAATTATGAAGGTGGTAGTAAGAAGGGACCGCTATTTATTCTAGTGTCAATTCTTGGTTTTTTTGCTCTATACTGGGAAACTATATATCAAAGATACTTAATTAGGGGTTCGAGTGCTGCGAGGTTAGCGTCGATGAACGGGCGTAGTGATCTTTGGATATCAGCGCTGAAAAACTTAATTCAAAATCCTTGGGTTGGAGCAGATAATACCTCACGAGTACTTTACGATGCGTCATATAACCGATTTTTTGAAATTAGAAGCCATGCACATAACGAATTTTTACAGTTAGGTCAATCTCATGGATTGCCCTACGCTATTACGATATATCTTATTTTGATAACGGCTTGTCTTATTTTTATTCGACGTATTTACTCCAAAAACCTTTCGAATGATCAAAGCAGGTATTCTAGGATCTGTCTATTTGTGATCGTAGGTGGCATGATTCATTCAATGGCAGATTTCCCGATACTTCAGTCCTATACTTTGTGGGGAGTTATCACTTGGGGGTGTGCTTTATACGCATTCATACCGCCTGAGGGTATTCAAAATCAATCAAATGGTCGGGTTTTTGCTGAAAATAAATGAGCTATTTGCCTGATAGTAGGGTGGTATTGATCACATCCGATGATTTCGGGGAACTTCTCGATCCTGAGGCTTGACGTAACCCCCTGTCGAGGCTATCTTAGTCGCTCAATAATCAACTGATGGACTCGTAGCTCAGTTGGATAGAGCATCGGTCTTCTAAACCGAGGGTCGCAGGTTCGAATCCTGCCGGGTCCACTTTTTTAAATGTCTTGATCACTTTTTAGTTTTGTATTTTAAAATTCTAAAACCGATTTATTTTCTGCCAGTACAATTTCATCTCTGAGTGGCGGTTCGCGAGTGTTTCACCTATGTACTTCGCCTCTTTGCCTTGGATCTGACTTAGAGAGAATAGTATGTACTTTTGAATGAATAATGGTTTTTGATTTCGTTGATTACGCTTGTCTTTATAGGCTTGGACAAGCATTTTGATGATTTTAGAATTTTCACTTCCCTGATAGCTTATGCCGAGATGTTTAGCTGTTTCCGAGCGGACGACTAAGGCATCATTTGATAGGCCATCTTTAATAACTTTAAGGCAATAGTTCTTTGCTTTGTTGTTTGGTTTTAAGCAACTTCGGACCCAGCCGATACGCCACTCCCAGCTCCAGTCGGTCAGTTTTTTACCTCGCGCACTATGATAACTCCATAGCTGGAGGATTTTTTTTGATGAAAGGTTATTGAAGGTCCTCCATTCAGCCTGAGTCGGAGATTTAGCGATATCTAGCAGCTCGACATTCTCCTTGGAGAAAGCGGGGGTGCCTTGGGAAATCATTAGAAGCGAACTTGATATTAGGAGACGTAAGAGAAATTTCATAAGTTATCCTTTAACTAGCTGTATTTATTGGTCGTAGTTTTAAAATTTTATTGAAGTGTTAAAGTTTTCCTCTCACTAGCCGATTTATCCTTGGGAGTTGTCAGAACTCCTTGTTACGTAGCCAATGACCTTGGCTTGCTGACCATGAGCAAATCTGACGGAGAAGGAAATATGAGCGAACAACTTTGGTATATTTACCAAAACTCCCAGCAGTTAGGTCCATTTGCTGTCGATCAGATAAAGCAATTGTTCTCTACTAAAATGATCTCTCAAAGTGCCTATCTTTTCAAGGTGGGTTGGAAAGATTGGTGTCCTTTAGAGGATTGTCTGGATCAAATAGGCGTCTCGGGTCATGGTGACGTGGAATCGAGCCCTGCTAGGCGCGAAGGTGCTCCTAGAGCCAGTGTTGTTGGGCGGGTCGTGGTTCATAATAACGGTCAATTGACTATAGGAACTGGTGTGAATATCTCAGGTACAGGAATCTTCGTTGAAACTGAAGATGAACTGTTTACCTTAGGCGAGAGAATTAAACTGACAGTCCGGTGTGAAGGCGTGAAAAAGCCATTTAATGTTAACGCAGAGGTTGTGCGTTTTAATACCGATAAAAAATACCCATTGGGGTACGGGCTAAGGTTCGAAGATATTGATAGCGATATTCAGAAAGAAATTGAAGATCTAGTCTCAGCTCACAATCAAAATGAGTTAGATGAGACGGTATCAAAATAATCATCAGTAAACAGAGTAGAAACTTTCGGAGCTTTTCGGTATGACTCGTAATTGGAAACAAGTTGGTAGCTTAGAAGATGCAAAACGTTTGGTCGATTTTGGAGTTATTCTATCTTGGGTTGAAGCCAAAAGGCTCAGAAAGTCTTTTAACGATCAAGAATCAAAGCAGCTGGTTGAATATTTGGCCGTTAGATTAAGTGAGCCATCTGAGACTCGCTTGGTTGACGAAGTTTTAGTAGAAACATTGTTGAAGTTAATAGCGCACAGTTCAGATGAAAGTGCGATGATTTGTTTTATAGAAGCATTTCTTTCAACTACTGATATCGAAGATAGTGCTACAAAGCTAGTAGAGGTTGTATTAACGACTGAGCTAACCGAAGAAAAACATCAAGAAGACTTATATGCAATTGCCGTGTCTTTGATATGTGAAATTGGCATGGGACTGCATATTATCACTAGCCAGAAGTCGGAAATAACTTCGAATGACAGAAGGATGTTGGATCACCTTGCGACCTATCTTTTGTCAGTGAGCAATAGTAATAATACATGTATTCGACTAAGTCTCTTAAATTACTTTGGTAGTACGGAGTTTGGACTGCCTCATAAAACTGGTTTCAATAAAGTGTTAAGTCGTTTTGGTCATACAGTTTTGGATCATTTGTTTGAATTGCTTTTTGAAAAGAAATCAGAAGCGGTCGCACTTGAATACCTCTTAGATAACTTGAAGTTTATGCTTGAAGCTGATCGACATGCTCAGTCTATTCTTCATGAGACGTTCAAATTCTATATGCTAAAAAACCCTGATAGATTTGGTTTATTTTTACGGACTTTTGCTAAAGATTTTAGTGAAATTCCTGGTTATCAGACGAATCTTTCCCGACTGGCATTTTTCCAGCATTTAGGGGCTTTGCTTAGAGTTGTTTCAGAGGTTAAACATAAGTCTTTAACTCAAACTATCTTGTCTTGTTTAGCTATGTTTGATGGTATAGAAGAACGTAATCAAATTATAGACGCATTGGTTGAGTTACCTGAAATCCATCAAAACCTCAGAGATGTTCTAGGACAAATGAAAACTGCAGTCGATAGCAATAAGGTGATTGCATCGTCGGCAAGATTCTCCGAATCGAAGCGAGGTCGTAGACCTAGTTTTTCTCGGGCTAGAGATTTAACCACTGTTAATCAAGTGCAGTTTTTAGCGAATCACTTGGTTGCTAAAGCGTCCTAAAATAATAATTTAAGATTGAACCCAAATCCTAATGTAGAACCTGAGAAAGACCCATCAAAGTTTGATCCAAACCTTTGTTTGTTCCCGCCAAAGTAGTGCTGTGACCTGAAGTCTACTCCAATCAAAATACTTTCTTTAACTGAGAACAGTAGGCCGGGGCGAATTGCTATGAAGGGTTGCTTTTGTACAAGAACCTCGTCGCTATCTTGAGTTAGTGATCTAGTGGAAAATCCCCCAGAAATCCCTAATTCCCAAACTAAGATATCAAGAGCCTTCGAAGAAGTTGTAAAACTGAGTCCTAGGGATTTTTTTGTCGCTTTTTCTGAAGTTCCTTGATGGTCACCTTGCTCAGTACCATAGCTAAGTTCTAGTCCAATAGAGTGGCCATCGTCGTACCATGCTGGGGTCAACTCTATTCCAGATAGAGTCGACAGCGAGGAGTGTGACAATTTATGGTATTCCGCATAGATTCCGATGCCCACCTGAAGCTGTCCGTTGCTTGTTTCGGTACGGGCTGGTTTTTGCATAAATTTACTAATCCTATTTTGTTCACGTCGATGTGATTCTTCTGAAATACCTTGTTGTAACCGATCGATTAGAATGGGAGACCACCTGGTAGCATCATCGATTGGAACAACGAAATCTTTCTGTGATGAAGCTGTGATTTTTGCTGTTGTCCGGTCGTAGTAAAATAGTCGACACGCTGATACGGAACTTTTTCCATCAGGTGTGCAATCTACAAGTACCGCGCCAGAAATTGCTAAGGTGTCTAATGTCTTTTGAATATTTGGAATCATTTTTCGAGCGTCTTTAGATTGATTGATAGGATAGGAATTTAATAACGTATGCCTTGGCAGTACCGGGATGTTTTTGAGTAATGCATTACTTGGTAAATGAGATAATACGTCATTATCTTCACTAAGCCTCCATGTTTTAGTTGCTAAGATCGAGTTTCGAGTGGTTTGAAAGAAGTCGACACTGGCAGTATTTAAGGTATTTGGGTCCATGCTTAGAATTAATGCGATTGTATTTGCTTCAGTTCCGTAGGACCTGACCGCATACATTATGCATAACAATATAGATGAAATTAGTGTGGTTTTTCTAAAAAGCATTTTACCGTCTCCTTTAAGTGTTTTTAATCCATTCTAAGATCATCGGCCCTAGCAAAATTATGATGGTTGCGGGCATTACAAATATCATCATTGGTATCATCATGCGAATCGATATTTTCCCCGCCTCTTCCTCAGCTTTTTGAAATCTTTTGGTCTGCATAGTTTCTCCCATAATTGAGAGGGTTTGAGCAATATCACTACCCATTTTAATAGCAAGCGATAAGGTTTGAGTGAAAATCCTCATTCCTGGGGTATCTACTCTTTGATTTAGGTCTAGAAGGGCATCTCCACGGCTCATACCTAGTTTCATATTTCGTAATAGCTGAGCGAATTCATGTTTTAAATGTGATGTAGGTGAGTCAGCTATAACTGCAGCTAGGCCTTGATTAAAATCTAACCCTGCTCCCATTGTAAGGCTGAGGTAGTCGATGAAGTAGGGAAGCTCTCTCCGGCACGAATTAATTCTTTTTTTACCTTTGTCAAAAAGTTTTGATAAGGGCAGAAAGCCAAAAACTAAGGAGGTTGTGATACTTAGCCAGATAGAAAGACCAAAAAAAACATTTAAAAGCAAATAGCAAAGAAAGAATGATCCGAGTAGGTATATGCACTGAAGTGAAATAAAGTGACTTTGATCCCATCCATGGTGATAGTCAGCTTTGATAAGTAAGTTATCAATAAATTCTCGATATTTTTTAGCCGGTATTTTGTTGGCCCATGGTAGGATCAGATCAACGGCATTTTTCAAGGCTTGAGAGTCTCGGTCGAACTGGTACAGATAAGAATGCTCTCGATACCCAAAGATTGCGAATCTGCCGATTAGGTAGATGACTATTCCATGTGCGAATCCATTTAATACCCAATGGCTCTGATATAATATGTTCATGGTCGTATCCTTTTAAATATCTAGTTCCATAATTTTCTTTGTTGCGAATATTCCAATTAATTCCAGAGCGACAGCTAGGCTTAACAAGACCTGGCCGGCAAAGGTTGTTGTAAATAAGGCGATCTTCTCGGGGTCCCAGAGGTACATCATAATCCCGATGGCTGGCGGTGCTGAACAAAGCAATATCGACTGAGTTCTGCCCTGAGCGGTTAGGGCGTCAAGTTTCCCGGAAACACGTTCTCGTTCTCGGATGGTTTCGACTATCTTTTTTAGGATATCAGGAAGGTTTCCCCCGATCTGATTACCGATGATCATTGCTCCAAAAGCTATGTTAGTATGGGGTGATCCAATTCGTTTTCTGATACCGTCAAGTGCCTCCTCAAGAGGTTTACCAAAACGATGCTCTTTCAGCGCCAACGCGACCTGTTGGGAAAATACGGGCGGTGAATTGCTAAGCGATACTTCAAGGCTGCCCGAAATTGTTAAGCCTGCTTTTAATGATGAGGCAATTCCGGTTAGCGATTCGACTAAGGCATGGTCAAAGCTGTCAATGTATTGCTGTCTTTTTCGTTTTTCAATCATTTTAGGAACGAAATACCCGGCGATGATTCCAGCTGGTATCGCGACCATGTTATTGATGCCGATGAACATTAGTAGCGCCGTGGTTGTAATCCATGAAAAAAATCTAAGAACAAAAAGGTTTTTCTGCTTTTCTGGGTCGTTTTGGTAAGTTTTAGTATTTTCAATGAGAAATATCTGGATACTGTTTCGGAATAGATAGATAAGGATTCCGAGGGTGATCGCAAATCCCAAGTGAATAATATAGTTATTTAGTATTGAAAAAGATCCAGTCATCGCTGATCCTCCGATTTACAGTACGATTCCCATGTTCCATTGAGATCTTCCTCTTGCCAAAGATTTTGAATATTTTTTGTATGAGCGGTTAGGTTATCCTTTTTGTCGCGGCTATATAGTGGATAGACGACGTACTCTTTACTCTTTTTATCTAATGAATGGACCCAGGAAATATCAGTAATAAGTCGCCTACCGGTCTTTCTTCTGGTTTGCTGAACTATGATCGTTAGTGCCGATGCAATTTGCTCTCTAATCGCGGATAAGGGAAGCTCCATTCCTGACATTAAGACCATAGTTTCGAGCCTGCGAAGCATATCGATGGGGGAATTGGCATGTGCAGTAGTCATTGAGCCATCATGTCCGGTGTTCATAGCCTGCAACATATCAAGTGCTTCACCGCCTCGGCACTCTCCAACAATAATTCGATCGGGTCTCATGCGGAGCGTATTGCGAACTAGGTCCCTGATAGAGATCGCTCCCTTACCTTCAAGGTTTGCTGGTCGAGACTCTAAACTAATAAGATGCTCTTGCTGCAATTGGAGCTCCGCGGCATCTTCAACGGTGATAATTCTCTCGTTATTGGGTATGAAATTGGATAGGGCATTAAGTAGAGTTGTTTTGCCTGAACCGGTACCGCCACTAACAATCATATTTTTATGCTCCTGAACTAGGAGCTGTAGAAAATCGGCCATAGTTGTTGTAAGGCTTCCCCAGCCGACCAGTTTACTCATGGAAATGGGATCTTTGGAAAATCGCCTAATCGTAATATTGGGTCCTTTTATAGCGAGTGGGGGAATCATTGCATTGACCCGTGAGCCGTCGAGTAATCTAGCATCTACAATGGGCGACGAAGTATCGATTCTTCTGCCAATACTAGAAACGATTCGATCGATGATGTTAATTAAAGCTTGATCGGAGCTAAATCTAATGTCAGCGGCGATCAGCTTTCCTGATTTTTCAATAAAGATCTGATCTTTAGAATTGACCATAATTTCGGTAATGTTTTCATCCGATAGCAAGGGCTCTAAAGGTCCTAGGCCGGTAATTTCGTCGTAAACCTCTTTCTCTAAAGTATCCTTGTCGATGTTAAGCGTAGGTGGAATTTTTAAATCTGAGATAAGCTTTCTTAATTTTAAGCGAGCTTGTTCTCTGACTTCAGGTGAATCAAGTTTTTCTAGACTCATGTCTTTAAGGTTTAGTTTCTTGAGAAGGCTTTTCGCCAGGTTTCGTCTTATCGAGTCGGCATCTTGTAGTTTAGTTCTATCACCTTGGTCACTAGAGCTTTCGCTGATCGAGGAATCACTTTTAAATGGAAGATGATCGACTAAAGTTTCTTGGTCTATAATTGATGCGATCGAAATTGTAATAGGAGTTCTACCTACCGTGACCTCTATAACATCTCCGATCGTTACCGTATCACCAATAGTCATTTTTTTTCCGTCAGCAAACATACTTGGCCGAGCTGAGGTACATTTAATCGTAGGTGATGTTTGAGAGATATCTAGAAATCCACAGATATTATCTCCGTATCCTACTCTTATTTTGCAAAACGAGCTATCTCCGATAAGATGTCGACCTTTGACCAGAGCGATACGATGTTCTTCTTTACCTAGGGACCAGCTAGCCCAGGCCCGAACAGCTTGGCTGCTTTGGGGATTTTGCTTTCCTAATCCTATTGACTGAATAGATTCCATACCGTAGCCCCTTAAATAGGTAGTTTTAGTAGAGTGATGATTGATAAGAGGTTGCTAGTAACCTCATCAGAAAAGTATTCAATGAGATTTCTATCAATGGCGTAGCTAGCGGTTAATATGACTAATAAAATACCTACCAGAAGTAATGCGTACTCACTAGATACCTGGCCACTTTCGTAGTTAATAGGATTCATTTTTTTGCCTTTGTTTTATTAAGCGATCTTCCCCGTTCGGTAACCTTAAGCTCACTGCCTCCTGACGCATCGTGAATTTTCCCGTAGTCAAGGAATTCATTTATCGCGACACCCTTGGTACTGTTCGTGAGGCTGATATCTCTTGGGTTTCTCAGGCTGAGAGAAAATGTTCCTACCTTCAAAGCGAAATTTAACACCTCTGATTGCTGCGGCGTTACAAAGAAGCTAACGTTAGACGATGATTCCGAGCTAGAACTAGAGCTGGTATCTGAACCAATCGAAACTAATGTAATGTCTTGTAAAACCGTGAGTACAGTCTGCCCCCTTTTGGGGAGGTTGATATAGGCTAAGATATCAACATGATCATTTGCCTTTATGAAACCATTTTTGACGCTAGGATCTTCAATTGTAAGAGAAAATAATCTTTTGCCTGGTGGAATTTTAAGAGCCATCGAAGTGATTTCTGTTGCACCAACGATTGTTGATATTAGTAAAGGATCACCTCTCTTCAGGTCTACACTAGTTTTCTTTCCGACAACCATCATGACATTATTTGGCGTTAAGTGGTTTTGAGTCATATTGCTCCTCAGCATGTTTCTCAATTCGAGCTGGTTTTTGGTTATGATTTGGCCTTGCTCTAAGTCTTGGTTAACGACCAGCACTCTGTTTGTGGCATAGGTATCTTGGTAGTACTGATCCTTCTGGAGGCTATTGAAGTGACTTAAGACCCCAGAAAATAGCCCGCAAACTATGGCGCCTACTAGTAAGGCTGTTTCTAAACGCCACCATGGTTTGTCTTTGAATCTATCGATAAAGCTTCCGACCGATCGGACAGGCGCCTGTTTTTCACTGCTTGGGTTAAACTTTGACTTTTTTGCTGACTCACTCATATTTTCTCCCGATTAATGAGTTATTGATTCATTAATGCTAATACTAGTTTCCTTTGACGGGGTACTTGTAATAACAACATGAACGGTGGATGAACGTTTAATTAAAGTAAATTTAAATTTGGTCTTATCCGGATCGAAATAGTTTTCTTTGCTTGATCCTTCGAAAGGCAGGTATCCTTGTTTTCTAAGATCAAGATAGATTGATTTTGCAGAGTCACTTGGTGAGATCTCAACCAAAGCACTGAGTGTCGAGGTGTAGTACCTATCAAAAAGATATTCAGTGAAAGTTACGTCCCCAAGTATTTTCTTTGAATTTCTTAACAGTGATCCCGTGTATTTCGATTGTTTTATGCCCATAAGGGATTTGCCGTATGTTCCGATTGCGAATGATTGTCCTTCTTTTAGTTGAAAGATCGAAATTACGTATGAAAGGCTAATCATATCTTTCATATTGTTAGGCGTTAACTTTGGACACTGTAGGCATTGTTCGGAGTACACTTTGCTGATGATGATTACTTTTGAAAGCCCACTGTCTGAAACAGTAACCGTGTATTTATTTTTTAGGGTGCTTTTTAGTGAAGAGATGAAGCCATCAACGCTGTTTATTTTGTTAAATACAGACGCCTGCTCTTCTTGGTTGTTTAGTCTAGTAAGGCCTATTTCTGGAGCTAATCGATCTAACTCAGAAATATTGAACTGACTTCCAATAGCCAGGCTACTGGTTGAGAAAACCATGATTAATACAATGAAATTTGTTGTCACTTTATGCATTTATTTACCTCGGACTAGTTGTTACTAGCTGAAATGGATCCTAATGCTCATAAATATTGCGATTTGACTGGAATTGACCTCTAAGAAACAAATTATCATGGATTTATTTTCTAGAAAAAAATATCGATTGAGCAATATCAGTCAAGTTTTAGTTGTTGAGGCGGGATAACTACAATGAGTAATTAACGCAGGCTTTCCACTATAGGAGGATATATGAAGAGGAAGTCATTAAAAAAGAAGTTGGGACAGAACACGGCCGAGTATTTAATCATGTTAGTTCTTGTAGCGGTGGGTTCGATTGGACTGTTTAGTCTATTTGGTCAGACTCTGAAAGTGCAGGTAGGTAATGCGGTTCTTGCTATGAGAGGGCAGAGTGATAAAGTTGAGGCACAAGGTGCGTCGACTCAAGTGACTGAAATTCTGAAAGACGGCACCTCTTTAGATGTGAAGTCAAATGAAAAATCGGTTCAGATGTATGGATCAACGGGGGCAGCTAAAAAATCTAAGCCCTAATAACTTAATATAAGTTTTGTCAGTTAGATAAAAGCCCACTTTAGAGTGGGTTTTTTTTATTGAGGTCAATACCAGTCAAGTTTAGAGCAGAGATAGTGTTTTACTGACTTCGGAATTACTAGGAGGGATTAGATGTTTAAGATTTTTTTAATATGGGTGATAAGTTGTTTTTCAGTGCAGACTGTTTTGGCTGCTGATGAAATTTATTTGGGAGTCGGAGAGGACTACCTTCTTACTTTGCCAGCAGTAGCTAAGGTGGTAGATGTCAGCGACTCGACTGTTTTATCTATAGAAAAGGGTATGGACAAAACCCAGCTTATTCTAACCGGTAAGAAATCTGGCAATGTCCTGATCAAGGTTAAGTTGGCAAATGGATCTGATGCAGGGTATCAGGTACGCGTAGGTAGTAGAAATCAACAGGTCATAAAGCTGTTGAAGCAGATTTCAGGTTTAAAAGCAGTCGAAAAAAATGGCAGAGTTTATGTATCGGGTTCAATTCAGAATAAAAGTTCTGTTGTTAGCTTGAATCGTATTAAGAGGAAATTCCCAGGCGCTATTATTGATGACTCAGGAAAACATATTGCTTCGAGCAATACGGTCGTAAGAACTATCAACCGTATCTTGAAAGAAAGTGATATGGCAAATATTCAAGCCAATAGCTACGGTAAGATTATTGTGCTTGAAGGATCTGCTAAAGATCCCCGGCAGAAGGAATTGGCAGTTCGAATCGCTAGGCTGATATATAGCGGGATTGAAGATCGTATTGCAGATGACTCCAATGGTGCGCCGTCCATAAATATTGAAGTTATGTTTGTCGAGGCCAGTAAAGGTAACGATCGAACCATTGGAATTAAACATGGAATGGGATCTAACATTCCAAATGGTATGCAAAGTGGGATTATGCAGGGGTACTTAGCGCCTCGTTCTGGGTCTATATCTCGCGGTCCAAACCGATTTAACTGGCAAGTTGGCGGTCTCGCGTCTTTCTTAGAGCTTATTCAAGAACGTACTTCTAGCCGCGTACTTTCTAACCCTCGGCTGATTGCTAGATCAGGTACTGAAGCAAAATTTAGAGCTGGTAAGACAATCTACTTATCAGATTACCAAGTGGAAGAAAAAATAATGGTTGCAAAGCTTCATCCGGTTGATGCCGGTATTTCTTTGAAAATCACACCTAAAATTGACGAGATCGGACAGATCGATACAAAGATCGTGAGTGAGGTCTCTGAGTTTGGTGAAATCAAACACGGTTACAAAGCTTCTATGTCGATCTCCAAAGTAGATACTGCCGTAACAATTAAAGATGGCCAGACGATAATGCTTAGTGGTTTGGTTAAAAAAAGTAACTCTAAAACGGTTACTAGAGTTCCGATTTTGGCGGATATACCTGTAATTGGGGAACTGTTTAAAAGTAGAAGAACCTTAGATGCTGAGACGGAAACATTGATTTTGGTAACTATGAACCGAGTTCAAGGCCATGATGACTCAGCAAAAGCAGCAGGAAGTAAACTATGGAAAAAAGCAGGTGGAGATGTTGAGTTTAGCTTGTATGACTGAGGGATCTTACATGGACAGAATAAATTTACTGAAGTTTCAAAGGTCTTTTTACACTAAAGTAAAGACGAAGAAGAGTGGGAACTATACCTGCTTAGACCTTCCGGCTCTAGTAGGCTCGTCCCCGAAATCGGATATTATCATTAATTCGGATGTTGTGATGCCCCTAGCAAAGGTTATCTATCATAATGGACACAGTCTGAAAGTATTGGACCTTAAAACAAAAAGCCTCCAGAATTGCCGGTCCCTTGAGTCTTATGGGATTTATTTTAAAGGACCCTATGATTCTGTGAATCTTAAGAGAAATGTATTCAGTAGGTTCTTCTTTGAATTAGCATCTGGAGAACAAAACTGGTTTCATTCCCTCCCACTAAAAGTCCAGAAGATTTTGGGTAAGTCAATGGGGCAACGTCTGCGTCTATCGTCGTGGTCTGCAATTATAGCTATTTTTTTGCTTGTTAGCTTAGGTGGAAACGAACAGGTGATGATCGATCGGTCTAATGAAGTGATAAATGTAGAGTATGAAACCGTGTTTTCTCAAAGCATCGGAGCTGTTTCCAATTATCGGGACTTCAGGCATGGAGCACAATTCTCAGTTACTATTCCAAAGGACAAAATCGGTTTGCCTCATGTAGTTCATATGAAATTACAAAATGTTGATAGCCCAGCAGAAATCACAGCTTATGTCGGTCATGCGAAGCTCTTTGAATCAACTGTCGATGCGATTTGCGTGAGAGAAGGCTGTGATCATGAGTTCGTGGTTCCCGGTGTTAATATCACGACGGAGCAGCTTGTGATAAAGCTATCTCACAATAAAGCAGAGAGCGACTATTTGGTTTCTGATTTATTAGTAATGCCTATGAGGCCCTTGACTGATCGAGAGTGGTTTTCAATTAGGCAGCAATATGAACGGGCTAAAAGATTCTTTGCTGAAAGGTTGATAGCTCGTGAGAATGTTTTAATGGCACGTCGAGAGTTGAATAAGATACATATGTTTTTGGCAAATAGAACTGGTTCAGTTGAGTTTAAGGTACAGGTCGATAGCCTTCTTGAAGAGATTGATTCGTACATTAAAGCAGAAACCGAAGGCGTTTTGTTTGAGGCAAAAAAAGGCATAAAACTTAGACGATTCGATGAAGCTTTAGTAAAACTTCAACTCCTTAAAGAGTTTTTTGTGGATGAATCTCATCCAAAGTATGAGCAGTTGGTTCAGCTTATTGAGTATGTGAAGGAGGCGAGGAAATGATTAGTTGGAAAGAGAAATCGATACCCATACAAGTCATTAGTAACAGCTCAGCTTGGATTATGTCTCTGGGACTAGATGATGTCTATCAATCTATCGAGGTAAATAAGCCTTCAAATATTATTCCCGGAGTAAAGATGACGCTATCGTCTGTTGGTAGTGAGGTTTTACTGGAGGTTTTTGATCCCATTGTTGAGCTTATGGTCGGCGAGCGACCGGTAATAGACGTTGTTCAAGTGGACTTAGGTGAAGTTTTTTATGTGAACGAAGAACCCTATATGGTTCTTTCCTTGCTCGATGTAGCTTGCCCTCAAAAAAAGTCTACAAGCCTCAAAGTTTTGAATGAAATATTTTCTACCAAAGGCATTTGGAGTATTTTAGAGTCTGAGTTTTCGCAAGTGACGGAAACTTTGGACTCTGATGAGAAGGCATCGGAATCTTTAAGTCAGGTATTTAAAAAATTATTTCTACATAAAAAGATGGCATATATCGCCGCTACAGTGACAGTCAGTATAATTGTTTCAATAGCTGTTGTTATTCAGGGCAAAGGCAATGAAGTTTCTCAGTCTGTACCCGAAAAAATATCAACAACTCAAAGTGTTGTTGATCCGAAATCTGCTACTCAAGCTAAGGAGAATAGTGAAATTCCTATGGACTCGTCCGCTAGTCTTGCTCTTGATAAGTCTGAGCCTATTAACCAAAATCCGGTAGTTCAGCCGAAAAAACCGAAAGTTAACAAAAGAAAGATGCCAAGCTTAAAACTACGAAGAGCCTGGAGACAGCAGTTTAATGAAATATCCTTGGAAGCAAAGTTTAATCCTGAAGGGGCGAAAGTTAAATTGAGAAGCCTTCAGAAAAAGGTTCCAAGATATTTGAGGCTTGCAAATGATATTCGGATTAGTTTGTCTAATTTATAAGAACATTTAGTTTATATGATTTAATTGCTGCCATATTTATGCTTCTACAGATTACGTCCTTGATAGACCGAGTCAATATGGCTCGGTTAACTTATTTAGTACATTTAATCTTGGTTTTCGGTGGCCGACATTTCACCCAATGGTTGGCTGCGCGTCCATATTCGGATTCTATCTGGGACAAATTGCTAGCGAGTTTTTGAGCATTACTTAAAAATTCAGTGAGAATAGCAACTTAGTAGATGGCACTGGAATTGCTCTAAGTAGGTAGTGGGTCGTCAGGATTGTCTCGACCCGGAACTACTAACTTAGGTATTCAGTTATGGAACTTTTGGATGATTTTAAAACAGGGCAAAGTGACAATATACCAGAAGGTATTCATCGTGCTTTGAAGTACATGGTAGAGAACTTTTCCGATGAACTAAATCTCGATGAACTGTCGGAAGTAGCTCAAGTTACGAAGTTTAATTTATGTAGGAACTTCCGACGTCGCTATGGGATCCCGCCGATGCGTTGGTTATGGGTCTTTAGAGTGTTGTTAGCAGGCGAGTTTATTAAACTTGCACCAGATTGGTCTTTAACCGATATTGCCTTTACTTGCGGTTTTAGCAGCTCAGCGCATTTCTCCAGAAGCTTTAGCGGTGTTATGAAGAAATCTCCTTCTAGTTTTCGTCGAAATTTAACTAAAACAACCGGTGTAGGTGTCGCGAATGCTGCTCGTAAAACTACCTATGATCTTATGTTTCAAGATAATTCAAAATTAGTCTCCAACGCTTTTAACCGTATGTTGACACAGCAGTATTTAGTATAACTCTCGCGAGCTTTAAAAAGTGTAATATCCATTCAGTGTTGATTTAATTTTTAAATTACTTGGTCCAAAATATTCGTTTGCCCAAACCTTACATAAACACTATTACTGCGAGTAGGTATTTCTTATCTGATTTCTGCTTGAATCTGATCTGATAGCCATTGCTGTAAAGCATTTATTTCTTTCTCTACATCTTTATCGGACAAAGTCTTCTTCGGAGATTGGAATGAGAAAGAAAAACCCATACTCTTGCGACCCTCGGAAATGTTCTCGCCCTGGTAGATATCAAACAAGTGAAAACTATTTAGAAATTTCTTTCTCGGGAAAGACTTGATGACTTCTGAGAATTTCTCAAATGAAATCTCTTCAGGTACTAAATATGCAAAATCCCGGCTGACGGATGGAAACTTTTGAAGGTCTGATTCAATTTTTTCTTCTGAAGGTTTACTGGAGAATAATGCATCTAAATGTACTTCAAACACGACTGGCGGATGAGCGGGGTCTAAATCGTAGTCTAGAGCGGTTGCGGGGTGGATTTCGCCGATCGTTCCAATGATCTGGTTATTCAGAGTGATGTTTGCGGCAGCATTAGGGTGTAAATAGGGGGTCGAATTAGGGTCTATAGGAGTAAAATTAGGTTGACCGGTTGTGAAGTTTTTTAGCCACTGTAAAAACATACTTTTAATATCAAAAAAGTCTGCGCAGACATCTTTTTCACTTTGCCAAGACTTTGTTTTAAGAGGCTGATCGATGATCGCGCAGATTAAATTTCGTTCGATCGGACGGGTCTCTTGGTCGGGTATATTTTTAAAGTGTAGGCCTTGCTGCCTATATAGCTGAGAAAAAGCATCACCTGAAGTGTTGCTCTCGTCTGTGTGTAGGTATGCTCTGCCTATTTCAAATATACGGCATGCTTTGGTACCGTGGCTGTGGTTGTGTTTTAGAGCCTTGAGTAAGTTTACTAGTAAGGTCGGTTGAAGGAAGTTACTTTCCTCGGAAAGAGGGTTTGTTAGCTTTACTGTGTTCTTTAGAAAATGACCATCTGGTAGTCTTAGATAATTAAAGTCTTTTACTGAGACGAATGGAAAGCTGATAGTTTCAGAAAATCCACATTGTGCAAGAGCGATCCGAGATCGATCAATGAATTCTATGAATGGATTTTCTGGTAAGGCACCGATTTCCATAAGTGGCATCGAGTAGGGGATATTGTCATAACCTATTATTCTGCCAACTTCTTCTATCAGGTCAATCTCACGATCGATGTCATTTCTCCAAGAAGGAACACGAAATAGTAGGCGTTTATCATTTTCAGTTTTATCGACCAACATAATGCCCAGGGCTTCTAGGCTATCTTGAATTTTGGGTCCAGTCAGCGTCGCCGTGCCAAGTATTTGTCGAGCTCTCGGGGTTCTAATTGCAATATTTTTTTCGCGTCTAGGAGATGGGTAAATATCGATCATTTCATTTGCGATCTCAGGGGGTGAGTCCGGGGTATGAGCTTGGATTAGCGATGCGACTCGATAGGCAATTTCGGGAGCTGCTTCAATGTCTATCCCGCGCTCAAAGCGATGAGAGGCTTCCGTGTGTAGTCCGATTCGTTTAGCTGTTTTTCGAATCGACCGAGGGTTAAAAGACGCAACTTCGATCACAATGGCTGATGTATCGTCTTTAACTTCGCTGTTTTCTCCGCCCATCACGCCTGCAATACCGATTGCTTGGCTATTGTCACAAATAAGAATATCAGTCGTTTCTAGTGTTCTAATTTCACCATCTAAGGTCGTGATTTTTTCATTGTTATTAGCCGTACGAACTGAAATTTTTTGTCCAGCTATATCTTTTACATCATAAGCGTGAATAGGCTGCCCGTATTCAAGCATGACGTAGTTTGTGATATCGACGATAAGATTAACGGACCTCATTCCGGCGGCTTCGAGTCTGTTTCGAATTTTAAGTGGGGAGCATGCTGTTGAGACGTTATCTACATATAGTGCACAAAACCTAGGGCAATCTTCGGAGTTAGCCACATCTACGCGAATCTTGGAGCTAGTGGTAAGTTTTTGAGAAAGCTTTATGTCTGACTGATCCGGGGTTTTTAAGGGGATGCCCAGTTTCGCCGCAAGATCTCTTGCGACCCCGATATACCCAAGACAATCAGAACGATTGGGCGTAAGGCCCAACGTCAAGACAGTGTCTTCAAGTTCGTAAAGTTTTGCTACTGAGGTTCCAATAGCAGTTGATGAGTCCAATTCAATAATTTCATCGTGCATACTTGATATGCCTAGTTCATCTTCTGCGCACATCATTCCGTAAGAAGCTACTCCTCGGATCTTTGATTTTTTTATTTTAAAATTACCGGGGAGGGTGCTTCCTACTTTTGCAACACATGCGAGAACACCTATTTTAGCGTTTGGTGCACCACAGACAATTTCCAATGGCTCAGGTTCGCCAACATTTACTTTGCATACTCGGAGTTGGTCGGCATCTGGATGCTGCTGCGCATCGACTATTTCTCCGACGACCACAGGACCCGAGATACTTGAGACGGTTTCAATGGATTCGACTTCTAATCCTAAGCTGGTAAGGTTGTCTGCAATCTGATCAGCCGGAATGTTAGATATATCTATGTAGTCACTTAACCAATTTAAAGATATCCGCATGAGTCACCCTATTCGATTAATTATTTATAGGAAATTGAGCTAAGAATTTACTGTTACCTTCAAATAGAGTTCTTAGATCATTTAGTCCGAATTTAAGCATGGCCATTCGGTCGATGCCAAAACCAAAAGCAAAGCCCGTGAACTCTTCGCTATCGTACCCAACTGATTCGAAAACATTTGGATGAATCATGCCGCAACCTCCGATTTCAAGCCAACCGGTTTGACTGCAAATTCGACAGCCCTTTCCGCGGCACGAGACGCATTGCATATCAACTTCTGCTCCTGGCTCTACGAATGGGAAAAAACTAGGTCGGAGCCTTGTTTTGAGGTCGTTTCCATAAACAGCTTTTAAAAATTGGTCGATGACACCTTTCATGTGAGCGAAGCTAATATTTCTGTCCACCACAAATGCTTCTATTTGGTGAAACATAGGAGTGTGAGTTAAATCGCTATCGCATCTAAAGGTTCTTCCCGGCGCGACTATTCGTAAGGGAGGTTTTTCATTGAGCATCGCATGAATTTGTATGTTGGAGGTATGTGTTCTTAATACGGTTGGTTTATCGGCATTTACGAAAAACGTGTCTTGCATATCTCGCGCTGGGTGATCATCTGGAAAGTTTAGGGCCGAGAAGTTATAAAAGTCTAGATCGACTTCCGGTCCGTCGTATACAGTAAATCCCAAACGCCGAAATTCTTTTAGTATAACATTCTTCATCAAGTTTACTGGGTGGATGGCCCCTGGTATTGGTTCTGTAGGTAAGCTAACATCGAGAGGTTTTTTATCCAGAAGCTTGCCAAGCTGACTTTGTAGTGCTGTTTTTTTGAGTTTTTCGATCTCTGATTCTAAATACCCTCTTAACTCATTGACCGCTTTGCCAGCCTCGGGACGCTCCTCTTTGGGAACGGACTTTAAATTTTCGAAGAGTGATTGCACATGGCCTTTGCGGCCTAAGAATGCAATGCGAAGTTCTTCGATAGCTCTATCGAGTTGGTTTTTATCTAAGCTTTGACTTGCTTGGCTAAATTCAGATTTTAAATTTTTTGCTTGGGTGAAGAAATCTAAATTCTCATTCATAATTCAAATCCACTAGTTAGTTAGTTCTTCGATGGCTTTGCTAAATCTGTCTAGACCCTCAGTAAGTTTTTTGCTATCCGAAGCATAGCTCATTCGCAAAAATCCAGAAACCCCGAATGCTTCTCCAGGAACCATCGCTACATAATGCTTTTCGAGCAGATATTGAGCAAATGCCATGCTAGTTGGTTGACTGAGAGTGGGGGCTTTTAAGAGGAAATTCCGAATATCGATGAATAGGTAAAAAGCGCCAGATGGGTTGATAAAACCTACGTTAGGAATCTTTGAGACATAGGAAGATACTAATTCCCGCCGTTTTTCAAATGTAGAAATTTCGGTAGCCATGATACCTGCGCCTTGCTTTAAGGCGTAGCTTGAAGCGGCTTCGATAAATCCTGGGATGCAAGTCGAAGATTGGGACTGCAAGTTTTTAATCAAAGAGATGAGTTTTTTAGGTCCACAGGCATAACCCACCCGCCAACCGGTCATTGCAAACCCCTTAGACATACCGTTGATAAGTACAAAACGATCTCTCAATGACGGTGCTAGGTGGAGCAGTGAAACATGAGGCGTATCGTAGCTCATATATTCGTAGATCTCATCCGACAAAACCCACCAAGGTTTCTTAGCCAGATATTCACCAAGTGAAGTTAACTGTTCTTGTGATAGGACGTAGCCCGCGGGATTATTGGGTGAATTTAACATGATTGCTTTGGTTTTTGTTGTTACGTATGGCTCGATATCTTCTGGGGTCAATACAAAGTTAGATTTATCATCGGTCTTCATTGGTA
>Ga0222674_1000115_pt1 | contig 42858 bp, 48 predicted proteins | sample AntAcemetagen866_FD_179804 | JGI IMG/M metagenome (GOLD analysis project Ga0222674, IMG submission 179804) | Saline water microbial communities from Ace Lake, Antarctica - #866 | ecosystem: Environmental > Aquatic > Non-marine Saline and Alkaline > Saline | place: Antarctica: Ace Lake...
AACCTCGTCAGAACCGCAACCGACAAGAAATCAATCAAGCTCAGACGAAAGCTCGCCGGATGGAACACCGACTACCTCGCATCGATACTCGGTAACAATCAGCGTTAACCTGGATTCGGAGCCCTGCCCTGGGAGCCCGGGCGGTCCTGATCGGCCGGGAGATCCTGGCTGTGCTTGAGCGCGAACTGGTCTTGGTAATGACATTGAGCGGCAAGCCGACGCTCTCCGGGATCGACCGCGCGGCGGTCCGCTGAACCCGAGACCAACGGCCCCGATGCGCTGTGGCCGTGTCGCTTCTCAGTCCTTGTGGCTCTCCCGCGGTACCAGGGCGTGGAGGGCCAGCGCCAGGTCGGCGATCGGCTGGGTCTGGACGATCACCTTGCCGGGGCCGGTGACGGTGGTCACGAACAGGCCCTCGCCGCCGAACAGCATGTTCCTGATGCCGCGCTGGAACGAGATGTCGTAGTCGCAGGTCGCCGAGAACCCGACCAGGCAGCCGGTCGACACCGCGAGCTTCTCGCCGGCCCCCAGGTTGCGCTCGACCAGGGTGCCGCCGGCGGCCAGGAACGCCCAGCCGTCGCCTTCCAGCTTCTGCAGGATCAGGCCCTCGCCGCCGAACAGGCCGGAGGTCAGGCGCTTGGTCAATGCGATGGAGATGCCGATACCCTTGGCGCTGGCGAGGTAGGCGCGGCGCTGGCAATAGAACGCCCCGCCCTCGGCGCCGAGGTCGAGAGGGCGGATCTGCCCCGGCATCGGCGACGCGAACGACACCGCGCGGCGGCTGCGGCCGGTGTTGGTGAAGAACGTCATGAAGAAGGTCTCGCCCGAGACCTTGCGCAGGATCGAGCCGAAGAAGCCGCCCGGCATCTCGGTCGACATCTCGATGTCGGGCTCCATCATCACCATGGTGCCGGCCTCGGCCTGGACCGCCTCGCCGGGATCCAGGGTGACGGTCAGCATCGGCGAGAAATCGCCCTCGATGGTGTAGTCGATCTCGTCGGCAGCCATGACGTCCTCCGAATGGCGGTTCCGGGAGACTTGCCCGCTCAGATCACCTGACGCAAGACCGCGACCAGGGCGACCGCGCCGAAAATCGCGATCACCGCCGACTGCCGCAGCATGCCCATGGTGACCGCCGTGGCGATCGCCAGGGTGGCGGCCCAGCCGCCTTCCAGGGCCATCGGCGCCAGGATGGCGATCACCACCGCGCCCGGCAGGTGGTGCAGCCAACGCCGCACGAACCCGCCTTCGGGAACCAGACCCATCAGCCAGAATCCGCCGACCCGGGTCAGATAGGTCACCAGCGCCATCATCAGGATGGCGGTGATTGCGTGGGGTTCGACGGTCATTCGGCTGCCCGGTCGGCCCAGGCGGCAGCCAGGCTGCCGACGATCCCACCCACGATCACGTGCCAGTAGCCCGGCAGCGCCATATGGGCGATGAGTGCCACCCCGGCGGCGATTGCCCACGGCCAGGCGCGTGTCCAGCCCGGCCACAACGGAGCCAGCATCAACGCGAAGAACGCCGGTAGCACGACGTCGGCGCCATAGACCCGCGGGTCGCCCAGGGTCGCACCGACCAGATGCCCGACCGCGCCACCGGACACCCAGCCGAACCACAGCGCGAATCCGGAGCCGACCAGGATGGCGGCGTCGCGCTCGCCGTCGCGGTGCCTGGCCATCGACATCGCCCAGTTGGCGTCGCTCATGAACCAGAGGGCCAAATGGGCGGTCGGGGACGGCAGTCGGGAGAACCACGGCCGCAGCGCCGCCCCCATGACCATGTGGCGGACGTTGATCGCGAAGGTGGCAAGCGCCAGGACCAGGATCGACGGTGCCGCCGACCACAGGTCCAGCGCCGCCATCTGCGCGGCGCCGGCGAACACCGTTGCGCTCATCAGCACCGTTTCGCCGAAGCTGAGCCCGGCCTCGCGCGCCAGCACCCCGAAGGCGATGCTGAACAGAATGCCGCTGAGCGCCAGCGGGGTCGCCATGCGGAAACCGCGGGCAAAGCCGGCGCGGGTGAAGACCACCGGGCCGGCGGGTACCGGTTCGGCGGATGGAGCGGCGGAAACCTCAGTCATCGGGGGGACATTAGTAGCGGTGAATGGCGTGGTCAAACTGTTTAACCGGTTAAATAGTGATAACTTCTGGTACATTGGATGAGCGACGCCTATGATCGTCACCATGACATTGTCCGACACCCCGCTCGCGGGTTACCAGGCGATTGGCGGCGCGTTGTGTCTCGACTTCGCGAACACCGTCGATTGGCACGAATCCGATCATTCCGTCGAACTGCTCGCCGATGCCGACAGCCTCGCGACATGGGCACGGGTGGTGGGCGAGGGCGACCTCGAGGTCGACGCGGCCGACCTGGGCTGCGCCGTCGAGCTGCGCGATGCGCTGTGGGCGGCATTCCGGGCAACGACCCACGGCCAGTCGGTGCCGGCCTTGGCGCTGGCGGTACTGAACCGCAACCTCGACCTGGCGCCCGGGCACCGGCGGCTGGCGTTGTCCGGCGGCCGCGTCGCGTGGTCGGACCGCCCGGTCCGCGGGATCGACGGACTGCTGACGCGCATCGCCGGCTCGGCGGCCTCGCTGCTGACCGAGCCCGGCCGGCTGTCCCGGGTCCGGATGTGCGAGGCCGAGGGTTGCGGCTGGCTGTTCCTGGATGAGAGCAGGGGCGCGAGGCGGCGCTGGTGCTCGATGCAGAGCTGTGGCAACCGCGCCAAGGCCCGGGCGCACTACCGCCGGAAAAAACGTTTAAAACAAGCTTAGTCTTGTGATAAAATCAGAAGAGTACATAGCATCCGGACCGGCGCCGAGCGGGCGCCAGGCGCAGCGGGAGGCAACGCCATGACGGATACCCCGATTGCCCAGGCCGTCGGCTTCAACCACGTGGCGCTCGAGGTCGGCGACATCGACGAAGCGCTGGCGTTCTATGGCCGGCTGTTTCGCTTCGAACTCCGCAGCAAGAGCGAGAATGCGGCGTTCATCGACCTCGGCGACCAGTTCCTGGCCCTGCAGAAGGGCCGCAGCCAGGCGGCCGACGACGGCCGGCACTTCGGCCTCGTGGTGACCGACAAGGAAGCGGTCCGACAGGCGCTGATCGACGCCGCGGTCACGGTGCTGCCGGGACGGTTCCTGGATTTCCTCGATCCCTGGGGCAACCGCGTCGAGATCACCGGCTACGAGAACATCCAGTTCACCAAGGCGCCGCATGTGCTGCGCGGCATGGGGCTGGGGCATCTGCACAAGAACGACGCGGCGGTCGCCGAACTGTCGGCCAAGGGCATGGCGCCTGAATAGCCGCCGAGACCGGGTCTTACGGCAGGATCTCGATCGGCGTGCCGTCCGGCACCGCGTCCCGGATTTCCTCGATCTCCTCGTCGGTGACCGCGATGCAGCCGGCCGTCCAGTCGTCCTTCAGGTGCAGGGGGCCGATCGAGCCCAGGCCGTTCTTGATGCCGTGGATCATGATGTCGCCGCCGGGATCGTCGCCGCGGGCCCGGGCGGCGGCGACGTCGCGCGATTCCGGGTAGCTGATGCGCAGCGACAGATGGAACCGGCTGCGGGGCTACGCCCTGAGATATGGTACTCGCCCTCAGGGGGCCGGTTGTCGCCGACGCGCTGCTTCGGCTCGAGGCCGCCGGTCCCGAGCAGCAGCGCCCGCCGGCCGATCCAGGTCAGGACGTGGGGCCCCGACCTGTCCGCAGGGACGCCGGCATCGTCAGTGATCGAGCGACTTGACGATCTCCTCGCACATCTTCTTGGCGTCGCCGAACAGCATCATGGTGTTGTCGCGGAAGAACAGCTCGTTCTCGACGCCGGCATAGCCCGATGCCATCGACCGCTTCACGAACAGCACGGTCTTTGCACGCTCGACGTCGAGGATCGGCATGCCGTAGATCGGGCTGGCAGGGTCGGTCTTGGCGGCCGGGTTGGTGACGTCGTTGGCGCCGATCACGAAGGCGACGTCGGTCTGGGCGAAGTCGCGGTTGATCTCATCTAGCTCCAACACCTCGTCATAGGGCACGTTGGCCTCGGCCAGCAGCACGTTCATGTGCCCGGGCATGCGGCCGGCCACCGGATGGATGGCATAGCGCACCGTGACGCCGTTCTTCTTCAGCATGTCGGCCATTTCGCGCAGCGCGTGCTGAGCCTGGGCGACCGCCATGCCGTAGCCCGGCACGATGATCACCGAGGCGGCGTTGTCCATGATGAACGCCGCGTCCTCGGCACTGCCGGACTTCACGCTGCGGTCGCCGGCCGGGCCGCCCGCGGGACCGGCGGTCTCGCCGCCGAAGCCGCCGAGGATGACGTTGAAGAACGACCGGTTCATCCCCTTGCACATGATGTAGCTGAGGATGGCGCCGGACGATCCGACCAGCGCGCCGGTCACGATCAGCAGGCTGTTCCCCAGGGTGAAGCCGATACCGCAGGCGGCCCAGCCGGAGTAGGAGTTCAGCATCGACACCACGACCGGCATGTCGGCGCCGCCGATCGGCAGGATCAGCAGGAAGCCGAGCGCCAGCGCGGCGGCGAAGATCAGCCAGAACGCCGTCGGGCTCTGGTCGGCCAGCAGCCAGCCGATCAGTACGAACACCGCGATGCCGAGGACGGCGTTCAGCGGGTGCTGCAGCGGGAACACCAGCGGCCGGCCGGTCACCAGGCCCTGCAGCTTGCCGAACGCGACGATCGAGCCGGTGAAGGTGATGGCGCCGATGGCCAGTCCGATCGACATCTCGATCAGCGAGGCCGTGGCGATCGCCCCCGGCTGGCCGATGCCATAGGCCTCCGGCTTGAAGAAGGCCGCCACCGCCACGAAGCATGCGGCCAGGCCGACCAGGCTGTGGAACGCCGCCACCAGCTGCGGCAGGGCGGTCATCTTGATCTGGCGGGCGATCACCGTGCCGATGGCGCCGCCGATCAGGATGCCGACGATGATCGTCTCGTAGGACAGCACCGACGGCAGGGCCAGGGTCGTGCCGATCGCGATGACCATGCCGGCCATGCCGAAGAAATTGCCCTGGCGCGCCGTTTCCGGCGACGACAGCCCGCGCAGCGCCATGATGAAGCAGACGCTGGAGACGAGGTAGAGAAGGGCCGAGATCGTGCCGCTCATCGAGTTTTCCCCCGCCTCACTTCTTCTTCCGGAACATCGACAGCATTCGCTGGGTAACCAGGAAGCCGCCGAAGATGTTGACGCTCGCCAGGATCACCGCGAAGAAACCCATGATCGACGAGAAGTCCATCTGGGCGGGCCCGGCGGCGATCAGCGCGCCGACGATGATCACCGACGAGATCGCGTTGGTGACCGCCATCAGCGGCGAGTGCAGGGCCGGCGTCACCCGCCAGACCACGTAGTAGCCGACGAAGCAGGCCAGCACGAATACCGTGAGGCCGACCACCGACGGGTCGAGCTGGCTGCCGTGGCCGGTGACCGGTACAGCCGCGGCAGCCTGCTGGCCGGCGCTGGCCGCTGCCTCGCCCGCCTGGGCGGCCAGGGCCTGGGCCTGCTCGGCGAGCGCGCGCAGCTGTTCGGTGAGCGAAGTCTCCACCATCGTCGCCTCCTCAGGATCCCGAGCCGGAGCCCTGGGCTCCGTCATCCTTTGTTCCGCCGTCGGCGGGCTTCTTGGGCTTGGTTGCTGCTTTCGGCTTGGCCGCCGCTTTCGGTTTGGCGGCCGGTTTCGCCGCGGCCGCGGGCTTCGCCGCCGGTGCGCTCTCGAGCGGCAGCTTCAGCACCGCCTCGCTAACGACCTTGCCGCCTTTGGAGACCATCGACGCCTTGATGATCTCGTCGGTCTCGTCGATCTTCAGCGCCTTGCTGTCCTTGTCGATCAGGGGCGTCAGGAAGTTCAGCAGGTTCTTGGAATACAGGGCGCTGGCGTCGACCGCGATGCGGCTCGGCACGTTGGTGTGCCCGACGATCTTCACGCCGTATTTCTCGACCACCTTGCCCGGTTCCGACAGCGGGCAGTTGCCGCCCTGCTCGACCGCGAGGTCGACGATCACCGAGCCCGGCTTCATGGTCCGGACCATGTCCTCGGTCACCAGCACCGGCGCCGGCCGGCCCGGAATCAGGGCGGTGGTGATGACGATGTCCTGCTTCCTGATGGTCTCGGCGATCAGCTCGGCCTGCTTCTTCTTGTAGCCGTCGCTCATCTCCTTGGCATAGCCGCCGGCGGTCTCGGCCTGCTTGAATTCGTCGTCCTCGACCGCGACGAAGGTACCGCCGAGGCTCTCGACCTGCTCCTTGGCGGCCGGGCGCACGTCGGTCGCCGACACGATCGCCCCGAGGCGGCGGGCGGTGGCGATCGCCTGCAGGCCGGCGACGCCGGCGCCCATCACCAGGCAGCGTGCCGGCGGCACGGTGCCGGCGGCGGTCATCATCATCGGGAAGGCGCGGCCGAACTCGGCCGCGGCGTCGAGAACCGAGCGGTAGCCGGCCAGGTTGGACTGCGACGACAGCACGTCCATCGACTGCGCCCGGGTGATCCGCGGCACCATCTCCAGCGAGAACGCGGTCACGCCCCGGGCCGCCAGGGTCTCCAGGAGCGCCCGGTCGCGGTACGGCTCCAGAAGCGCCACCAGGACGGCGTCCTTCTTCAACAGCGGAATTTCGTCGACCGACGGCTTGCGTACCTTCAGCACGATGTCCGCGTCGGCCAACGCCTCCTTGGCGGTCTTCACGATGCTTGCGCCGGCCGCTTCGTAAGCCGCGTCCGTCACTGCCGCGTCGAGCCCGGCGCCGGATTCGATCCGGACCTCCAGCCCCATTCCGACGTAGCGCTTGACGGTATCGGACGATGCCGCCACCCGACGCTCGCCCGGGTGACGCTCTTTGACGATGCCGATCCTCATGGACTCCCTCGCCTCCCGCAGGGTTTGGCGCAAACCATGCCGTCTGAACGCCGCAGGTGCAAGGCCGGCAGCGGTTGGCACGGCGCGGCGCTGCCCGGCTGCGTTCCCGGTTGAATACTTAGCTAGTTACCGAAGTGTTTGTTTGACAGCAAGCAGTCCTCTGATACTTAGGTGAATGGCTAAGCAATTGCAGTCGCTCGACCGGGTGTTTGTCGCACTGTCGGATCCGACGCGCCGCACGATTGTGGAACGGTTGGCGCGCGAGCGTAAGCGAGCTTGCCGAGCCTTTGACCATGTCGCTGCCGTCCGTGCTGCAGCACCTGCGGGTCTTGGAGGACAGCGGGCTTGTGGGCAGCGAGAAGACCGGCCGTGTCCGCACCTTCTGGATCGAGCACCAGCAGTTCGATGCGGCGCAGGCCTGGCTCGACGAACAACGCGCGGCATGGGAGGCGCGTTTCGACCGTCTGGACGAACCGCTGAAGGAATCGGGCGATGACTGACAAGACCCAGGACCTCGAGATCGTACGGCTCGTCGCGGCGCCGCGCGCGAAGGTGTGGCGAGCCTGGAGCGATCCGGACATCCTCAGGCAGTGGTGGTGCCCGAAACCGTGGACGACGGAGGTTCGCGCGTTCGACTTCCGTAGCGGCGGCACGTTCCACACTTTCATGAGCGGTCCGGACGGCGGCGAGAGCGACAACCCGGGGATCTTCCTCGAGATCGTGCCGATGGAGCGGATCGTCTGGACCTCCATGCTGGTCGCCGGGTGGCGCCCGGCGACACCGTGGCTGGCCATGACCGGGATCTTCAACCTGGCGGACGAAGGCAGCGGGACCCGCTACACGGCACGTTGCCTCCACAAGGACGACGCCGATCGCCGGAAGCACGAAGACATGGGCTTCTTCGACGGCTGGGGAACCGCGATCCAGCAGATGGAAGACGTCGCGCGGGCACTGTAGCGCCTACTGGAAGGTGGAATGGCGGCGGTCGATTTCGAGCCGACGCAGGTCGTCGACTCGCTGCCGGGCCAGGGCGTCGCGGGCTGCACGGCAGGTGGTGGCGTCGGCAATCGCCGGCGCGCCCGGTGCTGCGACGCGGGTTTCGCATTCGGTTCGAAGGCGGTCCGCGAAGGCCTGCCAGCGCTCCTCGCGCTGCGTGCGCAGGCGGTCGAAATATCGTTCGCGGGCGATCGGCGTGGTGAACAGCAGCGGCCGCATCGGAACCATGATCCCGGCCGTCACCGGACTGTCGGCCGGAACCAGCGGCGGCGGCACGGTGTCGGCCATCGGCGACAGCAGGGTGCCGCCGGCGAGTGCCTTGGCCAACGGCAGCTTGGGGAGCGGATGGATGGTCTCGGAACTTGGCTGGTAGCCGACCCGATCGCAGGTCACCACGACCGGCAATCCAAGCGCCAGGGTCTCGACCGAATACGGTACCGGGGCGGCGTCGTGACGCGCCTTGACGCCGGCCGCCCGGCATCGGGCATCCGCCACGTCGGCCGAGATGTTGCTGAGCGGAATCACCGGCGGCGCCGACGGCCGGGTGACATCGGCGCAGGCGGCCGTCGTGCCGGCGACCAGCAGGGCGGGGAGCAATCGGCGAATCATGGCGGCATCATACCGCGCCCCGGCCTCGAGGACAGCGGACAGAGGCGCGACAGCCGAAGCCCGGCATGGCATAACCCGCGCCGACTATCCGGAGAGTCCGCCATGACCGATGCCCGCCCGACCCTTCGCCTGCAGCGCGGCGCCGATGCCCGTCTGCGCCGCGGCCATCCCTGGGTGTTCTCGAACGAGATTGCGATGACCGCCGAGGCCAAGGCGATCGCGCCGGGTACGGTGGTGCGGGTCGAGGCCGACGGCGGCGAGGCGCTTTGCTGCGCCTATTTCAACCCGCACAGCCTGATCGGGCTGCGCCGCCTGGACGCCGATCCCGACCGGGCGATCGATACGGGCTTCCTGACCGAGAAGCTGGCGACCGCGCTGGGCTGGCGCGAGCGGCTGTTCGACGCTCCGTTCTACCGGCTGATTCATGCCGAGGCCGATGGCCTGCCGGGGCTGGTGGTCGACCGCTTCGGCGAGGTGGTGGTGGCACAGGCCAACACCGCCGGGATCGAACGGCTGGAGCCGGCGCTGATCGAGGCGCTGTCGGCGGTGCTCGGACCGGCGGCCATCGTGCTGCGCAACGATACCTCGGTGCGCGGCCTGGAGGGTCTGCCGAGCGAGGTCAGGCTGGCGGCCGGCACCATCCCGGCAAAGCCGACCGTGTCCGAGGGCGGCGGGCTGTTCCCGCTCGACCCGCTGGGCGGCCAGAAGACCGGTTGGTTCTTCGACCACCGCGACAATCGGGCGTTCATTGCGAAGCTGGCGGTCGGCGCCCGGGTGCTCGATGTGTATGCCCATACCGGTGGCTTCGGGGTGCAATGCGCGATCGCCGGCGCCGCCCAGGTCGATCTGGTCGACCGCGCCGCCCCGGCATTGCAGATCGCCGCCAAGGCCGCCGAGTTGAACCGGGTCGCCGACCGGGTGACGACCCGCAAGGCCGATGCCTTCGCGGCCCTGGAGCACCTGATCAAGACCGGCGAGACCTACGATGTGGTGATCTGCGACCCGCCGGCCTTCGCCAAATCGAAGAAGGACGCCGGCGGTGCCGCCAGGGCCTACCGCAAGCTGGCCCGGCTGGCCGCTCAGGTGACGGCTCCCGGGGGCGTGCTGCTGCTGGCGTCGTGTTCGTTCCATGTCGATGCCGCCTCGTTCGCCCAGCAGACCGCGCGCGGCGTCACCGAGGCGGGTCGGCCGGCCCGCATCCTGCGTCGCGCCGGCGCCGGTCCGGACCATCCGGTCCATCCGCAGCTGCCGGAGAGCGCTTACCTGAAATGCGAGGTGATGGCGCTGGACTGACCGCGCCGATGCCAACCATCCGATCCACATGCAGTAGCCGGGAAGCGCCTACTCGATCCATCTCGACCGCGAGGGTCGTTCATGCCAATCAGGTTCAGGCCAGGGTTCTCCGACGCTACGTCGTTCGGGTCACGGTCGCGGAATAGACGTTGTGAGTGAAACAACGATGCGGGAAGTGCCCGATACTCCGATCATCGGCGAAGCTGCTTTCGACAGCGCGCAGGTCGAAGGGCTGCGCAAGGTGTTAGAGGAGTGCAGGCCGCTCATGCGTGACGCGGGCCGGTATGCCAATTCGGTCTCTTTCCGGGAGTTGGAGGCTATCGGACGCCGGGATCTGCTTACCAGGGCCTTTGATATATTTCTGGCGTCGAAAGCGCATGATCTCGCAGCGTCGAAGTTCCCGAACGGCTACTGCCTGCCGCTGTCCGTCTGCGCGTTCCGTATCCATCAGCCGGATGTTCTCAACAGCCATCTCGGTCTGCATCTCGATGCCAACTTTCTGGGAGCGGAGGACTTGACCTACAATGTCTGGGTCACGCTCGATGACCTCGGCGAGGGCGTGCCCGGGCTGTTGTTCTTGCGCCCTGAACTTCCAACCAGCAGCGTCCGAAAAGCCTGGCGCTCCAAATTCAACCAAATTATTGCGCAGCGTGGGCCGACTACCGGCATCAACTACATGTTCCAAGAAAACGCGCTTGCCGCGCACTTCCGGAAGCCGATCGATGAGGTGCTATACGCGCCGCGAGTGAAAGCCGGCTCATTCATAGCCTTCCATCAACTTGTGATGCATGCGACAGAGGTCGTCGCGGACCATGAGAAGCTGCGGCGCTCGATCGAGTTCCGGGTCACTTCTGCGAACGCGATACCGCGAGGCTGCCGCCCGAAGGGTGGCGTCGTAGCGGTATGCCGCGCGACCAGCGACGGCGGCCGTTTCATGGACTATGTGGACATGGAGAGCCTGCTCTGATCCGGGGCTACGGACGCGCTACGCCCGGCCGGTGAACGCCGGCTTGCGTTTCGCGGTGAACGCGTCGACGCCCTCGCGGCCGTCCGGCTCGGCGGCTGACGCGGCGATGTAGCGGCCCTCGCGGTCCATCTGGGCTTCGAAGCTGGTGTCGAAGCTGTCGATCAGCAGCCGCTTGGCGCGACCGAACGCCCGGCTCGGCCCGGCTGCCAGCTTCAGCGCGACTTCCTCGGCATGGGCCTGCAGCCGATCGTCCGGCACCACCGCGGTAGCGATCCCCCAGTCGGCGGCCTCGGCGGCGGTCAGGCGGCGGTTGGTCAGTGCCATCTCCTGGGCCCGGCGCAGTCCGACCACACGCGGCAGCAGGAAGGTCGAGCCGCCGTCCGGCGACAGCCCGGCCGCCGTGTAGGCCATGGTGAAGAACGCGCTCTCGGCGGCATACACCAGGTCGCCGAGCAGGGCGATCGACAGCCCGGCACCGGCCACCGCGCCCTGCGCGGCGATCACCAGTGGCGCGTCCATGCGGGCGAACATCGCGCAGGCGGCGTGCAGGACGTAGGTGACGTCGCGGATATGCCCCCCGACCGCGTCGCCCTGTGCATGGAACGACTTGAGGTCGCCGCCGCCGCAGAAGTTCTTGCCGGCGGCGGTCAGCAGCACGGCCCGGACGTCGCTACCGTGGGCGCAGCGCGTGGCGGCGGCCATCAGGCCCTCGGCCAGCGGCTTGTTCAGGGTGTTGTAGGCTTCCGGCCGGCTCAGCGTCAGGCGGGCGAGGCCGTTCTCGACGGTCAGCGTGATGGGGTCGCTCATGGCATTCCTCCCAGGTTTTCCGGAAGGCTACGGGCGCTGCGAAGGCACCTCAAGATGCCGCAGCGTCACTTCGGACGCGGTTCAGTCCGGGCGCTCCAGCTTCTCGGCAGCCAGCGCCACTGCCTGGCGCGCCTCCATGGCGTCGGCGTCGAAACCCTCGATCAACTCGTGGAACAGCCGGTACCAGTTCACCTCGGCCTTCAGGTGCATGAACACCGAGCCGAGGCCGAGGGCGGCGCGGTCCATCAGCACGAACTCGCGCGGCGGCCGCACGCCGTTCAGGCGGCGCAGCTCGCCATGAACCTGCTCGGCGATCTCGCGCCCGTACAGGCCTGATCCGCTTTCCTGGATCTTGCGGGTCCGGTCCTCCAGGATCGGGCCGTACAGGAACCGCGCCCAGACGTTCAGCACGTCGATGGTCTCGCGGTCCAGGTCGTGGAAGCCCCAGCTCTCGTAGGCGTGGACGGCCAGGGCCTCGTCGTCGTTGCTCAGCGCCCGGTACAGGTCGATGACGCCGTTCACGAAGCTCTTCGGGAAGATCCGGATGCAGCCGAAGTCCAGCAGGTTGACGGTGCCGTCGTCGCGCACCGTGTAGTTGCCGAGATGCGGGTCGCCGTGGATCACGCCGTAGAAGTAGAACGGCACGTACCAGGCCCGGAACATGGCCATCGCGAAGTCGTTGCGCAGCGCCAGCGGTGGCTCGCCCTCCAGGAACTTCATCAGCGGCGTGCCGTCGAGCCAGGTCATGGTGATCAGCCGACTGGTCGACAGCTCCGGGACGACATCGGGCACGAACACCCTGGGCTCGTCGGCCAGCATGCGCCGATACAGCGCCATGTGCCGGGCCTCGCGTTCGTAGTCGAGTTCCTCGCGCAGTCGCGCCGACAGCTCGGCGTGAATCTGGCTGGTGTCGATCGCCTTGTCGTAGCGTCGGTAGATCGAGAAGATCCAGTCGAGCTGCCGCAGGTCGGCTTCGACCGCGGAAGACATGTCCGGGTACTGCAGCTTGGTGGCTACCAGCCGGCCATCGTGCAGGGTGCCGCGGTGAACCTGGCCGAGCGAGGCGGCCGACGCCGCCTCGTGCTCGAAGCTGGCGAACTTCTGCTGCCAGCCGGGGCCGAGTTCTGTGGTCATCCGGCGTTTCACGAACGGCCAGCCCATGGCCGGCGCGTTCGACTGCAGGTGGCTGAGTTCCTGCACGTATTCCTTCGGCAGCGCGTCCGGCACGGTGGAGAGGATCTGCGCCACCTTCATCAGCGGGCCCTTCAGCCCGCCCAGCGCGGTCCGCAGTTCGGAGGCGTGGGCGCCCTTGTCCAGGCTCCAGCCGAGGTAACGCTCGCCGGCGACCCGCGCCGCCAGCCCGCCGACGGCGCCGCCGACCCGGGCGTAGCGGCGCATCCGGCCGCCGAGGGAATTGCGTTCGGTGTCCATTTCGCTCATGGGCGGAGACATAGTGCTATCGGTGCCCCGGGACCAGGGGCGAGGACGGCGTGTCACACCGCGCCAACGGAGTCCAGTCGCGCGTGGGGAGCTCAACGGTGCAGGGCGGACGCGGCGAGCAGGCCGGCACAGCCGACGAACATGCCGCCGGCGGCGCGCTCGAACCAGCGCCGGTGTGTCTCCGCGAGCAGGCGCCGGCCGATCCCGTTCCCGATGACCGCGTGCCCGCCGTAGATCACGAACACGATGGCCAGCGCGGTCGGCAGCAGGAACCAGAGGGCGGAGAAGGCCAGCCAGGCCTCGATCGACATCGATCGGTCTCCATGCAGCGGAGCCGCGATGGTCGCAGATTGGTCGCCGGGATGTTTCGGCGGTCGCCGAACCGTCCGTGCCGGGCTGCCGGATGATCCGGCGTGTGAAGTCGGTTCAGCGCGTGAAGATGATGTTGCCGACCAGGGCGGTTGCGCCGGTGGTCTTCTGCAGCAGTTTCTGGAATGTCGAGTCGTTCCTGCGGAAACCGGCCGCCTCGATGGTGCCGATGGTCGCGCGGTGATGCTCGAACTTCAGATCAAGCTCGATCAGCACGCTGCGCAGACGTTCGTCGGCGAACAGCCGCCCGGCGGCCTGGACGATGGCGGGCTCCAGTCCGTCCACGTCGATCTTCAGGTGGGTCGGGCAGGGCAGGCCGTCGTCATAGACCAAGCCGTCCAGCGTCTTGGTGAGAACACCCTGCGGCAACTTGTCGCCGAATGCTGCCGTCGGCTCGGTATTCGTGACCTGGACCTGATGTCCGCTGGTCGCGGCTTCCGCCGAACTGAGCAGGATTTCGCCCAGGCCGGCGGTGTCCGACACGCCGAGGCAATAGGCGCGCACTCGCCGGGCAAGGTGGTTGTCGAAGATGTTGCCGTACAGCATCGCGTAGTTGTTGGCGCCGGGCTCGAAGGCGTAGACCGTGGCGTCGCGGGTCGCGGCCGCCCAGATCGTATAGATGCCCATGTTGGCCCCGACATCGTAGAGCACGGTGTCGCCATCCATCCCGGCGATCCAGTCGATGGTCTCGGGCTCCTTGGAGAACAGCGATGCGGCCCGCAGTGCGGCGATCTTCGACGACGTGCGGTACGAGATGTGCCTGCCGTCCTGCTCGATGCTGAACCTGGGCAGGGCCTGATCGTACTGCTCGGCCAACACGATCTGCGCTTGGATCTGCGCCGCCAACCCGCTCGACATCGGCAGTCCTCCTTGGACGAATGTTCAGGTGGCGGAGTCGCGATTGATCTGGAACTGGATGAGGCGGCGCGAGGTCCCGGCCGCGACTGCTTCGACGCCGTGGAAGGTGTTCGCGCCCGGTGCGAAGATCAGCGCGGTGTTCGGCCGGTAGGGGGCCTTGGCGGCGATTCCAAAGTCCTCGCGCGGCAGCCGGTCGGTATCGCCGAATCGGGCCTGAAAGCCGTCCACCCGGTTGAACGTGTAGATCGCCGTGCCCAGCGATTCGTCGGCTCCGGGTTCGGCAAGGTAGATCAGGATGGTCACCATCTTGCGATAGGCGTCCACATGCGGCAGCAGGGCGTAGCCGGTGCGGTCCTCGATCGCCTCGAGCCCATAGGTGGTGGGGACGCGCTCGGGCCCGTGGCGCTTGGCGATGTCGTCCGCGAACTTCTGAGTGAGCAGATCGACCAGCCGGGAGTTCGTGAGGGTCGCCCAGAGCTCACGCAGCGAGTCGGTCGGCACGGTCGCGAGGTCGGTTTGCGTGTTGATCGTGAGGGAGAAGCGCTGGCCCTCGGCCGGGTACAGCATCTTGGCGGGGTCGTTGCGCCTGGGCAGGGTGGCGGCGAAGTCCTCGGCCGCGAGCGCCTCGTAGAGCGCCGGGTGCAGGAATTGGTCGATCACCAGGTGGCGAAACGGCCAGACCTTGGGGATCGTGTTGATCACCGAGTAGAAGGAGTGCCAGACGTAGTCGTTCGGTTGCGGGCCAGACATCGGAAGATCTCTCAGTGTACGCCGGTACGTCGATCGGGCGCCGGGAGAGTCGGCCCGACCGCTCGGCCCTACCTTCGGCCGTGATCCCACCAGGTGCAAGGCGCGAGACGGCGGCCAGCCCGGTTACGGCACCACGCCCGGGTTCAGGATTCCGTCAGGATCGAGCGCGGCCTTCACCCGGCGCATCAGCTCCAGGTCGAGCGCCGGCTTGAGGCGTCGGGCGGCTTCGACCTTGGAGCGCCCGAGCCCGTGCTCGGCGGCGATCGAGCCGCCGAGGGCGGTGGTCACATTTTCGATCGCGGCCGCCAGATCCGGCCAGCGCACGACGAAGTCCTGCGGACCGGCGCCCGGCGGCGGGTTGAGGTTGAAGTGGATATTGCCGTCGCCGAGATGCCCGAAGGGGATCGGCACGCAGCCGGCACGAGCGCCTGCACCGCGGCCGTGGCATCGTGGATGAAGGCCGGGATCGCCGACACCGGCACCGAAGTGTCGCTCTTCAGGTTGCCGGGTGTCTCGACCTGGGCGATCGCGAGGCCCTCGCGCAGTGCCCACAGCGCCGATCGCTGCGCCTCGGAGGACGCCACCACAGCGTCGACCGCCTCGCCCGCCGAGAGCGCGTCGCCGGTCGCCGCCAGCAGCGCGCCGTCGAGGTCGAAATGGCGGCTGGCACTGGCCAGCTCGACCAGGACCTGCCAGTCGTGCCGGCCCTCGAACGGTTCGCGTGTGGTGCCGACCCGGCCGAAGTGAAGGTCGAGGCCGGTGCGCGGGATCAGCTCGGCGGCCGACAGCACCTCGCCCGCTTCGGCCTGCAGGCGCGCCAGGAGGGCAAGTGCCGCCTGCGGGTCCGGCACTGCGACCAGCGTGGTCGCGACCGACCGCGGCCGAGGGTGCAGTCGCAGCACCGCCGCGGTCACGATGCCGAGGGTTCCCTCGGTGCCGACGAACAGTTGCTTGAGGTCGGTTCCGGCGTTGTCCTTGGCGAGCGCGTGCAGGCCGTTCCACATCCGGCCATCGGCCAGCACGACCTCGAGACCCAGCACCAGGCCGCGGGTCATGCCGTAGCGCAGCACGTTGTTGCCGCCGGCGTTGGTGGCGACGTTGCCGCCGATCCGCGACGACAGTCCGCCATGGTGCAGCGCCAGCAGGCGTTCGTGACGATCCGCCTCGGCACGGGCCTCGGCGAGCGTTACCCCGGCCTCGACCACCAGGTACCCGCCCAGCGGGTCGACATGGCGAATGCGGGTCAGGCGCTCGGTCGACAGCACCACGGCCAAGCCGTCGGTCGGTGGCGTGGCACCGGCACAGAATCCGGTATTGCCGCCTTGCGGGACCACCGCGGTCCCGGCCGCGGCGCACAAGCGGACGGCAACGGCCACCAGATCCGCGGTACGCGGCCTCAGCACCGCGCGCGCCCGGCCCGTCCGGGTCCGCAGCAGGTCGGTCTCGTAGCCCGCGCGGTCGGCGTCGCTTGTCAGCACCGCGTCGTCGCCAAGCGCGGCGCGCAGGGCCGCGAGGAGCTGGTCGGACATCAGGGCCGGGGCCGAAAGGTCACTCGACCAGGAAGAACTCGACGGTCGAGACTACGCGCACCAGCTTCTCGATCTCGGTATCGCCGAGCGTGGTGCCGGTACCGGGGCGGGGGCCGATGGCGAAGATGCCCTGGTTGGCCTGGCGGATGGCGCCGACGCTGCTGCCGCTGTCGGCGGCGAACTGCTCGGCGCCGGCGCGGGCCGACTTGGTCGCCTCGGCAATCATCTCCGGCTTGATGTCGTTCAGGCCGGTGAAGGCGTAGGTCGGGCCGCCGTCGTTGCCGAACACCACGCCGAGCTTCACCAGCTCGCCGGTGCGGGCGCTGGCGGTCCGCACCTTGTCGACCTCGGTTGTCCGCACGGTTACGGTCTGGGCGATGATGTAGCGCGCCTTGTCGGCGCCCTCGGGCCGGTATGGGTTGGCCATCAGGTCGTTGACCTCGATCCAGCCGCGCTCCAGCGTCTCCTTCGGCAGGCCTTCGCCGATCAGGAACACGGTCAGCGCGTCCACCGACTGATCGACCTTGGCCTGCACCGCGCCCAGGTCGCCGCCGGTGGCGGTCACCCGAATCGACCACACGGCAAGGTCGGCGGTTACCGTGCGCTCGGCCAGTCCCTTGACGGTCACATAGCGGTCGGCGGCGCGGCCCTGGCGGAAGCCTTCGCCGGCGAACTTGCCGGCGGCGGCGACCCCGACGGCGATCACGACCGCGGCGACCAGGGTGGTGATGTGGCGAAGCTGATCCGGCATGGCGAGGTTCCGTTCTTGAGACGGTCGTCCGTCGAGCTATGCGCCCGTCGGGGCCGGCATCATATAACCGTGACCATGACGGCGGCGAGTCGCCATGGCGGCATCGGCGCGACGGCGCGGATGCCGGCGGTCACAGCCCGTGGTAGCGGCGGAACCAGTCGACGAACCGCGGGATCCCGACCTCGATGGGGGTGGTCGGTTGGTAGCCGAGGTCGCGGCGGCTGGCCTCGATGTCGGCATAGGTTTCCAGCACGTCGCCCGCCTGCATCGGCTTCATCACCAGTTCGGCCTTGCGGCCGCAGGCCTGCTCGATCACCCGGATGTAGTCGAGCAGCGCGACCGAGGCGTTGTTGCCGAGGTTGTACACCGCGGCCGGCGCGGCGCCGTCGGTGGCGGTCGGGGGACGATCCAGGGCCGCGACGACACCGGCGACGATGTCGTCGACATAGGTGAAGTCGCGCTGCATCTGGCCGTGATTGAATACCTCGATCGGCCGGCCGTCGAGGATCCGGTCGGTGAACAGCCAGGGCGACATGTCCGGTCGGCCCCACGGGCCATATACCGTGAAGAAGCGCAGCCCCGTGCTCGGGATGCCGTACAGGCTGGCGTAACTGTAGCTCATCACCTCGTTGGCCTTCTTGGTCGCGCCGTAGAACGACAGCGGCCGGTCGGTCTTGTCGTCGATCGAGAACGGCACTTCCCGGTTGGCGCCGTAGACCGACGATGAACTGGCATACACGAAGTGCCGGAAATCCCGGTCGGCCCGGCCGCGTGCCATCTCCATCATCACGAGATGCCCCATCAGGTTCGCCTGCAGGTACTCGAAGGGCTGCTCGATCGAGTAGCGCACGCCGGCCTGGGCGCCGAGATGGACGATCCGGTCGATCTCGGGATGGTCGGCATCGAACGCCGCCATCGCCGCGCGATCGGAGAAGTCGACGCGATGGAATGCGAAGCCGTTGCGGCCCTGCAGCTCGGCGAGGCGGGCGTGCTTCAGTGCCGGATCGTAGTAGGCGTTCAGGTTGTCGATCCCGATCACCTGCTCGCCGCGATCCAGCAACGCCTTCGCCACATGCATGCCGATGAAGCCGGCAACCCCGGTTATCAGAACGGTCATACGGACGATCCCCATCCCGTTGCGTCCGTCCGGCGGACCCGGACTGCATAGCCGCAGTGCGGGTCCGCGTCGAGACGGGGCGGGAGGGGCGAGTCAGCTGCGGCTCGCGATCCGAGGCCTCGAAGGTCCGGTTGTCGGCATGGGAGGGGTTGATCCGGGGAGGGGCTGATCCACGGTCGAATTGTCCGGCCTGCCGGGCAGCCGGCAAGGAGCCCGACGTCATGAACGTTCCGCCTCTCGTGATCCTGCTCGGCATGCTGCTGGCTTCCGGCCCGACTACTATTTTCCGAAGCGGTATGAGGTGGACCGTATCCTCGAACTCAGGGCCGTAAAGGCTTTGGCGCTCAGGGAGGGCGACCGGTTCACGGTGGTGGCCGGTCCGGGGGCCCTCGACGTCGTGACCTTCACGATCGACGGGAACGTGGCATGTGCCGGGTTCGCGCTCGCCTGGGGCAGTTTTGGTGGCGAACTGGCCGGAAGCGGCAATCGCCGGCTCTCCGGGTATGGCTGCGAAGCCCGCGGCAAGTCCCTTGACCGGGCCCGTGTCAAGCAGGCGCTCGACTCGCTCGAGGTCGACGATTGGGCGGCTGGCACCGACCTGCACGACACCCATGCCGGGCGCTGCCCCGGCGAGCGGCCACAAGCGTGCTATAGAAACGCCGAACGTGCCCTGGCGGCTTGCGCAACGATCTCGGCCGCGCGAACTGATACACTGCGGACGGTTGCCGAATAGGTCAGGCGAACTTACCTTATTTCCAGCGTCCCCGACCCCACGTTCCGGCGTGGCGAGAAGCGGGGGCCGGGAGGCTTTGACGATGGCGTTGGCCGAGGTTTCACTCGACGACAAGTATGTCCTCGACCGGGGACGGATCTTCCTGACCGGCGTGCAGGCGCTGGTCCGGCTGCCGCTGATCCAGCGCCGCCGCGACCTGGCGCTCGGAAAGAACACCGGTTGCTTCATCTCCGGCTATCGCGGGTCGCCGCTCGGGACTTACGATCAGCAACTCTGGCGCGTCGAGAAGCTGCTGAAGCAGCATCACGTGCACTTCCAGCCGGGGGTGAACGAGGAGCTGGCGGCGACCGCGGTCTGGGGCAGCCAGCAGCCGAACCTGTTCCCCGGCGCGACCCATGACGGCGTGTTCGGCATCTGGTACGGCAAGGGACCGGGCGTCGACCGCTCGGGCGACGTCTTCAAGCACGCCAACTTCGCCGGGACGTCGCCCTGGGGTGGCGTGCTCGCGATCGCCGGCGACGACCACGTCGCCAAGTCGTCGACGGTCCCGCACCAGAGCGAGTTCGCCTTCCTCGACGCCTCGATGCCGGTGCTGAACCCGGCCGGCGTGCAGGACACCCTCGACTTCGGCCTGCTCGGCATCGCCATGGGCCGGTTCGCCGGCGTCTGGGTCGGCTTCAAGACGACCGCCGAGATCATGGACAGTTCGTCGTCGGTCGAGGCCGACGCCGAGGCGCTGAAGATCGTCACGCCCGACTTCGAGATGCCGCCGGGCGGCCTGCATATCCGTTGGCCGGACCCGTGGCTCGAGCAGGAAGAGCGGCTGCAGAACTGGAAGCTGCCGGCGGTCGCGGCGTTCGCCCGCGCCAACCGCCTCGACCGGGTGGTGATCGACAGCCCGGAGCCGCGCCTGGTCATCGTCACCACCGGCAAGTCCTATCTCGACGTCCGCCAGGCGCTCGACGACCTCGGCATCGATGCCGAGTTGGCCCGCGACATCGGGCTGCGCGTCTACAAGGTCGGCATGCCCTGGCCGCTGGAGGGCGAGGGCGCCCGCGCGGCCTGCGCCGGCGCCGAGCGCGTGCTGGTGGTCGAGGAGAAGCGCTCGTTGATCGAGTGGCAGCTGAAGGACCAGCTCTACGACCTGCCGGCCGACCGGCGCCCGCGCGTCGAGGGCAAGCAGGACTCCGAGGGGAAAATTCTGTTCCGCGCCAACGGCGAGCTGACCGCCACCGAAGTGGCGCTGGCGATCGCCGACCGGGTTCTGGCATTCGCCGACGTCGAGCGGGTGAAGGCGCGGCGCGCGCTGATCCGGCAGCGCGTGGAGGGCGGCAAGACCACGCCGAGCGAGTTCCAGCGCACGCCGTATTTCTGTTCCGGCTGCCCGCACAACACCTCGACCCGGGTGCCCGAGGGATCGCGCGCCGTCGCCGGCATCGGCTGCCACTTCATGGCGGCCTGGATGCCGGAACGGAAGACCGAGACCTTCACCCAGATGGGCGGCGAGGGTGTGTCCTGGCTCGGCCAGGCACCGTTCACCGAGACACCGCACGTGTTCGCCAATCTGGGCGACGGCACCTACAACCACTCGGGCAGCATGGCGATCCGCATGGCGGTCGCCTCCAAGGCCACCATTACCTACAAGATCCTGTTCAACGACGCGGTCGCCATGACCGGCGGCCAGCCTTCGGACAATGGCCTGACCCCCTGGATGATCGCCCGGCAGGTGGCGGCCGAGGGGGTGGCGCGGCTCGACGTGGTGACCGACGACCCGGACAAGTACCCGTCGGACGAGATCTGGCCGAACGGTACGCGCATCCACCACCGCGACGATCTGGACGAGGTGCAGCGCGAGTTGCGCGAGACCCCCGGCGTGACGGTGCTGATCTACGACCAGACCTGCGCCGCCGAGAAGCGCCGCCGCCGCAAGCGCGGCACCATGGAGGACCCGAACCGCCGGGTGTTCATCAACGAGGCGGTGTGCGAGGGCTGCGGCGACTGCGGCGTGCAGTCGAACTGCGTGTCGGTGCTGCCGGTCGAGACCGAGTTCGGCCGCAAGCGGCAGATCGACCAGTCGAGCTGCAACAAGGACTATTCCTGCGTTAAGGGCTTCTGCCCGAGCTTCGTCGACGTGATCGGCGGCAAGGTCCGCAAGGGGACATCGGCGGCGCCGAAGCCGGCCGCGGCCGCCGCGCCCGACGTGTTCGAGGTGCTGCCGGAGCCGACCCTTCCGGCCCTGGACGAGCCCTACGGCATACTGGTGACCGGCATCGGCGGCACCGGGGTGGTGACGATCAGCGCCCTGCTGGGCATGGCGGCGCATCTCGAGGGCAAGGGCACCAGCGTGCTCGACATGATCGGCCTTGCCCAGAAGGGCGGCGCGGTGCTGAGCCACGTCAAGATCGCGGCCTCGCCCGAGGCGGTGCATGCGCCCCGGATCGCGACCGGGGCCGCCGATCTGCTGCTGGCCTGCGACATCGCCACCGCCGCCTCCAAGGACGGTCTGGAGGCGATCAGTCGCGACAAGACCCGTGCCGTGGTCAACACCCACGAGACCATGACCGGCCGGTTCACTCAGAACCCGGACCTGCAGTTCCCGGCCGACGGCATGAAGGCGATCCTGCGCGGCGCCGCCGGCGACAACTCGACCGAGTTCGTCGACGCCTATCGGATCGCGACGAAGCTGCTCGGCGATTCGATCGCCGCCAACCTGTTCATGCTGGGATACGCGTGGCAGCTCGGCCTGGTGCCGCTGTCGCGCGAGGCGATCGACCGGGCGATCGAGCTGAACGGCGTCGCCGTGAAGTTCAACCAGCAGGCTTTCCTGTGGGGCCGGCGCGCCGCCCACGACCGCGACGCCGTCGAGCGGCTGGTCGAGCCGAAGCCGGCCGCCGCCACGTTGAAGCCCGCGGCCGCGACCACGCTGGACGACATCGTCCGCGTCCGGGTCGCGGGGCTGACCGGCTATCAGGACTCCGCCTACGCCGAACGCTACCGGGCGCTGGTCGACAAGGTCGCGGCCGCCGAGCGCAAGGCTGTGCCCGGTCGCGACGACCTGGCTCGGGCGGTGGCGCGCTACGCCCACAAGCTGATGGCGATCAAGGACGAGTACGAGGTCGCCCGGCTGTACACCGACGGGTCGTTCCAGCGGAAGCTGCGCGAGCAGTTCGAGGGCGACGTCAAGTTGCGTTTTCACCTCGCCCCGCCGAGCTTCGCGCCGCGCGACCCGGCGACCGGGCACCTGAAGAAGCTGACCTTCGGGCCGTGGATCATGCCGGCGTTCCGGCTCCTGGCCTCCCTCAAGGGCCTGCGCGGCGGCCGGTTCGACGTGTTCGGGCGCAGCGATGAGCGGAAAATGGAGCGCCGCCTGCGCGACGAGTACTTCGCGACCGTGGAGGAGATCGTCGCGCGCCTGACGCCGGAAACCCACGGCATCGCCGTCGAACTGGCGAGCGTGCCGGAGCAGATCCGCGGCTTCGGCCACGTCAAGGAACGCCACGTCGCCAGCGCCGAGGCACGGAAGGCCCAGTTGCTGGGGCAGTTGCGCAACCCCGAGGCGGCGAAGACCGCGGCGGAGTAGAATCGGGGCAACCAGCTCCGGATTACGGGACGTCCAGGAGCGCGAAAACCGAAATGCCAAGCGACTCTGGACCGACTCCGGCTCCATTCCTCATTCCCGGCGCGTATCGCGACGGTTATGAGGCGGCGAAGCTGATCGATGCCGATCTGGCCACGCGCTACGTCGCGCACACCACGGTCGGCGACCCCCTCGCCGATGCCGCGGTGGCGGCGGCGTCGACCTGTTCCGCCGACGGAGGCGCCGCCTGGATCGCGGCCGCGATGCGGGACGGCCCGATGGCGATCCCGGAGGCGCCGGACGCCCTTCGCGCGCTGTTCGCCGAGGTGGAACGCGTTCCTGACTGGTTCGACCCCGCCGGCGTCCGGGCGGGCTGCCGGGCCTTCCACCGGAACTCCGAGATGTTCGTCGGCGCCTTCGTCGCCGCCGTGCTGATCGAGGGCTTCGCCACCCTGATCAGTCAGTCCTTCAACCTGACCGGCCGGATGGTGGACAAGGGAGTTCGGCGGCTGAAGCAGAACAACCGGCATCTTGTCGAGATCTTCCTGCCGGGCGGGCTCGACCGGCACGGCGAAGGCTGGAAGCTCTCGGTGCGGATCCGACTCGTGCATGCCCGGATCCGCCAGCTTCTGGTCGACGCTCCGGAATGGGACGGTGCCGCCTGGGGGGTACCTGTGAGTGCCGCCCACATCGGGTTCGCGACGGCCGCGTTCTCCGGGCTGCTGCTCGAGCGGGCCGGGATGCTGGGCGTCGAACTGACGGATGAGGAGCGGGCCTCCTTCATGATGATCTGGCGCTACTCCGGTCATCTCATGGGGGTCGAGCCGTCGCTGCAGTGCGCGACCCAGGCTGAAGCGGTGCATCTGCACACCATCGGGAGCCGGTGCGAACCGCCCCCGCAGTTCGAATCCGTCATCCTGGCCAATGGTCTCATCAGTTCGGCGCCGATCGTCGCCGGGATCACGGACACCGCGGCCCGGCGCGCGCTGGCCCGGCGGATCTACCGGATCTCACGCGCCATGATCGGCGACGAACTGGCCGACCAGCTTGGCTATCCGAAGATGCGGGTGACAGGCACGCTGGCGGCGTTGCGCTTGAAGAATCGGTTTGAAAGGATGATTTCCCGATTGCATCCGGCGTTGGCCGCGTGGCGGAGTGCCGGCCGATTCCAGACCATGCTGAGCGTCTCGCACCACGAGGAAGGGGGCATCCGGTACAATCTGCCGGAGCACCTGCTCGCCGAGAGGGACGAATCCCTATGACCGACCGGGCCGCGGCAGTACCGCCCGCGATCGAACCCGTGCTGATCCTCAGCACCGGCCGCTGCGGCTCCACGCTGCTCTCCGAGATGCTGAGCCGCCATCCCGGGGTGCTGTGCCTGTCGGAGTTCTTCATCCCGCTCGGGCAGCAGGCCTATGCCTGGCGGCGCCCGTCGGGGGAGCGCATGTGGCGGATCTTCACCCGGCAGTCGTCCGCCCTGCACGCCATGCTGAAGGACGGCCGCGTCGTCGACGAGGGCCTCTATCCCCACGACGCGCCGGGCTCCCGCTTCCGAGCCGACAACATGCCGCCGATCATCGCGGTGACACTGCCGCACCTGACCGAACGGCCGGAAGCGCTTCTGGACGAGCTCGAGCCGCTGGTGCGGGCGCGGCCCCGTATGCCGCTGGCCGACCACTATCGCGCCCTGTTCGCCGATCTGGCCGGCAAGTTCGGTCGCAGGGTGTGGGTCGAGCGCTCCGGCGGCACGCTGATGCACGCCGCCAAGCTGCTGCGGCTGTTCCCCGAGGCTCGGGTGGTTCACGTCTATCGGGACGGCCGCGACACGGCGATGTCGATGAGCCGGCATCATAATTTCCGGGTTCTGCTCGGCGCGATGCTGGAGTGCCGCCGGTTCGGCATCGATCCTCGCCGCGGTTTTCTCAAGTCGCAGGGCAGCCTGATCGACGTCCTGTTGGGGGGCTTGGTGTTCTCTCGCCTGGACATCGGCCGGATCGCGTCCAGGCCGACGCTGGAGGATTTCGGGGAGTTCTGGAGCGACATGATCCTGGTAGGCGAGAAGGTCATCGGACGGATGCCGCCCGAGCGGCGCCTGGCGCTGAGGTTCGAGGACCTCCAGGCGACCCCGCGCGAGAAATTGCGGGAACTGATCCGCTTCATCGACCCGTCGCTGGAGGACGAGGCCTGGCTCGACGAGGCCTCGGCGATGCCCCGGGCGGCGCGCTCCAAGTTCGCGACGCTGCCGATGGATGCGCAGGCCGCGCTGACCCGGGCCTGCGCGCCGGGTCTCGAACTGCTGGGCTATCCGACATGACCGGCGTCGACGGCCGCCCGGTCGGGGACGCCGAGCGCGAGGAGCTGCTGGCGATCTGTCGCCGGACGTTCCAGCGGCCACGGGACGACGGCTCGTTGCCGCGCCAGTTCCACAGGAAGACGCACTGTTGCCTGCGCGCCGAACTCCATATCGAACCGCCGGACCTGCCGTCCGTGCGGCACGGCCTGTTCGCGCAACCGGGCCGCTATCCGGCGCTGGTCCGGTTCTCCAACTCGTTCTTCGACGACGACAGCCAGCCGGACCTGCGAGGGCTGTCGATCAAGTTGCGGGACGTCGCGGGACCGGTCTGTGGCGATGCGCCGAGCGGACAGCAGGACTTCATCCTGATGAACGAAGCCACCGGCCCGGCGCGGGACGCGGCTGAGGCGATGGAGCTGTTCCGCGCGCTCGACGGCATCCGCGCGGTCACCTCGGCCTCGATCGCGGCGCCTGGGTACCTGTTTCCGAGCCTGCTGCCGTGGCGATGGCGGTGGCGCTATTTCGGCTTTCTGAACATCTCCGGACTCCGCCATCTGATGGGCCGTGATCTCGGCCAGATGACGTTCAACAGCGTGACGCCGTATCGTCTGGGGGACGGCCAGGCCAAGTTCCTGGTGCGCCCGGAAGGCGGCACGATGCGACGTCGGTCGGCGCGCGGCCGCGATTTCAGCGCGCGGCTCCAGGCCACCCTCGACGCTGATCCGATGACGTTCGACTTCTGTCTGCAGCCCCGCGTGCTCGACAGCGATCCGATCGACGATGCGCGAAAGGCCTGGAGAAGCCCGATCCACACGGTCGGCCGACTGGTGATTCCGCCGCAGGACGTGCGTTCCACGATCGCCCTGGGTGAGCGTCTGGCGTTCAGCCCATGGAACTGTCTGGTCGCGCACGAGCCCCTCGGCTCGGTCAACGCTCTCCGCCGGTCGGCCTATGCGGCGTCGGCCGCCAACCGCGGGGCGAGCGCCGAGTTTCCGGGCACGACGGAACGAGTGACCGAGGGCGAGTGATTACAGCTTCTGGCTCTTCAGCGCCTCGGCGACGGCGCCGACGGCCTTGTCGCTGACGAGGCCACGGCCGCCGAACTTCCAGCCCGCCCAGATGTACCAGCGCTGGATCGTGCCGAGGCCGGCGATCAGCCTGTCGAACACCTTGTCGGCCCGTGCCTCGATCGCCGGCTTCAGGGTCTTGGGATCGAGCTTGCCGGCCGGCCAGCCCGGCAGCGGCTCCTCGTCACGACAGGCGCCGAGCAGCGGGATGATCGGCAGGTGCGGCCCGGAAGGATCGGCAATCGTGAGGTCGGTCTTCAGGGTACCCGACCAAGTCTTGAACAGCGGGTTGCCGGCGGGCAGCGAGAAGTGCTCTTGCAGGAAGCGCTGGCAGTTGCGGCGGCCCAGCAGGTAGTCGTGCTCGCGGAACGCGCGATGGAAGAATCCGAGGAATCCGCCGAGTCCCCCGGACGCGCAGGGATGTCCGGAGTCGGGCCCCGCGTTGCCGCGCGACGGCGCCAGCAGGAAGCGGCTGTAGACATTCTTTGCGTCGGCCAGCGCCAGATCAACGGGCTTGAAGCGGCACTGCATCTTCCAGGCGTCGGTCAGCGGACCGATCAGGCCGGTAACCGGGAGATCCGTGCCGGGGCCGAGTTCAGGCGGATTCACGAACGGATCGATCATCAGGACGGCGCGGGTCGCTTCATTGCCGGCGCGCGGGTTGCGCGCCAGCTTGCTGCCGGCCAGCACATGACGGGCAAGCTCCAGCGGCTCATTGTTGATGATTCCACCGTCGACGCACAGGAAGTCATAGGGATCGGCAGGCTTTGTCGTCGGCCAAGCCGGATCTACCGGAATTTCCCTTGCCTTGCCATGAACAGGGTCGTCGGTGCCATCCCCCGGGAGGACGAAGGTCTGTCTGTTGAGCGCGTCGTGCCGGTCCCGGCGCAATACCTTCGCGAGCAGAAACAGCGGAAACGCTCCGGAGGCGAGGCATGCCTTCCCGAGCTTTCTCCAGCCTGGGTCCGCGCTCGAGTTCGGACCGGTTACGGAATTCCAGTCGGCGACCACCGGCTGCGCCGCTGCCGGGGTGCCGACCAGGAAGCTGTAGTCGTCGCCGTGCAGGCGCATGACATGGGTACCCGCGGTATTGCCGCGCATGCCGATGTTGTAGGGAATTCCCTTGAGGTTCCCGACCGTGAAGCGAACCGGCAACGGGTCGGCGACATAGGCGCGTTTCTTGGTCGGCCCGGCGGTGTCGAGCACGGCATCGACGATCGCCGGCAGCCTGGACGCGTTCAGCAGCGAGTAGACCTTGGCGTCGTCGTCAGCGAGGTCGCCGTTGTCCAGCAGCATCGAGATGTCGATGTCCTCGACCCAGGGCTTGAAGAACGGGTTGGAGGCGTCGCCGACGTTCTGGGCTTTGACATGGGTGAATTCGTGGCCGAGGGCGACCCCGGCGATCGCCGCGCAGATGCCACCGGCCGAGGCACCGGCCATCACCTTGAGCTGGACGGCGTGCGGCGGTGCCAGCGGGTCACCGGCGGCCTTTGCCGCTTCCCAGGTGTCGAGGGCTTCGATCAGGAAGTCGAGGGCGCCGGCCGTGTAGGCGCCCGCGGATATCGCGCCGGCCATCACCAAGCCGATCTCGAAGGTCGGCTGCTCGCTCATCGGACCACCCCGTCACGCGCGATCGTCGCCGCTCGCCGGAACTTAAGGTAGCATCGAGGCGCTCAGCCGTCTATCGGGGATAGTTCGGCCTTTCGGCTCACGCCATTCCGAGCGCGCGCAGGTACAGGTCGAGCACGGTCTCCAGCTCGTCGCGGTCGTCCTTGTCCATCTTCCGGAGCTTCAGGACCTGGCGCATGATCTTGACGTCGAAACCGTTGCCCTTGGCCTCGGCGAATACGTCGCGGATGTCGGCGGCCAGTGCCGCCTTCTCCTCGTCCAGACGCTCGATCCGCTCAATGTAGGAGCGGAGCTGATCGCCCGCGATGCCGCCCACGTCCACCATGTCGTCCTCGATCCGGCCGCTTGCACAGAGGCCGGAACCTAGCCGCAGGGCCCCCGGCGTTCAAGCCGCAAACCGCGCTTGACAGAGTTGGAACAAATAGCGAACAATTGCCGTATGCTGGCAACCATGATCTCCGATCCGACCGATCCTGTCCGCGCCCTGTGGGAACGGATGAACGCCCGTGACTGGGACGGTATTCAGCGCCTGTTGGATGGCGGCTTCCAGGCAATCTGGCCGCAGACCGGTGAACGGATCCCGAGCCCGGCCGCCTATGTCGGGCTGAACCGCGCCTATCCGGGGGTCTGGCGTTGCACCGTGCTGGCGGTCGACGCGACCGCCGAGGGCGCCGTCGCCCGGGTTCGGGTGAGCGATGGCGAGCTGTCGCTTTTCGCGGTCGGCTTCTACCGGGTGATGGGCGGACGGATCCTGGCGGCCGAGGAGTATTTCGGCGATGCCGGCCCGCCGCCGCACGACCGCAGCGACTGGACCGAGCCGCTGCCGGCGCCGCGTTGACCTGGTCTCAGTGGCCCGGGTTGGCTTCGGCGAACCTGGCCTTCTGCTCCGGCGACGCCTCGTTCTGGTACTTCGCCTTCCAGTCCGCATAGGGCATGCCGTAGACGATCTCGCGGGCCTGCTCGTAGTCGAGGTCGAGGCCCTTGTCCTCGGCGGCGGCGCGGTACCACTTCGACAGGCAGTTGCGGCAGAACCCGGCGAGGTTCATCAGGTCGATGTTCTGCACGTCGGTGCGGTCGCGCAGATGCGCCACCAGCGTGCGGAACGCCGCCGCCTCCAGTTCGGTGCGGGTCTGCGGGTCGAGTTTGTCGTCGGCGGCCATCACATGTCTCCCATTCCGGTCGTGTCACCAATATCGGAGCCCGGCGCGGCGTGCGCCAGCCCTAAGCCGGCATTCCCCGGTCCAGCAGCTCGGCCAGGGCATCGCCGAATCGGTCGGCCCAGGCGTCGCCGCCGGCCGGGTCGGTCACCAGGTCCTGGCGGAACTCCAGGGTCAGGTTGTGCAGGCCGCGGCGCTCGGCATGCACCGGGACCGTGTAGCCGCCGGGGGTTCCGCCGGAATAGGGCTGGTTGGTGCCGACGATGACGTCCGGGTTGCGAGCGGCGAACAGTTCGATCATCCGGGCGGTGGCACGATCGTCGGTGCCCCAGAGGAAGCCGATGTGCCAGGGCCGGTCGCCGCCGCCGACGCGCAGCTTCGGGGTGAAGCTGTGCAGCGCCACCAGCAGTGGCGGGCTGGCGGATACGCGGTCGAGATGGCCGGCGATGGCGGTGTGATAGGGGTCGAACAGCTCGGCATAGCGCGCCCGCATCGCGTCGCCGTCCAGGTCCCGGTTGCCGGGGACCGGCGTGCCGTCCGATACCGACGGGATCGAGCCCGGAATGTACGGCACCCGGTTGCAGTCGACGACCAGCCGCGAATAGCCGGTGGCGATCAGCGGGGCGTCGAAGCGCGCGGTGAGCCGGTTGGCGATCCGGGCGACGCCCGGGTCGTAGCCGATGTGCCGGCCAAGCTCCTCGTCGGGCAGGCCGAGACGGTCCAGCGCGGCCGGCACGGTGTTGGCGTCGTGGTCGGACACGAACAGGACGGGGCCGGTGCCATCGGGGTTCTCGATGCGGACCGGGGCAGGGTCGTCGGGCGACAGCAGGGACAAGGAATGCTCCGGGCGGGTTTCGGGCAGTTCGCGTCGCTTCGGCGTGGCGGCGCATGCTGTCCTTGTTGTTCGGAACCGCGCCGGGGTCAACGCCGCCGAGCCTCGGGCCGGAGCGGCTGTCCGGTCGGCCGTCCACGGCTCGGCGTGACGCGGGCGCGGCGGTGCGCTAAGGACGGGAGCAACTGCGAGCTCAGGAGTGTGGCTTGAACCAGATCGAACGGCGCGGGTGAGGGCAGGGTGCGTGTGCTGTTCGGATGGGAGTTCGGGGCCGGGCTCGGTCACCTGACCCGGTTTCGGCCGATCGGCGACCGTCTGGTCGCCGCAGGGGTCGAGGTGGTGCTGGCGTTGCAGGACGTCGACCGTGCCGGGCCTTTCCTCGACCCGGCGACCGGGCGCACGCGCCCCGGCTATCACCTGCTGCAGGGCCCGCGCTGGAACATCTCGGGCGACCCGGCGATCCGCAGGATTCCGACCCATAGCTTCGCCGACGTTCTGCGGCTGATCGGTTATGGCCACCGCGCTGCCCTGGTGAACCGCCTGACCGCCTGGGAGGGGGTGCTGGCCGTCGTCCGCCCGGACGTGGTCGTCGGCGACTTCTCGCCGACCCTGAACCTGGCGGCCCGCGGCCGGGTGCCGAGCGTGGTGGTCGGCAACGGCTACACCATACCGCCGCCGGGCCGGCCCTTGCCGCCGATCCGCCCGTGGCAGGAGGCGCTCGAGCGGTTCAGCCTGGACCACGAGGCGCAGATCCTGGATGCGATCAACGGTGCCGAGACAAGCCGAGGTGCGGCCACGATCGACCATCTCGCCGACGCCTTCAGCGGCGACCGCACTTTCGTGTTCTCGCTGCCGCTGGTCGATCCCTATGCCCGGTTCCGGACCGCGCCCGCCCTGGCGCCGTTCAATATGCCGCGGGGTATCCGGCCAAGGCCCTGGGACGAGCGCCGCGAAGCCGGCGTCTTCCTGTATCTGCCGTCCGCTCATGCCCATCTCAAGACCGCCCTCGACGCGCTCACGGCCTCCGGCGCGGCCGGCGAGGCCTATATCGGCGACCTCGCGCCCGGGGCGGTCCGCAAGTTCGCCCGGCCCGGCCTGACCCTGCACGGCGATCCGCAAGATTTCGCGGCGGTCATGCCGGCGGCCCGGCTGGTGGTCAACCACGGCGGACTGTCGACGGCGGTGGCGGCGATGATGGCCGGCACGCCGCAGCTGATCCTGCCGTGGAACCTTGAGCACCTGGTGACGGCCCGGGCGATCGAGGCGACCGGGGCGGCGGCGGTCGTGCCGGGCGACCGGATGGATGTCAAGTCGCTGGCCCACGCCATCCGGCGGCTGGTCGACGATCGCGAGCGTGCCGCCAAGGCGGAAGCCGCCGCCGGTGCCATCGACCTCGGCGACCCGGAGGACGGGGTTACGGCGGTGGTCGATTCGGTCCGGCAGCTGGCGGGGCGGTGATCGCGCGGCAAGGCCGGCACGGTCTACTACGGGTAGCCGCGCCTCCTGCCCGGCCGCGCCTCCGCCTTCAGTCGCCGCTCGCGTTGGCCTCGGTCTGCAGATGCGTGAAGTGCTCGATGCCCATGCGGTCGATCAGGCCGAGTTGGGTCTCGAGGTAGTCGACGTGCTCCTCCTCGTCGTCGAGGATCTTCCGGAACAGGTCGCGCGTGGTGTAGTCCTGCACCGACTCGGCGTGTTGGATTGCGGCCTTCAGGTCGGGCAGGGCGTTCTGCTCGAGCTTGAGGTCGCATTCCAGGATCTCCTTGACCGACTCGCCGATCCGCAGCTTGTCGAGCTCCTGCAGGTTGGGCAGGCCGTCCAGGAACAGGACGCGCTTGATCAGCCAGTCGGCGTGCCGCATCTCTTCGATCGACTCGTCGTACTCGTGCTTGGCGAGCTTCGACACGCCCCAATCCGCCAGCATTCGTGAGTGCAGGAAGTACTGGTTGATCGCGGTCAGCTCGTTCTTGAGGATGCGATTGAGGTGCTCGATAACCTTCTTGTCGCCCTTCATGACAATCAACCTCCACGATGAAACGGGGCACACCCTACTCCAGATTCCAGTTACCCCCAATAAGCAGTTGAAAATACTTCATTAACTGCAAGTCGCTTGCAGTAGCGACAGGAGATGCGGACGTGCCGGAGACTTCCGAGCGCAATGACGGGGCGCTGGTCCTGCTGCCTGGCTTCATGTGCGACGCCGACCTGTGGGCCGATGTCGAACCGGGGCTCGCCGGCCACTGGCGGATCGGACACGGCGACATGTTCGAGGACGCCTCGATCGAGGCGATGGCGCATCGGGTGCTGGCGGCGGCGCCGGACCGCATCGTCGTGGTCGGATTCTCGATGGGCGGTTTCGTCGCTCGGGAAATCGCGCTGACCGCGCCCGACCGGGTGCGCGCCATGGTGCTGATCGCCACCTCGGCGATGGGCACCACGGCGACCCGTGCCGAGCGCAACCGGGCGCGGCGCGAGCGCATCGCCGCCCAGCCGTTCCGCGGAATGTCGCGCAGCGACCTCAGGAGGGCCCTGCATCCGTCGCGACGCGACGACGAGGTCCTGGTGGATCGGATGCTGGCGATGGGTGCGCGGCTCGGCAAGGACGTGCTGCTGCGGCAACTGGCGGCCGAACGGGTCGACGGGCACGCCCGGCTGCCGGAGATCCGCTGCCCGACACTGGTCGTCGCGGCGGAATCCGACGAACTCCGGCCCCGGGTCGAGACCGACCGGCTGGCCGCCGGGATTCCGGGCGCGCGCTACGAGATCGTCGCCGACTGCGGCCATATGATCCCGCTGGAGCGGCCGAAAGTCCTGGCGGCGCTGCTGAACGCCTGGCTGGATCAGGTGGCGCCGGGGTCAGCAAGGTGAGACCGGATAGCGACACCTCGATAACATGCAACTGCATTTAAGCGTCGGGGAAACTCAGGCGACGGCGGGCTCGGCAGGCATCCCGAAGGGCTGCGCGGCCTGGAGCGGCGACTGCATGGCATGCCGCTCGGTCAGCATCTCGCGGATGGTTTCCTTGCACTTGCCGCACTGCGGGACGGCGCCGCAGGTCTTGTAGACCCGTGCGACCGTGTGCGCCCCGGAATCGATCGCGCGATGGACGTCGCGGTCGGTGAAGGCGTTGCAGAGGCATACATACATGCCGGGGTCCCGTGCTGAGGTCTCTCCAAGCTGACGTTTCTGCGAACGATTGTCAATAACAGTATCGAATCCTTGTTCCACTCCCTGCTCAGCGCCGCCCACCGGCGAGCCTCACCGCCTCCGGCATCGCTCGCAGACGCAGCATGGCCCACACCCCGAAGGCCGGACCCAGGGCCAGCGGCGCGAACGCCCACTGCCAGCCGACCAGATCCGCCGCCCACGGCACCAGATTGATGGTGGCGAGCGTGAGCAGGAATCCGGCCGAGGTCTGCAGGGTCAGCATGGTTCCCACGGTATCCGGCGGAGAAAGCTCGGCGACCCCGGCCGAGAACTGTGCGGAGTCGGCGACGATTGTCAGCCCCCAGATCAGCACGACCGCGGTCAGCAGCAGCGGCGTGCCGTCGAACACCAGCCCGACCAGCCGCGCGCAGATGCCGCTGACCGCCATGCAGCCGCTGGTGACGAGCGTGCGTCCGACCCGGTCGGCGGCCAAGCCGGCCAGCACCGCGCCGATGCCGCCGAGCGCGATCGCCGAGAAAGTCGCGACGGCGGCGTACAGCCCGGCCGACGCGCCGGCGACCGGGGTGTAGGCATGGGTCAGGAATACCGCCAGCCAGGCCCACATGGCGTACAGCTCCCACATATGCCCGAGATATCCGAAATTGGCGTATCGGACCGGCCGATCGGTCCACCAGCGCAGCACGTGGCGTGGCTCGAACCCGGCGGCGCGCCGGGTTGCCGGACCCTCCTGCACCGCCAGGATCAGCAGGCCGCCGGCGGCCGCGACCGCCGACCCGGCAGCCAGCGTCAGCCGCCAGTCGAGGCCGCCGAGTGCCAGGAACAGGTGCGGGCTGGCGGATCCGAGGGTCAGGGCGCCGACCATGAGGCCGAAGAGCAACCCCATGTCGGCGCGTCCCCGGCCGGCGCGCCCCCAGCCGGCGGCCAGCCGCATCCCGACCGGATAGATGCCCGCCATGCACACCCCGGTCGCGAAGCGCAGCCCGACGATCGCCCAGGAGTCGGGCGGCAGCGCCAGGATCGCCAGGTTGGCGGTCGCGGCGGTCAGGGCGCTGGCGCAGAACAGCCGGCGTCCGTCGAGGCGGTCGGCCAACCCGAGGACGGCGCTGACCAGCGTGCCGGCGACGAACCCGACCTGGACGCCGCCGGTGAACCAGGCCGCAAGCGCTGCCGGAATGTGCGCCTCGGCCCGCATTGCCGGGACCACGGCGGTCGCGGAGAACCACATCGTCATCGTGGCCACCATGGCGATCACGACCAGCGTCATCGACAACGCCCGCGACCCCAGGGCGACGTGGCCACTCATGAAGGACTCACGGGTCGCCCGGAACGCCGTAGGCCGGCGCGGTCGCGGGATCCAGGGCGCGGGTGACGTAGGCGTCCATCTCCGGGGCCCAGCGCGCCCACAGTCGCTCCAACTCACCGATCGGGTCTTCCGACCAGTCCACCCGCAGGTCGGCCACCGGCCAGGCGGCGTCGCGGACCATCAGCAGCCCGGCGGAGCGCACCGCGCCGGCCTCGCCGCCGGCCGACAGTCCGGCCCGCAGCGCCGCCACCAGACGGTCGCCGAGCGGAGACTCCAGACCGTGCTCGAACGCCGCCACCATTGCCGTCGGCACGCCGGCGTCAACCAGCAGGTTACCGGCCGCTACGCATCCGGCGCCGCGGGCGGTCGCGTGAATGCCCAGGGTCTTCGACCCGCTCCAGGCGGCGCCGCGGCCACCGCGGTCGAGCACCGCGATCTGCCGGTACGCCGCGTTCGGCGCTTCCGCGACAAGGCGCTCGACGACCGCCGCCGCCGACAGGCCGTCGGCCATCAGGGCCAGGCCCTTGGGCCCGAGCCGCGGGTCGGTGATGTTCTGGCTGGCGACGGCGCCGACGCCGGCGCCGGCGAAGGCGCAGCGCGCCGCCACGGCGGTCGAGGACGAACTGACGACCAGGCCGAGGGCGCCGGTGACGGCACAGCGACCGAGCAGGGAGAAGGTCATCGGGCGGATCCGCAGGCTGGGATGGGCAAGTGTGCCCTCGGGAAGCTATACCGGTCCCCGGACGGCGTAAACGCAGCGGTGGAGATCTCGGCATGCGCATCGGCATCGTGGGGGCGGGGGCGGTCGGAGGCTTCCTGGCAGGGCATCTGGCCCGCGCCGGCACCGAGGTGGCACTGCTGGCGCGCGGCGCGCATCTGGCGGCCCTGCGCGACCGCGGCCTGACGGTCGAGAGCCAGGGTCAGCGCTGGACCGTGACCGTGCCGGCATCGGACCGGGCGGCCGATCTCGGCCCGGTCGATGCGGTGGTGGTGACCGCCAAGGCACCGGCGTTGCCGGCGATCGCCGCCGCCATCGGCCCGATGCTCGGCCCCGACACCCCGGTGGTGTGCGCCATGAACGGGATTCCCTGGTGGTACGACCACGGTCGCCCCGGGGTCGAGAGTCGGACGGTCGCGCGGGTCGATCCCGACGGCGCGATCTGGCACGGCATCGGCCCGGGGCGGGCGATCGGTTGCGTCATCGATTGCCCGAGCCAAGTCGTCGAGCCCGGGCTGGTCCGGCATGTGGCGCCGCGCCCGGGGGCGCTGACCCTCGGCGAGCCGAACGGCACCCGGTCCGACCGCGTCGAGCGGCTGGCCGCCGTCATCGAGGCCTCCGGGGTCCGGGCGCCGGTCGTCGACGACATCCGCGCCGCACTCTGGTCCAAGCTGTTCGTCAATATCTCGCGCTCGCCGCTCGGCGTGCTGACGGGGTTGAGCGAGCGCGGCCTGGCCCAGGATCCGGAGACCCTGGAAATCACCATCGCGATCATGCGCGAGGCCCAGGCGGTGGCGCGCGCCCACGGCATCGAGGTCGCGATCGACGAGGTCCGCACCGGCGACCCGCAGCGCCGCTCGGAGCACCGCTCCTCGATGCTGCAGGACTGGGACCTGGGGCGGCCGATGGAGATCGACGGCATCGTGCGGTCGGTCCAGGACTTCGGCCGTGCCGCCGGTGTCGCCACCCCGACCCTGGACGTGGTCTCGACCCTGCTGGTGGCCAAGGCCCGGGTGGCGGGAACCTATCCGGGCTAGCGGCCGCCCGGAACGTCGCGCATCAGCCGGCGCACCACGGCGACCCGGATCAGTTCGGCGAGGCAGCCGGCCAGCAGGCCCCAGAACGGGTCGACCCACACCGTGACGCCGGCCGTCGTCGCGATCACCGGCAGGCAGGATGGCTTGCCGTCGAACAGCCGGCGGCTGAGCGCCAGGTCGCCGGCGGCCACCAGCAGCAGGGCTCCGAGGCCGGCGGCGGGGAGCGCCGCCAGCAGCTCGAGACCCAGGCCTCCGGGCAGCAGCGCCACCGTCGCCAGGGCGATGCCGAGCAGCAGCGGCGCGGTGCCGCTGCGGGCGCCGAAGCGGTGGTGTGCCGCCAGCCCGCCGGCACCGTGGCACATCGGCAGGGCGCCGCACGGGGCCAGCAGCAGGTTGGCGAGGCCGGTGGTTATCGACAGCCGGGCCGGGGTCACATGGGCGGCTTTGGGGCCGTAGTAGTCGCCGGCCAGCAGGGCGGTGACCAGCACGGCATTGGTCAGGGTGAGCGACAGCTGCGGCAGCACCAGGACGGTGAACGTACTCTCGAATTCGGCCAGGGCGGGCAGGGCCGGCCACGCGAAGCCGGCGTCCGGCGCCACCGGGATGACGACGCCCGGCAGGTCGAGCAACCGTGCCAGCAGGACGGCGCCGGCCAGTGCCAGAAGGGCGGCGGGCGCGCGCGGCACCAGTGCGAGGACGGCCAGCAGCCCGAGGGTCGCTGCCCCGACGAGCGGCGCGGTCGCCAGCAGGTCGACGGCGACCAGTGCCAGCGCCAGGCCGAGCCCGAGTTGCAGCCCGGCCAGCACCGACTGCGGCACCGCCCGGGCCACCCGATCGATCCAGCCGGTCACCCCGAGCATCAGCAGCACGGCGCCGATCGTCACCCCGGCGGTGGCGAGGCCGGCGCCGGTCACTTCCGACGTCAGCAGCACGGCGGCGACCGCCTTCATCGGCTGCACCGGGATCGGCAGCCGGTAGACCAGGGCGGTGGCCAGGTAGAACGTCGCGAAGCCCAGCAGCACCGGCGTCGGCGCCAGCCCGGCGACCGCGATGGCGCCCAGCATCAGCGGCAGCAGCGTGCCGAGGTCGCCGAGCGCGCCGGCGATCTCGCGCAGGTCGACGACGAAACGCTCCCCGGTCGGATGGTGGTTCGCGCCGATGTCACCCTCCTGGCGGTGCCGCAGCGGATTTCAGCATAGCGGACCCCGGACGGTCGCGCATCAGGCCGGCGGCCCTCCGCATGAGAGGCATCGGCCCGTCGCTCCGTGGGCCCCGGCTCGAACCGCCCGCTGGCGTGGGCGCTCCGTCCGGGGTGGCGACACTCAGGGAGGCATCGATCCTTTTACCGCCGTCATCCGGGTTCGGGTCTCCGCAGGCGGCGCGACGCCGGGATCCACCGGCTGCCCGGGTGCCGGGCCAGCCGCGCCCGACCCAACGCCCGAGCACGGGTGTTCCTTGCATCGCCGGTATGATACCTGGGGCGCATGACGCAATCGGGAGCCGAAAACACGATCGACGTCGCCCATCATCGCTTCAAGCTGCGGGTCTGGATCACCACCCGGCTCTGGGCGCAGGTGATGGCCGGCATGGTGGGCGGCTTCGCCCTCGGGTTGCTCTTGAGCGAGGGCGCGGGGCTGATCGCGCCGGAAACCGCGGCGCTCGTCGGCCTCTGGCTTGCGCTGCCGGGACAGATCTTCCTGGCGCTGATCGCCATGGTGCTGGTGCCGCTGATCTTCTCGTCGATCGTCGGCGGATTGAACGGCGCCGGGTCGGGAGCGGAGCTTCGGGCGGTGGGCCTGCGGCTCGCCGCCTTCATCCTTTTGACGACCGGTGCGGCGGCTGCCGTCGGCGTGGCGCTTGCGCAATGGCTGCAGCCGGGCGCGGCTCTGGCAGGAACGATGGCCGTGCCTGCCGGGCAGCAGGCGCTGGCTTCGGGGCAGCCGGCGGCACCGGCGGCCGGGATCCGGTCGCTGCCCGACCTGATCGCCGGCATCCTGCCTACCAATCCCACGGCGTCGATCGTGCAGGGCGACATGCTTGCCGTGGTGGTGCTGGCCCTGCTGGTCGGGATCTCCGTGACGCAGGTTCAACGCGATCGGGTCGCACCGTTCCTGGCCTTGATGGACGCTCTGCTGTCGATCTCGATGAACATCGTGAAATGGGCGATGTTCCTGGCCCCTGTTGCGGTGTTCGGCCTGATGGCACAGCTCGTGACGCGGATCGGGCTGGAGACCGTGATCGGCATATCGGGCTACGTCGGCGTCGTGCTCCTGGGCCTGGCACTTCTGCTGCTGACCTATGTACTGATAGCGCTGGTCTTCGCCAAGATCGGCCCGGTGGAGTTCGCCAGGGTGGCGGGCGGAAACCTGCTGCTCGCGTTCTCGACCTCCAGCTCCTCGGCGGTGATGCCGGTGACGATCCAGACGGCGCGGCGGCTCGGGGTTCCCGACAGCGTCGCAAACCTGGTCGTGCCGCTGGGCGCGACCATGAACATGGCCGGCACGGCGCTCTACCAGGCCGTGGCCATCCTGTTTCTGGCGCAGCTGGCGGGGATCGAACTGACCTCGACCCAGATCGTGGTCGTCATCGGCACGCTGGTCGCGTCCAGCATCGGGGCGCCGGGGACCCCGGGGGTCAGCATCGCCATCCTGGTCAGTGTCGCCAGCGGCATGCACATCCCGGTGGAGGGCATGGTGATCATCTTCGGCGTCGACCGGCTTCTGGACATGTGCCGCACCGTCGTCAACGTCGCCGGCGACCTGGTGGCGGCGGTGCTGTTGCGCGACGTCACGGAGTCGAAGGAAACCCTCGCGGGAGCCTGACGCGACGCCTGCGCTACTCCGCCGCCTGCTTGTCGAAGAACTTGTTGGGCCGCAGGAAAGTCCCGAGCAGCAGGGCGCCGTTGCGCGACCGGGCGACATGCCGCGACCCGGTCGGCCGCCACACGAAGTTGCCGGCGGTCACCTCGCCTTCCTCGTCCTCGATCGAGCCTTCCAGCACGAAGGTCTGCTCGATGTCGACATGCTCGTGAAACGGCAGCTCGGAGCCGGGCGCCCATTTGAACAGCGCGGTCAGCAGCCCGGACTCCTCGTCCTTCAGCAGCACTTTCCATTCGACGCCGGGATAGGGCGTCGGCTCCCACGGGATGGCGGCGACATCGACGTAGCGCGAGGCGAGCGCGTCGAGCCCGGCATGGTTGGCGGCCTTCGGGGTATGAGCGGTCATGATTTCCTCCCTGCGACGGCTTGTTCGACCATCTTGGGGCATTGTTCCGCCGGCGGTCGCCTCGCGCAAGGGTGACCGTTCTGAATCGTGATAAACTATTATCTTGTCAATAATCAAAATATCAGCTGATTATCCGGATATGGATGAGATCGACCGTATAATAATCTGTATGGTCCAGATCGATGGCCGCGTGACCAGTGCAGCGCTGGCGGCGGCGACCGGCTTGTCGGTCTCGGCCGCCAACGATCGGCTGCACCGGCTGCAGGAGCGCGGCGTGATTATCGGGTGGAGCGCGCGGGTCGACCCGGAGGCCGTCGGTCTCGACCTGCTGGCGTTCCTGTTCGTGCTGATCGACCGGACCGAACAGAACGCCGCGTTCCTGGCGGCGGCCTCGGCGCTGCCGGAGGTGCTGGAGTTGCACCATGTCACCGGCGAGTGGTCGTATCTGCTGAAGGTCCGCGCCGCCGGCACCAAGGCTCTGGAGCGGCTGATCACCGACCGCATCAAGGCCATCCCCGGGGTGGCCCGCAGCATGACGTTCATCGCGCTGTCGAGTGCCAAGGAGACCGCGGTCCTGCCGGTGGCGGCGATGCATGACGTCGGTCGCTGATCCGGGCCTCTCGGCGTTCCTGACCGGGCTTGCCTTCGGGTTGGCCCTGGCCATGCCGGTCGGGCCGATCGGCCTGCTGTGCATCCGCCGCAGCCTGGAGGACGGGTTCGCGACCGGCTTCGCGGCCGGGCTGGGGGCGGCGGTCGCGGACGCCGGCTACGGGGCGGTCGCGGCGTTCGGGCTCACCGCGGTCTCGGGCTTCCTGCTGTCCTGGCAGAGCGTGCTGGCGCTGGTCGGCGGGGCGCTGCTGCTGTGGCTCGGCATCGCGTCCTGGCGGGCCCGCCCGGCGGACCAGGCTGCGGTCGCGTCCCGGTCGGCTCGGCCGCTGGTGGCGTTCGCCCAGACCGCGGTGCTGACCGCCGGCAACCCGCAGACCGTACTGACCTTCGTGGCGCTGGTCGGCGGGCTGGGCGTCGGTATCGCCGGGGGCAATGCCGAATGGGGCCGGGCGGCGGCGCTGGTGGCCGGCGTGTTCCTGGGCTCCGCCGGTTGGTGGCTGGTCCTGGTCGGCGGGGTCGCGGGCCTGCTACGCGGCCGCCTCGGCGAAGGCCGCATCCTGTGGATCAACCGGGCCGCCGGCGCGGTGATCGCCGGCTTCGGCCTGGTCGCGGTCGGCCGCGGGCTGGGGTTGGTCTGAGCGGAGACGGCGTCCATGCCTCCGATCGCATCTGCCGCTCGGTCAGGCGGCGAATGCCATCGTCATGTTCTGTGACAGATAGGACGCCGCGACGTCGCGGAGCAGCAGCTTCTTGCGCTCGACGTTGTTGTTGGAGGCGCCCAGCACTTCGTTGATCTTGCGGAGCCGATCGAGGTTCCCGAGGCCATTGTCCTGGGCCGTCAGCTGAACGACGCGGCCCTCGCTCAATGCAACGGCCTCTTCGACGAGTTCGCGCTCCATCGGACGGGCCCGGGCGACGAGAGCACGCAGGGCCGAGGGCGAAGCGTCCCGCAATGCCCGATCGAATGCCAAAGCAAAGGTCGGCTCGAACGGCAGGCTCCGAATGCCCACCCGCTCGCCGACATAGGTAAGGTAGCCGTCCTGCTGTTGAGCAGCGAGAAACGTCCGGACCGCATCCCGGTCGACACGTCCCGCCTCGAAGCGGAACAATATTCGCCGCCCGGCCGCGGCCGGCAGGCTCAAGCTGCTCTCGTCGACCAATGCCGTCATAGGGGGGCGGCGGCGTTCGGATCGCAGCCGGCGTCCCTGCTCGAGCTTGGCCAGGAGGCTCTTGGTCGCATCGTCCGATGCGCCATCCGAGACGGCCGCGCGAAGAACTTCTCGGGCCTGATCGCGATTGCCGAGATCATCGGCGAGGACTGTCGCCAGTTGACTGCGAGCGTAGGCATCGGCCGGGAAATCAGCGATCGCAGCCTTGAGCAGATCGGCCGCCTGTTGAGGATCGCCGAGCGGCCCGGCCAGGATTGTCGCCAGTTGAGTGCGGGCGTAGGCATTGGCCGGGAAATCAGCGATCGCAGCCTTGAGCAGATCGGCCGCCTGTTGAGGATCGCCGAGCGGCCCGGCCAGGATTGTCGCCAGTTGATTGCGCCACTGCTCGTTCTCCGGGAAGCGCCTGATGGTCTCCCACCCGATCAGTTCGGCATCCGACAGCCGGCCGGCCGCGGCGAGCGCATCGCGCATCAGCGACCAAGCATAGACGTTCGCCGGATCGTACTCGAAGGCGAGCCGCGCCAGCGACACGGCGAGATTGCCACGGTCCTTCGTCTCGGATGCGATGCCGCTCCTCAGCAGCCGCATGCCGACATTGCATGCGGTTCGAACCAGATAGAAGACGTCGCCGGTCGTATCGGCGTAGCGCCGGTGATGCCGCATCAGCAGGTCCACTTTCGGAGCCAGTCCGGCGTACCGGTGTCCGATATCGCGAAGAACCGCTTCGCGCTCTTCGCGCGGTGGTGGCTCGGCCGTGCCGTGTCCAATCGGCGTCCGGTCCATCGGCGAGAGTTCCACGTCCTCGCGCCACCAGGCGGCGGCCGGGAACGTCTCCTGCTGTCCTTTCGTCCGGGAAGTATCCGGTTGACGTACCATATTTGAACGAGGCATCTTGTGGACGACAGGCCAGCGCCGGATGAGAATGAGGTTGAAGTTACTCCTCGGATGATGGAGGAGTTTGAGGATCTTTTTGACCGTTGGCGGAGAGAAGGCCAGAACTGGGAGACGCTAGAGTTTGGGGGAACAGGGAATCTAGAGCGCTTGGCCCAGTTGGCGCTTGTCTGGTCGCGTCAGCGAGCAGCTTGAGAAGATCGGCAATTGTCTTGCTATGCTTGACTGCTTTAGCAATTTCAAGCAACGCATCTGCCGCAGAATTCATCTTGGCAAATTTCGCGTCGAAATCCTTTCTTGACCATGAGCGTCCTGGTTGTTCGAGTTCGCTTTTTGCTTTGACATAGAAGAAGCGGACGCCGTCGCCATTGTCGTGAGGGAAGAACCCGCAATGAGCGACCATATGCCGGTCGCCGAGCATGTTTGATATGCCATTGATCTTAGTTCGAAATTTCTTGATATCTTTTCGGTCCAGATCTGTGAAATCGAGAGCGCACGCGGCGACATGTGTCTTGTACTGAGTGGTTATGTTCGCGGAGATGATAACGCCTTGAGACGGCCCAAGGTTGAGGACGGCGGCAACCACTTCATCAAGGGCGAATTCAACCGAGGCCCATGCTTGAAGGAAGGCTCCCACCAAGCGCTGTGCCTCGGCATTTCGCTTGTACCACTCGGCCAGTTCGCGCTTGGTCGGCTCTGGCATGATATGATTCCCCTATGAGCGACGACAGACAGACAGACAGCGACTACCCCCAGTCGGAGGCTGAGAAGCGCCGCGACGACCTGTTGAAGCGGCTGCTACACACGCCGCCGAAGCAGCGTCCGAAGCGGGAGCGGGAACAGGCGCCGAAGAAGGAGCGCGCACCGGACTAGTGGATAGAATCTAACACTTGGTGCCCACGTCTGACGGCGGCGATGATTTTGTCTGGATCTGCGGTCCAGTTGAAGGGCTTCGGGTCCGAGGCGTTGTGCTCGTCGAGGAAGCGGTTGATGGCCGCTTGCAGGTCGGCGAGTGAGCGGAACACGCCGCGTTTGAGGCGGCGCTTGGCGAGCCTGGCGAAGAAGCCCTCGACGGCGTTGAGCCAGGAGCACGAGGTGGGCACG
>Ga0222674_1000116_pt1 | contig 42496 bp, 38 predicted proteins | sample AntAcemetagen866_FD_179804 | JGI IMG/M metagenome (GOLD analysis project Ga0222674, IMG submission 179804) | Saline water microbial communities from Ace Lake, Antarctica - #866 | ecosystem: Environmental > Aquatic > Non-marine Saline and Alkaline > Saline | place: Antarctica: Ace Lake...
ATGAGGATATATTAATTCCGAAAGGCTCCAAGCTATCAATTAAAAGTGTGGGCTTGTTAGGTGACTCCCATATCGAGATATACCGGTCTGCAGATAGTGGAGAATTTATTGAGGAGGGTGAGCTTATCCCTCAATCGACTGATGGGACTGACTTAAGTGGGTTGATCGATATAGCAGGAAGTATTGCCCAAGATATCAAGAAAATTACTCGTAACCTTTCTGAGGTGTTGGGCAATGATAGTGGTAGAGTGAAAATGGAGAATATAGTCGATAATATTGAAGCTGTAACTGATGAAGCACGGCAGATTTTAGAAGAAAACCGAAAAAATGTTAGAGAGTTAGTAGCTAACTTCAAAGATGTTTCAGCTAGTTTAAATAATGTCTTGGACGAAGATAACAAAGAGAAAATTGATCGTATTATAGCGGCATTTGATGATTCAATGGCAGAAGTTAGATCGGCAACTAAGAATATTAACCTGATCTCTCAAAGAATCGAAAAAGGAGAGGGAACTTTAGGTAAGTTGGTTAATGACGATGTTGTTCTGACTGAGTTAGAGGGTGCGATCAAAGATATCCGTGAAGTATTAGCGCCGGTTACTAAACTAGAAATTGCAGTTGACAGTCATATCGAAGTTCGAACCGACGAGAGTACGCAAACATACTTCAATCTAGTCTTTAGAACGAGACCGGATAAATATTACATCCTCGGCTTCAGTGATACTGAAGACGAAATTATTGAAGAAAAAGTTAAGAATAACGATCAAATTTGTGCCGATGAAGATGAAGATTGTAATACGGCGACCACCACCACTAAACAAACTGAGAAAGCACTTAAGTTTAATCTTCAGTTCGTTAAAAGGTGGGGTGCTTTGGCTGTTCGTTTCGGGCTATTTGAATCTAGCGGTGGTTTTGCTACGGATTTCTTTTTGTTTCGTGACAGATTACGGTTTAGTATCGAGGCTTGGGATTGGAAGACCAAGCAGAACGATATTAGACGCGTAGCTCACCTCAAGGCCTATACTAGCATCCTGTTTTTTGAGCATATCTATCTTATGGCCGGTCTTGATGACCCGACTAAGTACGAGGAGCGCGGCGATTCTTCGAAATACCAGAAGTCTAATTATTTCTTCGGAGCTGGAATTACCTTTAATGATCAGGACCTTAAGGCTCTCTTTGGTGCGGCGGCGCTGTCTTCTGCGATGTAAATGCATCATTCATGGCTTTCTAAATACAGCGTAGTGCGCTCTTCACAATTCTATGTTAAAAATACGTTCTATTTTTATGTATCAACGAGGGTTAAGCGTGGAACCTGATAACTTAGTAAGTAAATTCTTTAAACAATGTGAAAACTCCCCTGAGGCAAATGCGTTTTATTATTATCCACCTGATGGTGATCAGTGGGTTCGGATGAATTGGGGAGAATATGGACGTCAAGTTTGTGCTTTGGCGTGCTGGATGAAAGGTCAGGGTGTGAAGCGCGGAGATCGGGTCGCTCTACTTTCTGGTAATCGTCCCGAGTGGATGATTGGCGACATGGCTATCTTAGCGATTGGAGCAATATCGATTCCTATTTATGCGACATCCTCTTCAAAAGATGTGCAGTATATTGCAAAACACTCTGGAGCTCGGCTATTTCTAATCGATAATATCGATCGATCTAAGGTTTTGTTGGCAAGCAAAGTCGAGAACGTTGTCTTCTTTGATAAAGCGAATGACGATGTACCTTTGGAAGGAGTTGCTGTTTCTAGCTTTCAAGATATAGTTTCTCGTAAAGATAACATTGATTTTTCCCCAGTTACCATTGAAGACGATGATATAGCTACTATTATTTATACGTCGGGTACTACAGGATCCCCTAAAGGTGTGATTCACACTCATGGAAACTTTGATAAAGCCGCCCGTGTTGTCTTGAAATCAGTTAGTGTGACCGACGGGGAGGAGAGGTTCTTTTCTTTTCTACCATTGAGTCACGTAGCCGAGAGAGTCCTAATACAACTTAGTTCTATTTATTCCGGCTGCGAAGTGGCTTTTGCTCGATCCATTGCAAATTTAGCGGAAGACTTAGTGCATTGTCGGCCTACTATTTTACTATGCGTCCCCCGTTTATGGGAAAAAATGTATGAGAAGATCCATGCGCAGTTGAATCGAGCCTCTTTAGCGAAGCGTGTGATCTTTGGACTAGCGAAGAAATTAGGTTCGGTTCGAATCCACGGTGAAAATGAAGTGTCTTACGGTATGGATGGACATATGTCTGTTAAGGCTTCAGATGCTCTTGTAGGGAGTGCCTTAAGAAAGAAATTAGGGCTCGATAGGGCTCACCTTCTTCTTACGGGTTCCGCTCCTACTAGGCCCGAGGTTATTAAGTTTTTTGCATCTTTTGGTCTGGTTATTAGAGAGGTTTATGGGCTTACTGAAAATCTGTGCTTAGGGGTTTTTCAAAATAATAAAAAGGTCATTATCGGAAGCTGCGGTGTTCCTTTTATTGATAATGAAATAAAAATTGCTTCAGATAATGAAATTATGTTTCGATCTCCTTGGATGTTTAAAGGGTATTATAATAGTCCCGATACAACCCGAGAAGTATTAGGTTCAGACGGATGGTTTAGTACTGGCGATTTAGGCAAGGTGGATGAAGATGGCTACCTAAGAATTATTGGTAGGAAAAAAGAGCTTCTTAAGACCTCGACTGGTAAGTACGTAGCTCCGGTACCGATTGAAGATAGATTGAAAAGTTTGTTGGGTATCGGTGATGCGATGGTTGTAGGGGATAATCAGAAATACTGTGTAGCTTTGATAAGTCTCGACTTAGAAGAGGACTTTTCTGAAGATATTGAGACTTCGATTAAAGATCATTTGTCTAAGATAAATATTGACCTTGCAAATCATGAGTCGATTAAAAGGGTTGGTGTTCTAAAAAAAGGGTTCTCAGTCGAAGACGGTACCCTGACCCCGACTATGAAGGTGAAGCGAAAAGTTGTCTGTGACAAGTATCAGGATTTCATCGATAGCCTTTATCAAGCAAGTGATGCTGTGGTTTATGAGGGGAAGTAGCATGAAGTATCACGGAGTTATCTGTAAATTGTGAAAATTGAGTACTAATCGCGGAAAGCACTTTGCTCCCTTCTATAGAGTCCTTCTAAGAATGTCTAGGGATCCATTTATTTTAATATATCGATTATATTGGTTTTTTTACTGTGGTAGCCCTATTCACGGAAGCCGTGGCGTTGCTATGAGTGAAGACTTAGCCTAAAATATACTGATGTTCCTAAGCTTTTTGACCTGGAGTTACCATAATGCAATTTGGATTACATTTGATTTTAGTTTCTGTGTTGATTTCGTCTGGTTGTAGAACAACAGATAGTCGAGTTTCATTTGAGAACCGGAGCAAGAACCCCTATAGAGAAATTGAAAAACTAGATGATAGCGCTTCGGTAAAATTGAAAGTAACCGGAAGCATAACTGGAAAAAAATCAATAAATCTGAGCAAGGATGCACTGTCTGAAATGAAATGGAAGGTTCGGCTTATAGAAACTTATCGAGGCGTGTTAGCATCTCAACAGTCTAGCGATAAAAGTGCCACTCTTGTAGTTAAGTTGCTGGATAATTTCGTCACTGAACTTCACCAGGGCCTTGTATCTAAGGAAGTATTTGCTGAAACCCTTATGTATCAGACAATCTTTCTCAAAGAGTATTTTAAAGTTAGAAAGAAAACCTTCACTAAGCTAGATAAGCAGGCTTTTATAGCAGACGCTCGACTTAACCTGGATTTAAACGCGATTGTTCAAAAATTTATCCCTGTTGGCTCAGGAGGCGCACAGCTTCGAGCGCAGGCAAATGCATTATGGGCCAATCCTAGTTTGCTTAATGATAAGCAACACCCCATTAGAGTCTCGTTAGATTTAATGAAATCTGCCGTAGAAAAATTAAGCTCGGTAAAGAAGCCGTTTATCGTTCGCCCTAATAAAGTTAAAGGATATGGAAGTTAGCTCAAATGCTTGAGCTAAGCTTAAATCACATATGGTGTGGCCTTCACACTTTGGAGGCTAGATCGAGAGAAACTACGACTCGATATTTGCGCCTACAATCGCAGCCATCTGCATCATATCGATAGTTTGGCCTTCTTTCATCTCGGTTAGGTTCGTTACCTTGCCGGACTTACTTTTCGAATTCGTATTGCGAAAAATAGGCAGCAGTTTGCTATCTGCGACAATAAATTTACCCGCATTTTCTGGGGCTCCATTTTCGCTTTTTGTTTGCAGCTTATTGGCTTTGATATAATCCCATAGCTTCTTCGTGATCTCTGTTCTTGGCAACTCTGTCTCACCGAGCATCGCTGATAGTTCGGCTTTTAATTTAACCGGCTTCTTTAAGCCTTTAGGTTTTTCAGACATGTTTAAATCCCTATTCTTCCAGGGTCTCGTGAGAGACGTGTAAATCGTAAGTACTCAACAGAATGACATATTTTTTCTGGAAAATCGACAAATTCATAAAATATGACTCTAGAGTCATGAAGACTGATCAAAATGCGAACTAACTTCGAAAACCTTCAAAGGTGGTTTCACCTGCCTTTTCTTGTCGAAAGGGTTGCAGTAGGCGGATTTGCGGATCTAGCCAGAAAGAAACTTGCTGACAGTCTGCTTAGAATCTAGCTAAGAAAGGCGAAATCGGCTCTGGGTTTTTCACAAGAATTTTTGAAAAACGTACTCGTCACTATCGGTACCTTTGAAATAATCTGCCTTTGATATAAAGCTAACTTGACTCATATTCAATTTTTTAACCAATTCTATCGAAGGTGCATTTCTTGTATCGATCCAAGCCTTTACAATCTTGGTGTCCATCTTTACTTTCAAAAAAGAAAAGATTCCTAGCAACGCTTCTTTCGCAAAACCCAACCTTTGGAAGTCTAGTCCAACGGTGTAAGCTATTGAGCACTCTTTCGGCTTTTGTCCAACCTGAAAATGACCAACAAGTTGATTGTTATCATTCCCGCGCGCTACCCAGTTCAACCAAATTTCATCGCCTTCCGGGGATATTCTCTTGCTCCATAACTCATAAGTCTTTTTTAATTTCTCAATATCGGGAGGGTTTTGAGGGACGAAATTATAAAGCTGTGGGCTAGATAATATCGATACCATTTCACTAGCATGCTCAACCTTAACTGGTTCAAGAATTAATCTGCTGGTTCTAATTACCAAGTTTTCGTCAGATGGGGGCTTCAGATTCATTGCGCATTTTTAACAAATAACTTGATTAGAGGCAATTATGAATAAGCTACTTATATGTAAAAATCGAGATTTTAGTTGCAGATACGGCATGTGAAACTTAGCTTCAGCGGAACCCTTGGGAAGGGCCAGTCTTGGGGAATCCATTAAGGCACAAGTGTTGATCGCAGTTCTTTGCGACGCTGCCAATACCCAAATCCTACATCGGAATCGTTTGGGTGAAAGCCGTCCAATTGCTTTGCAGTAAATGTAACAGCCCACACGGCGTCCGAATTATCATCAAACTTGATACTAGAAGAATGTAGCGATAGTTTTACTTTTGCGAAGTTAGTGCGTTTTACTTGACCACCTATGGCGGCCAGTCTTTGCATCATTTGGTCTTTGTTTGTAAATACCGTGAACTTTAAGTGTTCGAGCAACTGGGAATCTTTGAAGTTTGCGAACGGACTTTTTTGGTTTTTGTACCAGCGATAAATACCTGCTAATACTTTTTTCTGGTAATAAGGGTCTTGTTGAGATTGGTTGAGACTCAAACCTTGGATGGAAATATTAAAAGAAATGTCTTGTCCCTCCGGTTGTAGTTGTTCAGGTAAAAATGAAACATCATTTGACGCAATTTCATCTCGGTGGACCGTATTTAGGTTCTTTAGTGTGTCGGCGACTTTATTTAAATTATTTTCATTTATACCGTAGGCTTGTAGCAAGCCTTGAGCTGCAGGTAAGAATAACTCTGATCGATCCTCAATAGATATACGTGCGTCAGGCGAATCAGCAGCTAAGCCTGGGATGTCATAGTTGAGCTCTGAGCTGATGAGTTGCCTGATTTGCAGCAAAACTCTCATAACATCTGCGTCGTTCAAATTGCGGTCTGAAAGGTCGGCGATAGTTTGCACTTTTTCTGAATATAGTCGGGGCTTGTATCTCTCAATATGAAGGGCGTCAGCTAATGATAGAACCATCAGTTGGTGCTGACTACGTGAAGTTATATTTTTGGTTGTACTCTTAAATCCGTATTTTTCATAGAGCCGTACATGAGCGGCATCGGGTGCATGCGCAGTCAAGAATGCCTTCTCCAATGAAACACCGTAGACTAAAGCTTCTTTGATAGCAGCATGAGTGGCCATTGGTAGTAGTTGTTGAAATAGCTGGCGATCTTCTGTCCCTGCTTTAGCTAATTCCCACACTAGGCTATCACCTGTTACCTTAAAGTCATCTTTTACTTCAGAATAAGCATTCCAGGGAAGTTGCACTCTCGTGAAGTACTTTCCTGATGTAGGGTCAACGCTGGTTGATGGCAATTGACCTCCAATGATAAAAAGGCTCGATTTAATCTTATGAACCTCCATAAGACCGCCTTCCATCGCTTTGGAAATTTTTGCAAAATCAAAAGATTCATCTAGACCAGCAGCTCCTTGAGGGCGGGCATAAGTGATAAAAGGAAAGTCGTTTTGGAGCTCGCCACCGTCCGTTTCATAGATTTTTTGTAAAAACTCTGTGGCTGGGATCCAATTCCCCGCCGCTAAGATAATGAATTGCCGTGGATTGGCGCTATTTAACCCTAAAATTTCGCTCAGCCCTGTAAATGCATCGATCGACCCTTGGTTGTAGGTCTTTAGTAGAGAAAAGCAGGCAGGGAAAAAAGCAGCCCCACTCTTCATGGGGAAGGTTTCGCCGGTCATTGTATTGGTAATAACAGAGTCCTTGCCGAAGCTAATCTGCGCGCCTACGCGCGATTGTGGATGCTTTCTGCCTGATTTGTTCTGATTAAAGTGAAATACATCTGGATTTTCAAATGACTCGGAGCCATTAAATACTAGGGCTTCAAAAGTGATTTCTCCTGCCGCTTGAAGCGGAGTACAACTTAAGCTTATGAGTAGGGTAAATATAATTTTTCGTAGTAGTAAAATCATCTTTGATCATTTCATACTAGTAGGTTCAACTATTGATATTAAATCAATACCAGCCAACTGGCAGTGTTGCGTATGGTCATCTTAAATATACTGATAGTGCTCCATGCATATCTTCTTATTATTACTTAGTAGGTTTTTCCTTCTTTTTCTTAATGTCCTTCTTAATTGTAACCTTTTTAACCCCTGCAACTTCGACTTTCTTCAGACTAGGTATTTCAACCGTTCCAAGAGCTTTTTTAGATATGAGTCGCGCATAGTCAGTAGCAATTTTTATGGCTTCTTGCATGTGGGGGTCATCACTAATATCCATATCGTCTTTAGAGTCCGCAGTTTTATCGTCAGCATCGTCACTTTCTTCTTTATCTTTTTTATCCAGCTTTGCTTCGTTCAGACTAACCCGTGATTTGTCTTTTTTGTTTTTTTGCCATTCAGCGATCTCGGCGAGGATTTTTTTGAAGCCACTGTCAGCCTTAATTCTAGCGGTGCTGATTTTCTTCAATTTATCTACATGAGGTTTAACCAAGTTAAAGTTCTGATGAGGTACTTTTTTAATCTGATCCCACTCAAGTGCGAAATCGTAAAACTTTTCTCCGATTTCAATCTCATTAAGTAAGCTGGGAAGGATAATATCAGAGTTGACACCATTCAGCTGAGTGCTTGCTCCTGACGGGCGGTAGAACTTGCTAATGGTGATTTTGGTAGCTCCTAATTTCGGACCAGAATTGCTCATGTTTTGAACAGTGCCTTTGCCGAAGGTATGGTCATCACCGATGATTAAGCCTCTTTGATAATCTTTAATTGCTCCTGCAAAGATCTCGCTAGCACTAGCAGATTGCCTACTAATCAGAACTACTAACGGTCCTGAGTAGTAAGTCTTCCCGTCGTTATCTGATTGCGCGTATATTTTTTGGTCTCCGTCTTTTATTTGGACGACCGGGCCTTTGTCGAAAAATAGCCCAGAAACATCTATCGATTCGGGCAGGCTTCCGCCGCCGTTCACGCGTAGGTCTAAAACTATGGAGTCTACGTTCTGCTTTGTAAGTTTTATGACCTCTTTTCTTAAGTCGCGAGACGAACTTCTAAAGTCTTTAGGGTGCCGGCGCTGGCCTTCGAAGTCTCGATAGAAAGACGGCAGGTTTAGTATCCCTACTTTCATAGGCTCCATTTTCCCTTTGGGGCTTTTAACTTCTACAGAAACTATTTTAGACTTCGCTCTTCGGTCTAATAATTGGATTTTCTCTCGAACGATTTCAATTTCCGTCTGTTTTGTTTTTCCTTTGTCTTCTCTGACGATGGTAAGTTTAACTTTCGTTCCTCTGGGGCCGCGTATCAGTTTTACGACATCGGATAGATCCATGTCGATCACGTCGACCGCGTCACCTTTCTCTGGAGCAACGGCAATGATTTTGTCGTCGGCTTTCAATAATTTACTCTTAAATGCTGCGCCTCCAGGCACGATACTTTGAATGATGGTAAAGCCGTCTTCGCTACGAAGAACCGCTCCGATACCATCAAGCGATAAGGACATACTTATTTGAAATTCTGCTAACTGATCGGGTGAGTTGTAATCTGAATGAGGATCAAGACTCGTCGCGAAAGCATTTAAAAACCTGGCATAGACTTCATCTAGTGTTTGTTTGTTGTGTTGTGTAACAAGTTTTTTATAGCGTTTTTTAAGTTTTTTGCGAGCCTCCTTTAAGTCATCAAGTGGTTTTTTGATCTTTTTCGGATCTTTTTTTGAATCTTTCTTTGATATCTCAATCTTTTTTTGAGTCTTTTTGAAGTTCAGAAGTTGGAATTTTACCTGCTTACGCCAGCGTTCATTAAGTTCTTTAGCATTGGAAGCATAGTTTAACTTTTTACGGTCTAAATTTAAGTATTCATCGACCTTGAAGTTATGTTTCGTATCGATAAGTTTCGCGATCTCTTTGTGGCGTTCGTCAAATCGAATGCCATATATATTGATTACGTCAGAGACTATTTTACATTTATTTTTTGTAGTTAGCTCTGAGAGAGTGCCAAGGTTTGAATATTGAGCTTTTATTTTGTCGACATCACTTTTGAGAAAGTACATTTTCCCTGGATCCCAGCTTTTTATAAATTGGTCTACGGTTCTTTTGCTTAGCTCTTTGTCAAAATGCTTATATGCATAATGATTGTTTAGATACACCGTCGAAAGAGTTTCGATATTCTGACAAGTAAGACTATAACTTGTGCCGGAGAGGCTCAGCAGAATCATTGTTATAAGGGCTGGGGTGCTTACGCTAAAAACCCTACGAATAAATATCATGGGCGCTCCTTCGGGCGAAAAGTGACAGAGAGTGTGTCTAGGTTCTCATTATCGTCACCTATATAGTAACACTGTAGTCCCTGAGGTTTTGATTATAGCGAAAATTGCTGAAACTACCAATAGTTATAGTCACATATTCCTTATGTCCTATTGGTATAAAGCTTTAATTCTAGTCTGCGGTACTAAAGAATTTAACTTCGAAGCCGAAACACAGAGAAGAACCATATTAGTGAGAGATTCATTTGACGACTGATGTTGCAAAAAAACGAAGGCTTATTTATTGGCTCTGCGAAGAGGTAGGGCCGAAGCAGCGTGAGCGTGCGCGTCAAATCTACGACCATGGTTTCGAAGTTAAGTTTTTCTCTACTATGGATGAGTTTTCTGACGCACTCAGTAAAAAAAGAGTGGGGACTCTTATTGTGGGCGACGAAGGCTCCGAGATGTCCGTAAAGAATACAATGATGCGTTTAGCTTCCATGCCGGATCTACATGGTGCCCGTTTGATACTCAGCGTATCTAAGCCGAGTAAGGAGCTGTCTCGGGTAGCAGCAGGGTTAGCTTTTAGTGACTTAATGCCGATTGACCTATGTGACCGCCATTGGCTAGGTAGATTTATTCTTGCCATGTCAAGACATCAGGTTAAGGCTGCTGAGTATACTCCTCAAATTGCACTAAACCATCTTTCAGAAGCTGTATTTCCAGCTAGGATTATTTCTATTAGTAAAAAAGAAATATTATTTGAATCTCGGGTTTCTCCGAACCGAGGAGCTAGCTTGTTTTTGACCGGTGCATTTGTAAACGCACTGGGTTTGCGAGGTGGGATTGAGCTCAAGGCGAAGGAATGTCGTAAAAAGAATTTAAGGTTTAGATTCTCTGAGTCTGTTCTTGCTAGTTGGAGTGTTCCTAAGAATTTAGAGTCTAAGGCATCTCGACTTTTGGATGACTTGCAAAAAACCGGGCTCGGACCGCCGACATGTAAGGTTTTTCTTGCGATTAGTTCACCGAAGTTGCGAAGTTATTTTACTAAGCAGTTAGATTCAAAGCAATTCGAACTTAACCTGGCTTTACGTCGACAGTCTATCGTTACCGAACCTAAGTTTTTCGGCCCACAGATCGTCTTTATAGAAGGAAGGTTATGTGCACCGGGAAGTGAAGGTAGGTTTGAGCAGATGATACGGCAGTTAGGGCCTGAAGTTCCTGTCTACGTCATAGGAGATGGGGCCGATATGGCGCGGCTTCAAGCTATCGACCCTGATCGCAAGATTGTGAATATATTTCAGCCTCCTAAACGTTTAGCTGAAGTGATTCTGAATAAATACCTAGAAGGTAAATTTCAAAAAAATAAAATGGAAGATATTGGTAAGGTTCATATACCTTCGGATCATTCATTTTCTTTGGCTGAGGTTCGGATTCCTTCCCGAATTATTAAGGCCCATCCTCGATCTTTGCAGCTTTGTTTCCCAATTAAAGTGGGTCTTTATGGTTTATGTCGTATAGAATCGGCATTGATCAACAAGTGTATTGGCTACGACCCTTATTTGAAAGTTACCGAATCATTTATCCGTTCTCATTCGGGAGATGATCAGCTGCCCTATGTTATAAACGCCCATTTTTGCAATATAGACCAAACATACCAAGAAAAATTTGCTAGCGAGCTATCGATATATGCTGCAAATAAAATGAAGGCTAGTATTTCTTCAAATCGAGATGCGCTTAATGATGTGATGGTAGGTACTCAGGCTGTCAACGAAGTAAGTGTGCCTAAAAACAGACCCCCTACAAAAGGTTATCAACATCACGTTCAGGCGGTTAGTCGTAGTACGAGTGGTAGCAGTAGGATTCGTAATAGGAAGCCGTTAGTAAAAACAGCTACAGCAACTCAAGATCCGTTGTTAGCTATATATAATGTTCTGGTAAGTAAAGACCTAAGGCGATTTTTAGCCTTTGTCGTAATATCGACAACGTTATTGTGGGGAGCATACTCAATTATTCAATCTGTTGCCCCCCATTGGAAAAGAACGTCAGTATTTGATGAATCTTTGAAAAAGTTTGCCCCCAAAAAATTTGATGGTTTGTTTCCAGAGCAGAATCAGTGATACCATAGTTTGATTAATTTACGGGGTTGTTAACTTGTCTATCATATCTACTGTAATGTTGAAGTTCTTACCAAAAGGCGTTCCCGCGGATGTTTCGGGGGTAAAGGTCGACTGGTTTAATGCGAACGGTATAGTTACTCTTCATTTATTGCTGCCTATTGTTATTATTTCAGGGATGGTTAGCTGGGAAGCTATCATTTTTATGATTTGCGCTATCTTCTGTTTTGCTACATTAGGTATTAACTTGTGCTACCATCGGCTTTTGACCCACCGTAGTTTTTCGGTTCCTAAATGGCTGGAGTATTTTCTTGCTGTATTGGGGATGTGTAATTTGCAGCATTCTCCGATTCGCTGGGTAGCTACGCACCGTCATCATCACAAGTATACCGATGAACAAGACGACCCCCATAGTCCTAAAGTGAACTTTTTTTGGGGTCACTGTGGCTGGTTACTCTGGAAAAATGACTATACGGCATCAGTTGATATGATTGATCGCTACGCTCGAGACCTTGCTAGAGACAGATTTTATCTTTTAATGGAAAAAAATCAAAACTGGGTTTGGTTTTACTTCTTTCACCTTGTTTTGATTTTCTTGGTGGGTGAGGTGTTCTGGGGCCAGGGAATGCTTTTTTTACTTTGGGGTGGACTTATTCGAACAGTCGTAGTTTGGCATATCACTTGGTCGGTAAATTCTTTTGCTCATATATACGGATATCGTAGTAATGATACGCCCGACACTAGTCGTAATAATTGGTTAGTGGGTTTATTTGCTGTTGGTGAAGGCTGGCATAATAATCATCATGCTCAACCAAGGTCTGCTAAGCATGGTTTTGCTTGGTGGGAACTCGATATAACCTATTTACTCATCTTGATACTAAAGTATATAGGCCTGGCAAAAGACATCAGGCTCCCTCGCAGAAGCTGAGTGGTAATCATCTGCCCAGCCTATAGGTTTAAAGTAATTCCATATCAGTGATCGCCGAACCGTTGAAGGTATCGTTGTATTGAAAATCTCTTGTAGGAACTACATTGTTTTTATGGACGTTTGTTTTGAACGTTTCAATATATGCCGGACACTGCATGTATTCAAAGTCGCTTGCAAATGGAATTTGCTCACAAAACTGTTCTTCACCGTATTTTTTGGGTTTAGGTACGATCAAGGCCTTTTTGTCGACAGCAATTTTCTTAGGGTTTGGTTTGTCGGCTTCAGCATTTTCTAGTTTTTTCACCCTTAGTCCGCATAGATCGTAGAAAGCAATATTACCATCTGCCTCTGCAAATCCGTGACGTACGTGGTGTGGACATCGCCTACAGCTCATAGTCTCTCCTTCCTTGGAAAACAAAAAATGTAACGCGCAAAAAGTTATCCCGGTGTTTTAAGCCAGGTTTGATGTTGCATCCTGCAACACCCAAAACAATAAATTTGTGATTTAGAAAAATACTAGAAGAATCTGACAAGGAATGCAACCGGAAATTGCTGTTATGTTTAAGAAAATTACTTTTGCACATTGACCATTATTTAGGCCTTTGCTAATTTCGATCTCTTTATAGAAATACGAAGGGAGGCATTATGGCGTGGTTGAATAGAGATAAGGCTCCGTTGTCCCCAAAGCCTGCAGTACGGGTTGATACACCTGAAGGACTTTGGGATCGCTGCACTGCTTGCCAAGAAATATTTTTTCGTAAAGATTTTGAAAACAATCAATATGTGTGTCCGAAGTGTCGGCATCATTACGCGATTCCGGCTTTAGAACGCATTGAGCGTTTTGTCGATTCAGGTTCTTTCGTCGAGTTAGATAAATCTTTGTCTAGTCCTGATCCCTTAGAGTTTTACGATACCAAGCCCTACCATGAACGACTTGAAGCAACTCAAAAAAAGTTAAGTCGAAAAGATGCCTTTATTTCAGGTGAAGCTTTTCTTTTGGGTCGGCCTATCCAAATTGGAGTATTTGACTTTGAGTTTATGGGTGGGAGTATGGGCTCGGTTGTTGGTGAGAAGATAGCTAGAGTTTTTTTAAGAGCGGTTAAAAAACGCCAGCCTGCAATTGTTGTTTCAGCATCAGGCGGAGCGCGTATGCAGGAAGGTCTGATGAGTCTAATGCAAATGGCTAAAACCTGTGCTGCATTGACTAAGCTTCGAGATGCGGGTGTTCCATTTATATCTGTACTGACTCATCCTACTACTGGAGGTGTCGCGGCTAGTTTCTCGATGCTTGGTGATGTCAACATTGGGGAGCCTGGAGCCCTGATCGGCTTTGCTGGTCCTAGGGTGATACGTCAAACAATAGGTGAAGAGTTACCCGAGGGGTTTCAACGGTCAGAATATCTTTTGGAGCATGGGATGTTAGATATGATTTGTCATCGAGATACTATGCGCCCTCGAATCGGTCAGATTTTAAATTTGTTGTTCCCTGTTACAGATAGCTAAGAAATGCAAAGTAGCTGGGTGTTCGGTGTTTGAAGATTTATTTGCCAAACGTTTAGGTGATATCAAGCCGGGGCTTGGAAGAATGCGATTGGCACATACCGAGTTGGGCTACCCTTGCAAAGATACCCCGGGTGTGTTGATAGGTGGTACCAATGGTAAAGGAACCACCGCAGGCTTTCTTTGGATGCTTTTGAATCGCTGTGATAGCAGGGTAGGGCTTTTTAGCTCTCCTCATCTTGTGAGATTTTCGGAACGGTATTGTTTTTCCCATCGTGACTTTGAAGATAATGACGTCAAGGTACAGCATGAAATATTAAAGAATAACCTTTCTACTGAGCTGTACCAGAGCCTTTCTTTTTTTGAGATCGCGACTTTGATTGCTATGCAGGCCTTTGCTTTTGAGAGAAATCATCTAAATATATTTGAGGTAGGGCTAGGTGGGCAATGGGACGCAACCAATATCTTGGATTTGTCGTGTTCAGCAATTGTCAGTATTTCCAAAGATCATGAAAAATTCCTAGGAAGTACTATAAGAGAGATTACTTTAGAGAAAGCAGGAATTATTAAGGAAGGCAGACCTGTCTTTTTGGGAGATTTTTTTGCCAGTACCGCTGGTGAAGAATCGAATGAAATTATTAGAGAGGTCGCAGCAAATCGTCACTCCGAAGTGTTTATAAGCCCTTCTGCCCCCCCTGATAACGATGGAGAGTTTTCACGACTGAGCCAGGAGTTGAAGCCTTTATGGAGTCGCTCTGAGGTAATGAGGAGAAATTTCTTACTTGCTTACCAGGTTTATGGCTATTTGAAGCGATTCTTACCGAGATTAGACTCTTATGAGAATAGAATAAAAATCCCTCCTACGCTTATCGGGAGGTATCAGTCTTTGGTTTTAGAGAACCGGCAGCGTAAAGAGCTGATTTTGGACGTCTGCCACAATATAGCCGGGGTTCAGCAACTCGTCGGTTATGTTTCTCAAAAAGGCTACACAGACCCGATTCCGGCGTTTATTTCCATTCTTAGTGACAAAGATATAAATCCGATGCTGGATCTTTTGCGAGGCATTTTTTCGCCTATTGTGCTATTTAAAATAGATAATATTAGAAGTTTTGGTATTGATGATTTAGCTGAGCGGCATAAGTATATAGAGATATTTGAGAGTTTTTCTGCTGCTTGGCGTTGTAGTATAGTTTCGTGGGACACGAAAAAGCCTTGGGTGGTTTGCGGTTCGGTAGCGGCAGTAGGAGATGTGATTGGTTATTTCTCAGCAGATCAAAATTTTGCTGACGAGTTTGTTTTGCATGGTGTCGATCCTAGCATCTGATGCTCTTGACCTTTTAGCTCAAGAGGTAGAAGAGGCAGAAGAGGTTTCTTCGGACGAACCGGACCAATTCAATACGCTTATTCCGCCTGATCTCGGCCCGCAAATGTTTTTCGACGCAGAGACAACGGAATTTAGTAGAGACGGTAAAAAGCAAGTTTTTAGCGGAGACGTTGTAGCAGTTGGTAATGGGGTCATGCTCACGGCTGATAAAATATCTATGGACCGCGAAAAATTTAGGATGGTTGCTGAGGGGCATGTTGTACTGCTCACTTCAAGTCAGGTTTTTTTGGGCGATAAAGTAACCTACGCTACTAAAAGTGGCGACTTTCTTTTAATCAATAGTACGATGATTGCCAACGATAATGCTACAGCTGCGAACTACAGCAAAAAGCTACTAGGCTTTTCGCCTATTGAATTAGCATTCCAAGCACAAAGAAATAAACGTCTCAATGTGATCGAGCAAAGAAAAGACGATTTAAGAGACTTATACATTCTACAAAATGAAAACCAACAAAATGTCGAACCAACTGAAGAGATGGTTGATAAATACTCTCTACTGCTTGAGCAGCAAGATCTAATGAGTCAACAAGATAACCCCTTCTTTGCTCGGATGTCCAAAGATCGCCGCCGCCGTTATAAGGCTCGGAGGCTTTATTGGGAAAGAGGTTTGAAAGAAGCGCAAGCGCAACAAAAAACAGAGCGTATCAGCGCTTTTTTTCGTATTGATGGCAAGGAGCTGATACGGAAAAACAATAACGACTATGAAGCTAATGAAGCCTACTGGACCCCTTGTATGTGTGCCGAGGATGAGGAGCCGGCTTGGGGGCTTCGAGCGAGCTCTCTAGAAGGACATATGGGGGGATATATAGATTTCTTCCACCCTGTTCTTGAGATAAAAGGCGTTCCGGTTCTTTATCTGCCCTACTTGAAAGTACCTGTGAAGGAAACCCGTCAATCGGGCCTTCTTATGCCGACACTTGCTCAGCGTAGTGATGCGGGCAATATTTACTCTCAGCCGATCTACTTTGCTCTTGATAAAGACTACGACATGACGCTGACGACTGAAATATACGAAAAACGAGGAACCAAGTTAGGTGTTGAAGCTCGTTATCAGCAGAAGCAGTATTCAGGGTGGACTTTAAATGTCGAGGGTATAAGAGACCGTCAATGGAATGATGATTTGAGGATAAGGCATGAGGCTCGGAAGTATTACTACGAAAATAGTGATCTCGAGTTAGATGCATTTTGCGAGTCTCAAATTGAGGAAACGGGTAAGTATAGGGCGGCTAAGCTAGAGCAGTGTTCCCGGCAATCTAAAATTCGGATGTCAGACCCTGGTAACTTATGGCGAAGCGCAGAGACGTGGAATGGTATGAGTATCCTCGCCCCACGTTTAACTTTTGTTAGTGATGGGCGGGTTTATTCCGATCATCGCTACGTAGAGGATTTGACTTTATACGAAGATTTTCAAAGCGCTTTAGAGGGAAGCTCAAGAGCAGCACAATTTGCTACGGTTAAACACCAGACTCATTTAGATAATAAAAACTTTTACGCCGGTGTTGGTGGGAGTTATGGTGACAGTGTTCTGGGGCGTTCTAGGTTCTACGGACAGCAGCTACCAATTAAAATGAATATTCAGTCACGGCTATACTCTATTGACCGAGGTTACTCACCGATCCCATTGTACGGTCAACTTAAAGCATCTCATTTACAGATTTCAGATTTCCAAGGAGATACCTCCAACTATCCCGAAGAGCTTGTCGGTGAGGGTTATACGCTAGGCCGCGGGGATTGGGAGCAGGTCAAGTTTGATCAAATTTCCCCTCTGTACTCTCGGGGCATAGTAAAAGTAGACCAGTTCCTCGATTGGGAGGTTCGGAAAATCAGACATAGTATGCTGAATCAACCAAGGAGTACGATTGAAAGCTGGAAAACAGGTATCACTATCAATCTACCTATCGATGGTGATGGCAAGATGCCTGGTATATTTCAAAGTGAAGGTGATTTTGGCACAAGCTATCTCCGTCACTATATGAACTGGGCTCTGACCTTTTCGGTAAGGCCAGAGGTGAAACGAACCGGTGTTTATGGGCGTTCTCGTTATCTTGGGGAAAATAGCAATGGTGAGTTTGAAGATCAGGGGGAACTCGTCTATTTTGCGAGTGACCGGGTCGAGTATGTGAGTGATGACGGAGATGTTTCCGATGAAGATACGATGGTGAAGCATAAACGCGTCAGTCTTGCTACATCGCATACTTGGGATTTATTCGATCGCGGCTGGGAGAAGGTTCAAGGTAAAACATCAGAGGATCGTTCGTTAGAGGGTTTGAGTTACCGAGAGCGAGCTCGTCGAGAGCTTATCTACAGTTTAGATCAACCGGTCCCCGGGTTTGAAAAGATGTTTAGTGAAGAAGACAAAGAGTGGTATATAAATCGTTATCATCTAACGGAAAAAAACAAAAACCGGATTGTTACGATGTCGGCTGATATTAACTATGACTTTGATAGAGCGACTCGTCGTGAAGAAGTTAAGAAAGAACGAGCTAAAGGAAAACCAGAAGACGACCCCGGTGAGTTTGGCCTCCCTCAGCCCTGGAGTGAGCCTAAGTCGACCGTAACTATTTATGCCTACCAAAGTAGTTTGGTAAATACGATACGTTATAACCTTTATTTACGTAAGGTCGTCGCCCAAGAGTTCTCTCTGGGATTACCTTCCGTGTATAGTACTAAAGTCAATCTTGGTTACAAAGTAGGGAATGATCCAAATTATGACCCTGGACGAGGCACGATAGTTTTCGTGCAGACTCAAGAGCATTTTGTGCAGTTTAAGTCTAGTATCATACCGTATATTACTTTGAGCGGTTGGTTAGGGCGTCGTACAAGAGATACCTCGGAACTTACCAAAGAAAAAGGCGATACCCAAGCAAGTGTGATATCTGATTACCAAACTGTCCTCGGGGCTGTCTACTCATCGCCCAGTAATTGTTGGGCGTTAGCTTTTCAACGTCAAAAGAAATATTACAAGGAAGAAAGAGATGCGAGTTACCTATTAGAGCTTTCAGTTCTGTTTATGGGTAGAGCACGAGCGGGCAACATTGGCCCTGGGATCATTCGAGAGGTTAGGGGAGAAGAAGAATCCTGATTGATCAAGAATCTATGATCTGCGTAAAAGCATCTACCCAATGATCGTTGTCGTTTAAAGCAGGAACGCAATCGAAGCGACCACCACCTTTTTTAATAAAAGATTCCTTAGCCGTGATACCAACCTCTTCTATTGTTTCTAAGCAATCGTTTACGAATGATGGCGAGATAACCAAGATATTTTTTTCGTTATTTTCTAAGCAAGTGTTGACCACTTTGTCAAAATAGGGCGTTAGCCATTGAGATCTGCCTAAACGTGATTGGAAGCAGACTTGGAAGTGGCTATCAGCAATCCCGAGTTGAGTCGCGATTGCTTGAGCGGTTTTAAAGCAATGAGCGCGGTAGCAGTACAGGGTTTGTATATCTTGACTACTGCAGCAATCACCTAGGGTGCACTTACCTTTGGTGCAGTCGCTTTTAAATACATGGCGTTCCGGCAATCCGTGAAAACTTATTAGTATTTTTTCATAGTTATACTGATCAAGGAAAGGCTTTGTATTTGCGCATACAGCCGAAATGAATGCATGGTGTTGATAAAATGGTGGTACGAAATCTAAAGCAGGTGTGTTCCATTTTTTCGAAGACTCTTGAAGTACTTTGACTGCGGCAGATCCCCAAGAGGCGCTTGCGTATTGAGGGAACATGGGAACTACTTGAATATTACTGATACCGTCTTGTTCAAATTTCTCGACTGTCTCCTTAATGGAGGGAGTGCCGTACCGCATAGCAATTTGAATGCTATATTGCATGCCGAGTTTTTTTTCTAACTTATCTTTAAAACGTTCGCTGTAGAAAAGAAGAGGAGATCCTTCTGGTTGCCAAACCTTTAAGTAAGCGGCTAATGATTTTTTTGCCCTAAAAGGCACAATGATTAAATAAACCAACAAGAACCTAAGAACTAAAGGGATATCGATAACCCTAGGGTCGGTCAGGAATTCTCTTAAGTAGGTTTTGACAGCAGCTAAGGTTGGTTTCTCAGGGGTTCCTAGGTTTACTAACAACAGTCCACGGCGACTCATACTCTCCTAACGATAGACTCTTTTCTATCTAGCGGCACACAGGGCGTAATTGCTCTTCACTAAAGATAGGTAGCAATTTTGAAACTTTTTCGCAAACCTGAGTTTGCTGAGCCTTGGAGAGATTTAATCCGTCTATTGACTGGTCGATGGCATGCACCATAGGTTCAAATAATTGTATATCAGTGACTTCTGACGATTTTAGCCGGATTTCTTTGAGCTTTTGTAAATACGAACCTACCCAGCGAATGGATCTGCGATACCGCTCGTCGCTTACTTTTTCGGACATCCTGCCATCTATGTCTAAACCGTTTTCGTCCGGAACAGCTATTTCGAACACTTGATATAAGACGTAGGCTAAAACAGCACCAGATAGATGCGGGTCAGAAAAGTTTACATCGTTACAGGTGTAGCCTTTGGGGGAGATTTTTTGGAAAAGTTCGTCTAAGACCCGCGTGTTAAGCTCCTTGGGAGTGTTGTCAGCAAAGAACGCATTTCTAATATTGCGGTTACGACCTAAACAGGTCAGGTTTGCTAGACTGTGCACCTCACCTCGCCCCGCGTAGAAAGCAATAATGTCCGCGAATGCTTCGGATATAGTTGAGAATATAGATGAGGTCCTAGAGAAACCAGATAGAGATTCCATTTCATAGGTTGAATCGGCCTCAACAAAGCGATGAAATTGCTGTGACCATTTGAGCCCTACAGAATGGAAAATATGGTCGAATTTTGCAAATTCAATATGATGGCCTAGTTCATGTGCCAGTACAAAAGACGACTCCCAAAACTTGTCATCGCGATCTGCAGAAGCGGCCCTTTGAGGGAATACTAAAATGGATTGTGACATCGGAGAGTATGCAAGATTGTCCGTCATCCATAAAGAAATATTTCTAGGGGGCCCCGCCTTGGTTTTAACGCCCAAGTATAAGGTTTCGTATAGCGGCATAATTTGTAGTGAAACCTTTGGGAGGTTTTCGTTCATAATTCGGCGGTAAGTATCTGCTGCGCTGTTAACGTAATGTATGCTCGTTAGAGCCACACCCTCATAGGAATCCCTTGGGTAGTTGAAGTCATTCCGACAAACCTTTAGCGGCTGGGCATTTTTTTGTAAGTAGAACTGTGAAAGTTCTTGGTTCTCGTCAACACAAGCTCCTTCGTTCAAATCTGGTGAATGACAAATTTTACGTATATGCATCCCATAGCTGGTTTCGCTGATGATGTTAGAATTTAGTGAGCCGTCCGAGTTTGTGTTTCTGAGTGGCTTGGGGGAGTTTACGACGTTGGGTCCATCCCAGTGCCAAACGTTAGTGCTATCGAGTGATAGTTTCGCATTGGACTGCTGGCATTGAGGGTCAGCAAGGTGGTACTTACTAGGTGGCTCGAGGGAAAGCGGCTGTTCACGGAATTTACCGTTGCCAGAAGATTTTGTTTTTAGCCCGCAGCTAGCTAGGTAAGTACATGGAATAATAAAGAAAAGTAGAGTGAGTAGCTGTTTGATCGGGCTATGGTTTGATTTAATTTTCATAAATACTCCATTCGCCAGTTGACGTTACATACACTTTCCAATAAATATAGTCCAACTGAAAATTTGGAGTTTTCGAATGGCCCGAGTATCTATAGAAGATTGTTTACACAGTATTGATAACCGTTTTGCACTAGTTGCTGTTGCAGCGGATAGAGCACGGAAACTAATGGACGGTGAAACTCCGTTGATTGCATCCAACAATAAGGAAGCTGTGACCGCTTTACGAGAGATTGCAGAGGGCTATATCATTGCTGATAAAGTTCTAGATACAACTCTTATTACAGAAGATTCCTAAAATGGGGGTATAAAACCCCCCATTTTTGTCTAATGATATTAACCAACTATATTTAAACGTTGAGCGTTTTGGTGGGTGTTCCGATCCTGTTATAGTCTCTTTGACTATAGGGGTACCGATCAATGCTTAGACTTCTTTTTATTCTCACAGCAATTTCTAGTTCTTGTGGAAATCCACCTGCTGGCTCAGAGTCTCAGTTTCTCTCTACAAACGATGGCTCGGAGCAGGGTGCTCTAGGTGTTCAAGATAACTCTAAGGAGCTGAAATTGGTTCCTTACGGCTATGAGGGCTTTGAGAGTCAATATATCTACCCCTCATCAATAGACCTGGGTGGAACTAATTATTTAGTCGATATTTTGAGGTTAAAATCTAAGCTGCTGGCTTTGGGCTATCAAGCACGAAAAGGCTCAGATGCACTCTGCTTTGAAGGCTGTGCTTTATATACAAACCTGTATCTACTACCGGTCGTTAAGACCCTTTATTCGCGTCAAGAGTTGAAGTCTTTTCAGAGAATTAAGCCGTGCTACAAGGAAAGTGACGGCAATGTTCTTTGCGTAGGTGGACCAACTTCTTATACCAAAAAAGGATCGGCAGACTTTTGTGTCGACCTAGTTCAGCGTTTGTTCGCTAAGGGTATTGATGTAATCTCACAAGACGGACAATCTATTGATGCTGACAAGGTGCTGAGTTTTTTAAAAGGTTAGGGAGTCTGACTCTTTGAACAACTGATTTGCAGGAAGAGCCTCTATTTAATGGCTTGTTCAATAAGTAAGCGCCGTGATAAGTAAAAATAAATTAGCCACTAAGGCGATTCCCCAAAATAAGGCTCTTAGAAGCACATGACCCATTGTGTAGGCAGCGAAGTGTCCTAATCGGCTAGCGGTAAAAACGATAGCTGCTACTTGAGTACCGGGCGTACTTACCTGTAAGTGGGCTAAGACTAAGATTGCTACAATGAATCCCGGAAAATAACACTTTAGGTTTTCATAGGCACGATGGGATCTCTCGGCCCAGTCTGGCAAGGCAGGGAGGTCTTTCGTATCTCGGTTTGATAGTAAGTACGAACGCCCATAGGTCTTACGCTTGGCTAATGAAGCAGGTAACCAAGCTATACAGAAAAAAATAGTGAGGACAACTAAGCAATAGAGTTCAATAGTCATGGGCGTTCCTCCGAGGTGTTAGAAACTTACTCTGTTAAGCTTCTAAGCGCGACAGTAAAATAACCCACATAATATTTGTGTTGATAAGTATTCTGAGGTTAAGAAATTGCAGCCCATTCGCCGAGTAAGATAAACCTGCTTACTAGAAGTTCTAGTATTTCATCTTTAGCTACTAAGCTGCTATCGAACCAATCGGTACTTTGTAGTTCATCAAATATTTTATCGCCTAACATCTTGTTAAGTGCGTTTTCAAGCTCTTCTCTCATGTCCAGGTAATCCCAGCTTGCGGCGTTGGTATAACGAGCTTGGTTCAAATAGGCATTTGAGAGCTGATTGAAATTTAAAGTGAGGTTGGATTTTAGGAAATCTTCAATATAGGTATGTAGCCGTTCACCGTAAGACCTAATAAACAGCTGTCGTCTTTTTCTACGATATGAATTTAAACATGTAGTGTTCATTTTGATGCCTAACGTTCAATTAACTCTCTACCTCATGTTAGTGGGTTTATACCCATAACTGCTATATGGTTTATATCGGTTTTTTTACTGTTCCCTAAAGTTATTATACGGGGTTTTTAGCCAGATAAGAAGCGAACTCGGCAAAAAATTCCACGTTACCTAGGAAATATTTATCATTTTAGTATGTTGCCTCAAGCTCCGACTGGCGGTTAGAATTGGGGTAGGTCTATTTTTATAGGGGTAAACCTTGCAGATTAATCGAGGTGATATCGTTTTTAACTCTTCAGGTAAGCCTGGAGTGGTGCTCGATCGCGATAAATTGACTCGTAAGTTGCAGGTGGAAAACCAAGGGGAACAGTATCAAAAGACCCGAAAACACGGTTTTATTAATGGTCTCACAAGCCAAGACAGAGAACAGTTTTATCAGATTATGGATAAGATTAAGTCTCATGAAGACCCGAGAGAACGGGTGAGTGTGATGGCAGTAAAAATCCACGAGTTGGAACAAGACCCCAGGAACTTGAGTTTAGTGCGGTATTTAAAAGCAGAGCAGGCTCATACAATGTTTTCTAAAAGGATTGAGCCAAGAGTGTATAGTTTGGATGAAGTCAAGGCGACTGCCTAGATATATTTTAAAGGAGGTTAAAAATGGCGCAGATAGGTGATTTGGTTCCAAAGGCTGGCATCTACACTAAACAAGGTGTGGTTGTTGAGAAAAAAGACGACGGTACAGTAGTAGTTGATACTGAGCCACTTGAGGTAAGTAAGTATCATAGGCACACGAATACTACCGGTCTTAGTGTAAACGAAAAGAATATGTTCAATCAAATCTTGGATAAGGTTTATCAACGTCCCGAAGATGTTGATAAGATCAATGAAATCCAAAAAGAGATTGATCGGATGAAAGTCGATCCGAATAATCAAAACATTGTTCAGTATCTAAGAAATCAACAGTCTCATTTGGTTCGCGCAGCTAAAAAGACTCCTAGAACGTACAACTGGGATGAATCACAGTTAAGAACGTAGATTTTGATAAGTGAATTAAGCTGCAAGGTTTAATCGGTCTTCAATCTTTTTCAAGAGGTCTAGCGCCTTCTTGTAATTGGGTTCTTTTACCAAGCTTATTTGGATGAACTGTTGCGCCATTTCAGGTTTGTTCCAACGAAAATAACATAGGCCTATGTTGAAAAACAGCATAGGCCCTTTTTCGTTTTTAGGAAGTACATATTGCGCCTTAGTATAATGTTCTAAAGCTTCTTCGTATTTTCTCTCATTTACCAAATCAATTCCGGCTTGGTTGAGTCGTGATGCAAAGGTGTTTGAAGTGGCGGACTTGGACAACAGGTCTTTAGTTTGCTCTAAGTCGTTTTGCCTAAAACGTATATCAGCAAGCCCAGTGAGTGCTTTTGAGCAGTACTCGTCTTTATCAAGAGCCTTATTGTAATGTTGGACGGCTTTCTGGTCTTTTTGTAGATTTAGATATATATCTCCAAAATCAACCTGTCTCGAAATGCGAGATTTATTTACTTGGTGAATCCTCTGTAAAACCCCTAATGCTGACTCGTGATTTCCTACCTGTTTGTAGTGTTTTACAAGGTTGTTATAAGCACGGAAATAGTTTGGGTTTATTTTTAATGATTCGAGCCAAAGTTTTTCTGCTTCTAGAGGTTTTTTCTCTAGACTTGCGACAGAGGCCAAAGCATCTAATAGTCGAGAGCTGGGTTTATTTAATTTTTGTTTTTGATGGTCTAAAGCCCGTTTAATTTTAGCCATGCTATTTTCGTTGTTAGTACGAGGCATAAACTCGAGAGCTCTTTGGATTTTGTTCCAAAGAACCTCGACAGGGTTAGTGCTGAAATCTTCGGTTAAATGACGCTTAAACTCAGACGCCGCCTCCTGGAGATCTCGTTCGCGATGTCGGAGTTTTATGATCCGTTTTATACCGAGCTCGGTAAAGTAGACGACATCCTCGTGAACCGGATTTGTGGTGAGAATTATGACGCGTTGAGCTACGTCAAATCTAGGGTTGATATCGAGAATTTCTTCAATGAGTGCTCCACCTGGTCTGGTTTTGCCTTCCCATTGGATAATTATTCGCTCCATATTCTTGAAGCTTTGCCAACTCCTTCTCATCGAAGTGGACGAAGGAAGCTTGATGCAGTTGACGGCGTTGTCCCGAAGGCACTCATGAACAAAGTGCCACACCCAGCTATCGTCATCACAGATTACAGGTGTCTTATCGAAGTCCATGTACAATTCCTCCACTCGACATAAGTATCGTCTCTGAGGTAGAACATCTTGAGTCCGTACGAGGCACTTTGGTCGTAACAGCTTGAAATCGTACTTAACTCTTTTTTTTTAGCTGCTTAGCGATGTTTGGGGGGGGAGAGACTTGATTGCTATTATTGGCAATGGTTGTGTAGGGAAGGGCCTTGCATACCTGTTGAATGATATCGGTATTGAAGTCACTTTATTGGGGCGTAGTGGTCCTGTTTCTTGTGATCAAGGTGTAAAAGTTAGCGATCAACCGCTAGGAAAACTGAAGCTCGGAGCACGGCGCTCAACGGCTACAGAGGACTTCGACTTGGTTTTGGTGACCGTGAAGGCTTATTCGTTATTGGAAGCCGCAGAGCAGCATTTTCCAGCTTTCAGCCCCGGTACCACGGTCGTATGTCTGACGAATGGCTATGTGGTGCCTGAGATCAATGAATTAGCCAAAATTTTTCCACAGCTGACTTTACGAGCGGGAGTGGTTCGAATCGGGTTTAAAGAAAATTCTGGTTGTCTGGAAATTAGCTCTACTAAAGGCGGAGTTAGTTGGGGACCTATTGCAGGTTCGAATAATTCGTCTCGCTCCGAGCAAGAGTTACTAGAAACAAGTTTATGTAATTGGGTCGATGACCCTTTGAGGTTAATCCGTGAAAAATGGTTACAGAACGTCGTGATTAACCATCTCAGTGTTTATTTCTCCTCGAAGAAAAACTTGGACCTGATCGCTCACTCTGAGACGGTGGCAGAGGTTTACAGCGAAGCTTATGGCTTCGGTGAAGAACTCTGGGGTACTTGGGAGTTTAGTGAAGTAGAAGGCTACCAAGACCTTGTGAAATTGATTCGCTTGACGAGTGATAATGAAAACTCAATGATGTGCGATACTAGGCTTGGTAGGCAGACCGAGGCGAAGTTTCTGGCTGGCATTGTGGGTAGTCGGGATGGTTATCCTTGGCTTAGTCGATTTGCTGGTTATTGAATTAGAGCTGGCCTTTCGCGGCAACAAATCGATTGAGAGAACCGTAGATCCCTACCGAGTATTGGCGCACCGGCGATACTCGTTCTATAGCAAAAATGTTTTCAGAATCCAAGCGCGGTGATAACATGGCTGCTGCGGGCGTACTGATGCAGGTGTCGATGGCACTTAACTCCTGTCGTCCCATGTGATTTTAGTCCATCTTAAATCACGGATGATATCTCAACAAAAAAACAGAAAATCGTATCGACATTGAGGTCTTAACCAATATTTATTTGCCCTACTTCTCTCCCTTCAAAAATTCCGCCTAAATATTTTTGAAAGCAACCCGAAGACAACTAGACCAATGAAGAGGAGGGAAGATATGAACTTTTTAATTTTAATATCATTACTGGCTATTGTTATTTCAGGCTGCAAGACAACACCAAACTCAGACACTAAAGATATTGGTGTAGATCACAAACTCCATGATGAGAAAGTCGTGCTTTTTTCTGCTCTAGATGAGAATCAACTAGGGCATGTTTTTTTTAAAACGTGCACCCCTTCGTCAGAAGTTGGGAGGGATTGTGAGGCCCTAGGGGAGTCTCATAAGCTAAAAGATCAAACAAGCTATCACAAGAAAATGGCTGTTCAAAAATACCGGAAGACCCTTCCAGGTGACAAACAAGAAAAGATCTTAAAAGTGTTACTAAAAGATAAGAGGATCATTCTGAGTTATCTTGGCGGTGTTCAAGGGGGTGATTTAACGGAGGAAGAGGTGCTTCTTGCATTTAAAGCATTCGGCTGGCCTGGTGAAGGCACAAATAGCCCTACTCCGACATCAGGTAAGTGCCACGAAGGCTACCTACCAGTACCCGGCAATGGAGAGCTTAATACAAAATCTTTTTGTGTGATGAAATATGAAGCCAAGCAAGTTGACAAAAAGGCCATATCTCAAGCTGAAAAAACTCCTTGGGTGTCCATCAGCCGCAATCAAGCACGAGCTGAGTGCTCAAAAGTCGATGCTAGCTTGATGACAAATGCCCAATGGCAGACGATCGCAAGAAATATCGAGAGCGTTGGCAAAAATTGGAGTGGCGCTAAGGTTGGGAGCGGGAGTTTAAACCGTGGTCATTCAGATGGTACAAAGGCATTGTCTTCAAGTGGCTCTGAAGCCGTGACTTGGGATAAAAACAAACGCACCCACCTCCTTTCAAATGGTGAGCTGATTTCGGACCTTGCTGGTAATGTCTGGGAGTGGGTGAATGATGATAACAATTCCAAACAAGGTTCTGACCAGTACGTATCTCAAGAGCCTTGGAATGGTGCAGCTGGTAAACTTAAGTGGGGCCCCAAAGGCACCTACAAGAATAAAGATTCTGGTGAGTACGGTGGGCTGGGTAAGTCTTATCTTGACGATGATTCAGGCGCGGTCCTGCGCGGGGGTGGTTGGAACTATGGCACGGGTGCCGGCGTGTTCCACGCTCTCCTGTACTATGGAGCGTCGTCCTCGGACACCTACGTCGGGTTTCGCTGTGTTCGCCCCTTGCGTTGATCGCCCCGTTTAGGGGGCAGCTCCGGTCATCGGATTCTTGGTCATTGGTCCTTCCCACACCGTAGGTGTGGGTCGCGCGAGTTTTCCGGAAGATTTTCCGAGTACTCGGCAACTTTTAAAGAAAAAACTTCGAATTTTCCGGAAGTACTGCTAAGTTCTCCATATGAATTGGAGACCTAATCATGCGTGAAATCAGTCTTGAAGAGACTGTTAAGTTACTCGATAAGTCAGAAAGAACCATAAGATCCTATATTAAAAGGAAAAAACTGAAGGCTACAAAAGTTGGCAACAAATGGTTTATTGAGTTTGAATCGGCGCAAAAGCTACTAGGCAACTCTCCGGAAGATCTAGATAAAATTTCCGGAAAACCGGTTAGACCTTCCGGAATAGGTGTTGAGAATTTAGCCTGTTTTAATGTAGCAATGGAAGTTTTCTCGGCATCCATATGGGTGGACGATAAAAACCCTTTTTGGAGTGAGCTGGTTAAGCTCAAGTGCAGTTTTTTTTGTGCGCTGGGAGCTGGTTACTATTCCTACGGTACAACGAAATCCCGATACTACAGGGAGGCTAGAGCGGCGCTCGGATCCGCTGTTGCGCTAGTCTGCGCAGCTGGGTCCAGTAAATACATAGATGACCTTGGGTTGCTGGAACAAAAATTAATTCCAGCCCTAACATCGCTGATCAAAAAAATGGAGAGGAAGACAAACTCGTGACGGTTAAGCTTCCTCAGGTTTATTCAGATTGCTACCAATTGACGCTGGAACTATACCGGCGCACCAAAAGTTTCCCCAAACAATTTCGTCCCACTTTAGCAAGAAGAATTGAAGAAGCTTCATTAGAGCTGACATCAGCAACAAGAAAGTTGCTTCTTGCAAAGCAGCAAGAGCATTCTTCAAAGAAACACCATCTCACTATTGCTAATGACTCGATTGATGACCTTAAATTCTTGACCCAGTTATCTTGTGATCTGGAACTTTTTTCAGCGGGTTCCTTCGGTCACATCAGTGAACAAATTACCGGAATAGGTGCTCAAGTAGGCGCTCTTAGACGTTTTTATAAGGTTGGTGAATGAGGCTTCTCGATCAAATCGCCCAATACCAGAATTTAAGGAATGCCTCCAACCTCTGTTCTAAAGGAAAACGAAGCAGTCGAGGGTACCAGATTTTTTTGAGTCGTTATTCAGATGAATTGGTAAACATAAGACAACAGCTTCTTTCCGGGAGCTACCGCTGGTCAAGGTACCGCAGCTTTATGGTGCATGATCCAAAAGCCCGAATTATTTCTGCACCTGAATTTCGGGATAGGGTTGTCCACACAGCAATCTGCAGTTACCTTGAACCTCTAATCGAATCGAGGCTCTCAAAAGCTGTCTATGCCTGCAGAAAAGGTCGCGGAAATCGCAATGCTGTGATTGAACTTCACACCCGCCTTAGACGATACGGCAAGCAACGATTTGTGGTTAAGCTCGATGTTTCAAAGTACTTCGATTCTATCGAACAAAACCTACTTTTGGAAAAAATTCATAATATTTTACCTGATGACTCTCTCACACCATTGCTAAATAGTCTGATTAAGAGCTACCACTCGAACCTTGGAGAGGGCAAGGGGCTGCCAATTGGAGCATTAACTTCTCAGCTTTTTGCAAATTTTTATCTTTCAGATGCTGACAAGGTGGTGGATAAGGCCTTGGCTGGTGAGCTGTACATTAGATATATGGATGACCTTGTTTTATGTGGTGAATCGAGAGAATCTATTTGGAAAGCAGCTAATGAAGTTCGTGATTTTGTCGCTAACCACTTACACTTAAGCATACCTTACTCAAAAGTCGTTCCTTTAGGTTGCGACCCGATACCGTTTTTAGGATTTGTCATCGATCACACAGGCTACAGGATCTTAGCTCGAAATAGACGTCGTCATAGCAAAAAAATTAGAAGGTTAGTTAAAAAAGGGGCTAGAGAAAGCGAAGTCGAGCAAGTGAGATTATCCTTCGCGGCATGGCAAGAGCTTAACCCCCATTTATCAATAAGAATGAATGAGAATTCATGCTAAAGTCTTATCTTGGCTACGAGCCCAAATCCTTGGTGGCATTCAGGCGCGGTCCTGCGCGGGGGTGGTTGGAACAATGGCACGAATGCCGGCGTGTTCAACGCTAACCTGAACAATGGAGCGTCGAACTCGAACAACAACATCGGGTTTCGCTGTGTTCGCCCCTTGGCCTTGGAGACTTGGGAGATTGGCGTGAAGGATGCAACAGATAAATTGTTTGTTGCCACGTTACCCTTGAGGTAAATCTCAAGGCACTTCGGGTTCGGAGCCTGGGCTTACCTGGGGCCAGTGGCCTCGGGGGTCCGAATTTTTTACGTGATTTAAGGTGAAGTTAATGAGGTGTTTTTTTAGAGTGTCTGGCCACTCCCAGGTACTGAACTTACTCTCACTTTCACATGTTATATCTTCAACAGTCCGTCTCGATTTTTACAAATCTGACACGGTTTTATTTATAAAACAACGGCTCTCCTATTAAAGCCTCGGCGACGTTTAGATAAACTCCACCTAACTCAAGAAGCTTAGAAACCGGCACTGGTGGTACTTCACCTTCACCTTTATATCCGTTTTCCATCAACCAACGTCTTACGATCTCTTTATCAAGCATTTCAGGGGATTTATTTTGCTCTATACGATTTTTGTAGGATTCCTTAATCCAAAATCGACTGGAGTCAGGGGTGTGGGCCTCGTCGATCAATATTATATCTCCATTCGGTTTCTTACCGAACTCATATTTAGTATCGACTAAAATCCAGCCATGAGATTCACTTACCTCGGTGCCTAAAGCGAAAAGTTTCAATGCCATCGACTGTATAGTTTCCCACTCTGATTCGCTGCAGATTTTGTTTTTAATAAGCTCTTCAGGAGTGGTGTTCTCGTCATGCTCAAACACTTCAGCTTTAGTAGTCGGTGTAATGATGGTTTTGGGAAGCTTCCCGTTGGTTCTTAAACCTTCACTAAGCGTTTGTCCGCAAAATACCCGTTCGCCTTTTTCGTAAGCCCTAGCCATGCTTCCAGCTAAATAACCACGAACAATTACTTCGACTTTAAATGGTTGTGCGGTGTCGACTAGAAGTTCCCTTGATGTTGGTTGAGAAATTAGGTGGGTAGGAATCACTTCCTCAGCTTTCTCTAGCCAATATTTGCTAATAGTCGTTAGTATAGCTCCTTTATAGGGAACGTAACCGATAAATTTATCAAAAGCCGTAAGTCGATCTGAATGGATGATTCTAATCTTATCGTTTTTTATTAGTAGGTCTCTGACTTTACCTCGATAAAAGTCAAAACCTTGGTTTTTAAAACCTTCAATTTCGCTATCGCTCAACCCACTGAAGCTCTCGGGTATTTCGGTGTTTGAAGGATTTAGTTTTTGTTTTTTTAAGTATTCATAGCGTTCAGATATTTTTTGCATTGCTTCCTCGTTTTTTAATGATTCCTTCGTCTAAATGATAGCCCCGTTAGGCTTAGTTCATCATGTCCGCCCATTCTTTTAGCACTTGCAGTCTGACGATCAATAGCTACCAAAATTCCCATGGCAATACACATAGTTAGGAGTGATGAGCCCCCATATGAGAAGAACGGTAACGGCATACCTACCACAGGGAACATTCCTAAGACCATTGCTACGTTGATGGTAAACTCAACAAATATAAGTGCGGCGATACCGATCGCTAGCAGCGATGAAAATGTGCTTTGAGCGTGCCTTGCGACTTCTAGTATCAAATAAGTTAGTAAACCGAAAAGAAAGAAAACGATGGTTCCCGCCCAAAATCCCCATTCTTCTGCAAAGACCGAAAAAATGAAATCTGTATGACGCGCTGGAAGAAATTGCAGCTGGGCCTGAGTTCCTTGTAAAAACCCTTTACCAACAAAATTACCACTTCCAATTGCGACCAATGATTGAATAGAGTTGTAACCTGATCCGTGGGGGTCGAGGTCAGGGTTTAGTAAGTTTAAGATTCTGAGTTTTTGATAATCATGAAGAAAAAAGTTCCAACCTAAAGCGGCAACGATAATTGCAGAGCACCCTACAATGCTAACGCTGCGTAAATCGATTTTCATAAATAGTATTTGGGTAACCGCTATAATGAGACAAATTCCAGCGGTGCCTAAGTCCGGCTGCTTAAATATTAGTGCGAAAATCAATCCGGTTGTTAGCATTACCGGCCAGAGGTCTTTGAGTTGGTAGGCGGTATTTAAGCGACTGGATTGAAAGAACTTAGCCACAACAATTGCGACAGAAATTTTTGCTAACTCTGAGGGTTGTACTGCGAAGAAACCTAAGTTAATCCATCGCTGCGAACCACCGGCTGAATAACCTAACAGGAGTACTACTAATAAAGACCCTACGGTAATTCCGTAGATCCAATATGAGTAGGATTGGATGACTCTAATAGGAAGCAACCACCCACAGAAAACAAATAATATAAGTCCGGGGGCCATTCTATAGAGTTGCGCAGAAAAGTATTTCTCTCCAAGGCTAGCGCTATATAAGTTTAAAAGTCCCACCGCTAGAAAGAAAATAAAAATACCTACTATTGCCGGTATCCGTTTACTTGCTGGAGCTTGAACTTCCCCTTCAGTTGTTAAAAAGACTCCTTCGGACGAGTAGCTTTTATTTTTTTGTTTACTCATTGCCGAGTTTCCTCTTGGCTATCTATTTTTATTTTCAGTGCGGTATTGGGAGTTTCTTTTTTCTTGCTCCAAAAAGATTTTAGAATTTTTTGTGCAATAGGTGCTGCTTGCGCACCGCCTCCTCCGTAAGAGTCGTTTTCGCTTACGATAGCTATTGCGATCTTAGCCTCATTTATAGGGGAAAAGGCGCTAAAAATTGCATGCTCTTTCCATTTAACACTTACGTCGTCACTTTTGTTGTTCTTCTTCAAGCTGACGACCTGGGCGGACCCAGTTTTTCCAGCGACGGTAACGCCGGGGACCTGCGCATTTCTTCCGGTACCGTCAGAACTCATAACCACAAGTCCTAAGATTCTTCGTAAGGTCGCAAAGGTTTGTGGGCTGACGTTCTTAACTTCTGTGACAAGCTCAGGTTTCTGGCTAAAAATCGTATCACCTAAATAATTAGAAATCCTTTTGACGAGAAATGGCCGCCAAACCTTACCGCCATTTGCTATTGCGCCGTATAAGCTGGCCATTTGAAGAGGAGTCAATAAGTTGTAACCTTGGCCTATTGCGATATTCGGAGTGTCACCAGGGGTCCAAATTTTGTTGAATGTTTTTTTCTTCCAATCCGATGTAGGTACTAACCCTGGTCTCTCGTGGTTGAGTTGAATACCTAGTTTCTTCCCTAGGCCAAATTCTTTTGCATACTTCGCTATTCTATCTACCCCTAGCTCAACGCCGACTAGGTAGAAGAATACATCACATGATTTTACTAACGCTTTTTTTAAATCGACGACACCGTGACCATTCCTATCCCAGCAGTGAAATAATTGATTGCCGAGGGTGAAGTGTCCGGGACAGTTGATCGTAGATGATAAGTTTACTACTTTTTCTTCGAGTGCAGCAATTGCAATTACCGACTTATAAATACTTCCTGGTATGTATTCTCCGCCAGTGCTTTTATCGAAAAGCGGTTTAAACGGATTACTTATTAACGAATACCACTCTTCTCGTGACATACTTCTTTGATACATCGTCGGATCGTATCCGGGCTCACTTATCATCGAAAGTATTTCACCGTTATTTGGGTCGAGCGCAACTACCGAACCGTATTTACCTCTGAATGCTTCAGCAGTTGCATTTTGTAGACTTGCATCTATGGTCAACTCTAGGTCGGATCCTTTTTGCGCATTCACAACGGGAAGACCCCAGCGCTCGGAGGTGTTTGTCAGGTTGATTTGCCTTCCAAAAGCGTCTACTTGAATGAGTCGATAACCGTTTTTGCCTCTTAAGTATTCTTCCCACTGTGACTCTAAGCCCTGCTTTCCAATTAAGTCTCCGGGTAGGTAGTGATGTTTTGTTTGTGACTTACTGAGTCGCTTTAGAGTTTCCGCGTCAACTTCACCTAAATAACCTGTTAAATGAACCGGAGTACCTTCTGGGTAGTCTCGTCTTGGAGCGGTCGCGATGTCTACTCCGGGGATAAAGATTCGGTTGCTCTCTATAATAGAAACTTCGTGAAGTGTTAAATTTCTTTTTAATGTGATTGGTAGGTAACGGGGAAGTCCCCGTCCAATACGTAGTCGTCTTTCAAGTTGAGAAACTGGGATATGCAGCAAGCGTGATAATATATTGAAAGTTGTGCTTAGGTCTTTGACATATAATGGGTAAAAAACTAAATCATAAAAAGGTCTATTCCCTAGGAAAACATCACCATTCCGGTCGTAAATGACTCCGCGTTCAGCTGGAATTTCGATTTTTCTGATACGGTTATTCTCTGAGACGCGTCGGTAGTAGTCACCATTATATATTTGAAGATGCCACAATCGTACGGTGAGAATAATGCTAACACATAGTATGACGATGCTAGCAGACATAAAGCGCCAGGTTTCTATGTGGTTTTCTTGTTTAATAGTGCTCTTGCTCACCTTTGGTGTTCCTCTTGGTCCTGCTTAAGCCAACGCTGAAATAGAATAATACCTACAATCAATGAAAGTACGATGCGAACTACCGTTTTAATAATGTAATCCCAATTGAAGTAGAAAGTCTTAAGTTTCAATGAAACAACCGCATATTCCCATGCGATAACCCACAGTAAAATTGAGATTAAGGTAACGAACCACGGCGTGAAGTGGTGCCATGAAATAGGTTCTCTAAACGCGCTAATTAAAGACAGCGGCAGGAGGTAGGCGCAAAAATACATACTAAAGGGAGTTGTTGTAGTCGTTTCCAAGAAAATGGAGGCGATGGTCATAATGATAAGAGAACGGGCAAATCTGTGAAATACAAAAGTATAAACAAGCCATATGGTAACTAAGTCGATGTAAATGTATTTACCAAATGTGTTTGGAATCAGGCTTGTTTGTATGAAGCAAACAAAAACTGTCAAAAGTACATTTGGCCAAAATTGTTCATTGATCGGGTGAAATCGCAACTCGTGAAATGCCTGACTTATCCGTGATAGGAAAGAGTCTGGCCTCCGGTGTTGAAAGGTTTTAATCACCCGCCGCCGCTCCGGTTCACAGTATTTTTGATCCAGTCATTCCCGGCTGTGTCTATGATTTTCTGTATATCTTGATCATGTGCTGGAATGATAAAGGCTTCTTCAACTCTAGTGTAATCAACCCAAGGTTTTACCGTGATGACTTGAGTTACGTGATCAGAGCTGTAACTGATTTTAACAACTTCGCCCACGGGAAGTCCTTTGGGGTATCCGCCTACAATTCCTGAGGTGATAATGGTATCTCCGATCCGTAACTCAGATCGTTTGTGGAGGTTTAACAAGCAGGTACCGCCGGAAGATCCCCGGATAACACCTCTTATCCGGTTTCTTTGAACTAGTACGTCGAGGTTAAAGTTAGAGTCGGTAGTTATTAGCACGTCAGAGAAGTTGAGCCCGACTCGGATGATTCGTCCGAAAACTCCGTCAGGCGCAATTACTGGCATACCGACCTTGACGTTATCTAACGAGCCTTTTGATAATCGAATAGAATAAAAAGGGCTTACCACCGGGCTACCTATGACCTTTGCGACTAGCATCGGACGAGTCGATCTTTCTATAAATCCAAGTAGCTTTCGTAGACGGTTAGTTTCTATATGTAGTTCATTGTAATCTATCGTTTGCGCTTTAAGGCGGTCTAGCTCTTGTTTTAAAACCGTGTTTTCTTTATTGGTATGTACTAAGGATACGTAATCGGACCAAATGGTCGTTGTGAACCCGGTAACACTCTTCCAGCTATATTCAATTGGGTAGACGATTTCCTGAAAAATTAGCGGAAACCTCACATTCTCCCACGGAGACATGCTCGAAGACATAAATAAAAACGGCGAAAGCAGGGAAGCTACTAGCGCCGCAAATGTAAAATTCCGTTTGTTAAACTTCATTTATCTCAGGGTTACTCCACTAAGTACGTCGATTTGATCAAGTGCTTTACCACTCCCGAGTACAACGGCTGTAAGCGGATCATCGGCAATCATAATCGGAAGCCCAGTTTCTTCTCTAAGTAAGATATCTAGGTTTTTAATAAGGGCTCCACCGCCAGCTAGGACGATGCCTTTATCGACGATGTCAGCAGCAAGTTCTGGGGGTGTTTTCTCTAAAGCAATACGCACTGTTTCGACGATGGTGTTAACAGGTTCGGAGATGGCTTCTCGAATTTCTTCAGAGGCAATCTCGATAGTTTTTGGAATACCTGCAACCAAGTCTCTTCCTTTAACGTGCATGGTTCGAACTTCATCATCAGGATAAGCCGTACCGATTGCAATTTTGATTTGCTCAGCGGTTCGCTCACCGATAAGAAGGTTATATTTTCGTTTTAAGTAGTTAACAATGGCTTCGTCCATTTTATCACCACCTACACGGACCGATTTGGAATATACGATTCCTGCAAGTGATATAACTGCTACTTCTGTAGTACCACCACCGATGTCAACAATCATACTACCGCTTGGCTCTGTGATAGGTAATCCAGCCCCAATAGCTGCTGCCATTGGTTCTTCGATCAAGTGAACTTCCCGAGCGCCTGCAGATTCAGCTGATTCCTTAACGGCTCGTTTCTCTACTTCTGTAATACCGTAAGGAACACAGATAATAATCCGCGGTTTAACCATTGTGCGGCGATTGTGAGCACGTTCGATAAAATAACGAAGCATCGCTTCGGTGATCTCAAAGTCGGCAATAACCCCGTCTTTCATTGGTCTCACTGCTACGATTGAGCCAGGAGTTCTTCCTAGCATATCCTTAGCTTCTTTCCCGACAGCAAGAATTTTCTTGCCGCCACGGCCATCTCTTTGCACCGCAACTACAGAAGGCTCGTCGGTGACTATTCCTTTGTTTTTCACATATACCAAGGTGTTGGCCGTGCCTAAGTCAATTGCAAGGTCGTTGGAAAACATGCCCGCTAGCCAATCGAAGATCATCTTATTTCTCCCTATCCCATAGAACTAATGTATATTAGCGGCATTTGACCCTTTTGATCAAGGCTCTAAAACGCATTTTATGATTTATTTCATAATACGGGTTATATCAAACAAGTGATTAACATGCTTGAAAAAAATGTGGTACAAATAGGTTTTAGTTCAATTTTTATCTAATTAGGCGGTATTCATGGCGGGATTATTTAAGTGGAAATCTAGGAAGTTAGAACGAGGAAATATTAAGAAAGCGGTTTCAGGAAGGAACTCAATAGCTTACATCATGCTAGGTTTAGCTATGTTGGCGATGACGTTTTTTGGTGTCTGCACTCCAAATCAAGGCGGAGGCGGCTTAAGCGGGATCGCGGCTACGGTAGCTGGGCAAGAAATAGGCTATCAAGAGTTCCGTAGAGCTTATGAGAATACTCACCAGAGGTATTCGAGGATTTACGGGGGAGCATTCGACCCCGCGGCAATGGGGCTTGCTAAGAGCGTATTGGACGGGCTGGTACAGCAGAGGCTAACTTACCAACAAGCTCGTGACGCAGGTGTGGTTGTTTCTAATGACGAGGTTGAGAAACAGATTCTCGATATTTTTAAAGACGACAAAGGCAAGTTTGATGCTGAACGTTTTGAATTGGTCCTAAGGCAAAATGGCTTCACTGAGGCAGGTTTTGCGGATGAGATTAAAAGGCAGATGACTGTTCAGAAGTACCGGGCTTTTATGGGTGACGTAGCTTATGTCGCATCTGATCTTGTGGAGATGGATTACCAACTCTCGGAAACTAAGCTCAATGTTGATTACCTTAAATTGGATCTTGATAATGTTAACGTCAGTGTGACTGGTGATGATATCACGAAATTTTTAGATGAGGCTGGTAAAAAGAAGGTATCTGATTATTACACATCTCATCAGGACGAGTTTAATAACGAGAAAGAAGTTAAAGCGCGGCATATACTGATTGCTTATAAGGGAGCGCGCAATGCTGGTAAAAAGGTCGATAGTCGAACTAAAGAACAGGCAAAAGTTATTGCCGACAAAGTTGCTAAATTAGCGAAGGCGAAGCCAGCAGATTTCGCTAAGTTGGCGAAGCAGTATACCGATGAGGCATCGGGTCGAAATAAAGGCGGAGACTTAGGCTTTTTTAAGAAGCAAGATATGGTCTCAGAATTTAGTGATGTGGCTTTTAAAATGAAAAAAGGTGAGGTCTCAGTAGCTGTTGAATCTCCTTTCGGTTTTCATATTATCAAGGCCGACGTGATTAAGCCCGCAAAAACTCGAACCCAAGAACAGGCGTCTAAGTCGATCGCTACTAAGCTTATTGAAAAAGACCGGAAGCCGGAAGTCTTGAAACGTCGGTCAGCCGAAGTATTGGCGAGTCTTAAAAATAATAGTGGTTCTAAGAAGCTTCTGGGAGATTACGGTCTTAAATGGCAATCGACGGGTTCTTTTGCGGTTGATAGCAGAAGTATTCCTAGTCTTGGTGTGGATGAAGGGCTGATGGCTGCTGCATTAGGTCTGCAGAAAAAAGGTCAAATTTCAGGTTTGATTAGCGTCGGAGATGTAGTTTATATTTTAAAATTAAAGGATAAGCAGCAACCTAATTTGAAGTCTTTGGATCAGAAGAAAAAGAAACAATTGGAACAAAGCGCAGCATATGATGTCGCAGGTAGTTTCTTTGGTGCCATTAATAAAGACTTGGAAGAAAAATTAAAATCAAAAGGTAAGATTTGGCTGAATGAGGACTTTATAGCGATCGATCAGCAGCGCTCACCTAGTAATGATGGATAATGATTTAGGTGCGTATTTTAATCATTCGAAAACCGACGAATTATGAGCTTCATGGTGAACGTGTTGCCGCGCATGTAGAACGCGGCCTAATGGATGGATCTAATCTTGATCGACTAAAGAAGGTTCATGAGCAACACTATCAGAGCCTTGAGTTACTTTATGTTAAGTTGAAGAAGTTTGGTTTCGAGTTTAAGAGTATTTTACGAAGTGATACCTGGCCAAACGACTTTAAATCAGACCTGATCATGACCGTCGGTGGTGACGGAACCTTGCTTTCTGCTAGTCATCAACTGGGTCAAGGTGAGAAAATTGTCGGGCTTCGCTCTTCTGATGCCAGCGTAGGATTCACTTGCGCAGCTGGTTCAAACAATGTCGATTTACTCTTAGCCAATATTTTAAGTGGTCAGCAGAAATTCGTCGAAGTTAGCCGCATCGGTGTACGCTTGACGAAGGTTGAAGGCGGGAAGTCATTTGAAATGGTACCCGTCTTAAACGACGTACTGTTTGCCAACTGTAACCCTGCTGCTACAAGTCGTTACCGTATTCAAGTTGGCGATCAAAGTGAGTTTCAAAAGTCTAGTGGGATATGGATATCAACTGCTGTCGGTAGTACTGCGGGGATTTTGGCGGCTGGTGGACAGAGACTGAACCTTGAAGATCGACGATTTCAATACTGTGTCCGAGAGATCTACCGAGTGAGAGATGAGTCGTTTAACTTAGTCGGTGGATTGTTTGAACCTGAAAATAGTCCGATTGTTATAGAAAGTCGCAATGAGAATGCATTGATTGCGTTAGATGGTCAGCATGGTGAAATGCTATTAGATTTTGGAGACAAGATCGAGTTTACTCGTGGCCCATCACTGCTGCTAGCGTTACCCGAGAACGTGTAATATCACTTTAATTGTTGTTTAGTGTAGAAGAGTTTTTGACTGTTAAAGTTACTTGTCTAGCATGAGTTAATTTACCATCTGTATTCGATCGGACTACTAAACTTATTTGTTGATTTTGAATCGAAATTTCCTTAGTTCCTGTGTAGACGACTCTACGTCCCTTGTTTGAATAGTTTGGTAACTCATTGAAAGATGGTGTTCCCGGTTTGCATAAGCTTGGTGAGCTGTTCAGACAGAACCCAGCAGTTCCTTCCGAAGGTAATATACTCATATGCACTTTCGCCTGCGACGGGTTATTCTCTGAGTTTGCTAATGCAAACATAATATCTTGATTGGTACTTTCTAAGGGAGATTCACATGGGAATGTTTCGTTGTTTTGTCCGCTAACATTGGCTTTGTATGCAATTTTACTATCGCATTGGTCGCCGGGGTTCGTAGAAAACCCACAAAAAGTCGCAGAGGACTTAGATTCCACTTGCCTTAAAAAGTTTGAGATTTCACTGGAGCCTAACATGCTGTGAAGTCCGGTTTTTGATCCGAACGACTTAACCCCTAAAAGAGAAGCGATGCCTATGATTTTACATTGTGAAAACATTGGTCCTCCCGAATCTCCCGGAGATACCCCTGCGGAGTAAAAGCCGTTACTGGCTACAGTGAGAATAGAGTTGGACTCTATAGACCGAACTTGATTCCATCCCCACCTTTTTACGGGTTCGGCATTGGGGTCTTGATCTTTTGGGTCGATGTTTTGGTAGGTCACCTTTTCAGGTGAATAGCCCACCATAGACACTTGGGTGTTTACGCTTGGAATATTTGCATTTAGGTCGAAATAACTTTTAAATGGTGATCCTGAGAATTCGAGCACGGCAATATCGTAAGTCGAAGTGGGTCTATCAGTATCATGTCTGTAATTGTCGTGTACATATGTCGCGACCGGACAAATACCTTGATAAGGTGCGCTCTCTATACAGACGCTCTCTTGTACGCAATGAGCTGCAGTAAGGACGGTATTTTTACTAACTATAGTAGCGCTGCAGAGTGTTCGCTCTGACGCTAGCATTACCACAGCTTGAATTTGGTTAGCATCGGTAGAGTTAACAGCTAAACCGTCATCGATAGACAAATTAGAATCCTGAGTCGAATGTTTCCCGCAACTAACGAATAAGGTCATCAATATATATAAGTAGGGTTTCATTTGATTTCCACCTTGCCGGTTTGATCAAAGTCTTGTTCGCCATCCCATTGGAAGGTTTGAGCGTCTGAGGTGATTGGTGGAGTAGTCGGGTTATTTGATTTATTGGTTCTTTGTCCGAGTTCTTGAGTCGTGCATGAACTAACCATAACCAGTAACGCGCATGCTGTAACCCTTGTTACTCTTGCTCCGAGCAACTTTTTTTTCCGCTTTTCCATCGATATCCCCTTAGAATTTATCGACCGACAATTGTTAAGGTTCCGGTAGCGTCTTTGTTGGCTTGACCGTCCCATAGACTTTGTATGCTGTTGCTGTCTAAAAATGATTCATTGGTGTTAGCGCCGTTGTTGGAGCCATTGCCATTATTATTAATGTTGGTAGATGGAAGTTTGCCGTTTAGATCATTGTCCTGGTCGTCGACAATATTGTCTTTGTCAGGATCAGCCGTTATCGGAGACTTTTTAGTGCCGGTAGGCTTCTGAGGTTGTGGGGAACAGAAGCTTAACATGGGAACTAATATGATTAAAATGATCGTGGTGAGTTTCATATTACTTACCTCCAGTTATGTTTACTTCGAATTGAGAGCTTACGTTTTTGTCTTCAGTATCTACGCCAATCACTGAGATTGTGTTTTGACTACTTAAAGGAAATACGGCGGTATCGTTGTAGAAGATGCGTTTGCCGTTTGCTAATGTTTCTTTCAACTCATAAGTTTTTTGCTTAGAAGTATCATCTCGACACTCGCTAACAGCACCCCAACATAAAGAGACATTCTTGACTCCTTCTGGAACAGAGATTAAAAACTTATACTCTTTGTTTGATATGTTGGTATAGGTCGTCGTACTAGTAGGTTCTTTGTATGCTAGAACTTTAAATAAGTCCGATGGCGCTGCGTTAGAGTCCCATCTAGCTGGTACTAAAGATTCTTGAAAGATGGCATACGTTTCTGGAACGCTTTGCTTCATAAAATCTTGAGCCTCAGGGCTGCAGTAATAACTTTGGAAAGCTTCGGCAAACCACTCGTAAAGCCCCGTTGTCGCGTAAGAACCAACACCGGGAGAGTTGCTTTCACTTTGGTATGCGCTATTCACCTTATTGTCTACAGTACCTCCGCCAGTACTTTCATCTACATAGTAGTGTAGTGCATGGCCAAGTTCATGGTTTAAAGCCCAGTCAACCTGACCCGGCGCAACCTTAGCCCATTCGGAGTAGTAACCTAACATTGTCAATCCAGCTATTCCGGACCCTAAAGGTTCCTGAAGAACTTGAAATCCAGCGTTTGAATTTGCCTTGTATAAATGCTCGATATATTCATCGGGTAGGTTTCCCATACGACGCATTACTTCTAATTGCTCTGATTCAGACCAGTTAGCAAAAAAGTTAGATGGAGCCTCTCGGAAGACATATTTTGCGTCGGTATCGCTTTGGTCTATACACTCATATCTCTGGTCAGAGATTTGACTTAAGCTTGAAGTGTTAGCTGGTCCTAAGGTCCCACCGGCTCCAGTTATTCCTAGCTCACCATTAGGTCTACACCCAGCGGCGCCTAAGAGTCCTAAGATAATAATACTAGTTTTAAAGATAAAATTTTTCATGGATCCTCGTTTTCAGTTAATCCACTGTTATATATACAAGTCTCGTACCAACGCAGACGCTATTGATTATAGGTGTTTAGAGGTTGGGGGGTTGTTTAAGGATTTGACAGTGTCGTTATTTTAGATAGTGATTTGAATACAATACCGTTCACTTAAGGCCCCGCCCCTTCTCCCAGAACCATTCTGACCCCTTGTGAGGGTAGGGACTTGCGGGTGACATGATGACTCGTGGATAGGTTCGGGTCCTCCGTTTTCTCTTCTCTGTCGAACGCTTGATCAGGGCCCTGAATTTATGAATAAGGTGGGACAGTT
>Ga0222674_1000118_pt1 | contig 41819 bp, 45 predicted proteins | sample AntAcemetagen866_FD_179804 | JGI IMG/M metagenome (GOLD analysis project Ga0222674, IMG submission 179804) | Saline water microbial communities from Ace Lake, Antarctica - #866 | ecosystem: Environmental > Aquatic > Non-marine Saline and Alkaline > Saline | place: Antarctica: Ace Lake...
ACTACGTAGACAGGTAGAAAGGGAATGGTTAGATTTCAAGAAAGCAGCCACCCCAACCTTCCAGATACCTCAGACATTCGCAGAAGCATTACGTTTATCAGTAGAACTGGCGGAGCGGGCGGAGTTATCTGAGCAGCTGAGGGTGAAGTCAGAATCTCGTATCACTCAAATACAGCACGCCATAGAGACTAAAGTTAAGCCAGCATTCAGACAACTCACGGAGCGGGCTGAGGTGGTAGAGAACGAGCTTGCTAAGATCATAGCTAAACCTAAGAAGGATGATGAAGTACAACCGTACGAGGTTGCCCGCGCCCTCCATGCCATATCAAGTTCAGGGAAGCCACACCACTCGATGGTTGGAGATATACTAAACCGTAGTAACATAGAATCACGATCGGTATATGATTCAAATATAGAACAGTGGGTTAACGGCCGATATAGAAAGGAAGTTTTTATGCGTAGAATTGAAGTGAGATCTTTCCCTGACCCATTTGCAAGTGTGACATTTGAAGAGTATAAGGAGCTTGGTCCTGCAGTATGTATTGTACTGGCGTGGATCAGGATTTATTCGTACTCATCTAAATCGAAAACCTATGAATTGAGGGATATTAAATCAAAAAGGGTAGTCTATACGAAATTATCTATTAGTAATAGGGGATTTAATGATGCGATAACCTGCCTCCGTAATCATTCACTTATAGAATATAGGGGCATGAAGATCAGGGCCCTAACTACTGGGACTGAATCGTCATATTTCAGTATACCTAAAGAGGTTCTCTATATCAAAAATATAAAGGCTAGTACGAAGGCCTTCATTGGGGCGGTTACTTCATTCCCTACCATAACAGGAACAAATGATAGGGGCGTTAGTTTTAAAGTAGTCGGTGATAGGTTGGGGCTAGATAGGTACCAGTTACGAAATATGAAGAATGCAGCGACTCCTTACTTATTAAATAGTAAGGGAACAGTATCAGTAGTGGATGATGTACTTATAACTACGAGTAAATTTCTCAGTACGGCTTTAGGTGTATCTAAGAATACTATTGACGAGACACTATATCCGCAAAAGAAAGTGCGGGGTGAGATATCATTTAGGGGCCTATCAGATATGGTTAAAGATATTTACTTTAAAGAGCAGCCTGGGATGATTGGATTCTCAATAGTAGATTACGCTATCAATGAGGCCCTGCTTTATTTAACAATTAACCCTAATAAGTTGATTAGTAGATGGTCACCTAATCAGGTAAGTATTTCTGAATGGTCTGAGCAGATGTGTAAAGGATTTAACGTGACCAGTTTATCAGGTAAACTGAAACCCTCGGTCGGGTATTTAGATCGGATCTCGAATACGATGCTTGAGGATAAGACTGACCTTACTAAGAATTGGTACATAGATGTACGTGAAGCGGTAAACGTATCAGTGGCCCTACTTATGGGAGGGTATTCAGTATGTAATTACGAGTTACTTACTGAGTCCTGTGAAGAGTATCGGGGGGAATATGATAAGGCTACCGAGGAGTACGAGGCCGCTCTTACACTAAGTAGGGAGATGAATAGTAGGCCAGTCGAGTTCTATAAGGCTGGAGAGGTAATGCCTTTTCAGTAGGAGAGGTACCTACATCACGCCCTCCTTACTTCTCACAGGAGTAGTATATTGTGAATCACTAGTTAGGGTATACGATCTGTATAATAAATTTACTTCAAGATCATAAGATGGTACCTTTAGGTTATAAATTTAAAAGGGGTGTGTTGTTTATGTTTTTCGGAAAGAGTATGATGAAGTGTTTCAAGGCAATGAAGGCAGGAGGTATTTTTAATTCAAGGGAGATTAATAGAGATAGTGAGTCAGATGTGTTCTTTATTGACGGTGAAATTGGTGGGCGTCCAATAATGTTAGTTGTACCTGTGGCTCAGTCATGCGAGCAATTTCCGTACGCACTCTATGATGCAATTAAGAACCGGTTTGGTAACATTCCAGACGATGGTGAGGGTATGGTGAAGTTACCAGGCGGTGGATTTAAGACCCCCCAACATGACGACATAAAGGCGGCTAAGCTCACTGAGACAGTAATTAAAGGGTTCACTGTTAATTGCTCAAGTATGGGTTTCAGTAGAATGTCTGGTAATGTTATCTACCATTTATTTGTTGCGTACAATGAAGCTAAATCCGAGCATATCATACTCGGCGTACCTTCAGACACATTAGGTGCCGTACATGGGCAGGTTAAGATTTCCATTAAGGAGTTCGATGCAGACGCTAAATCGGATGCACGTAAAGTATGTATTTCTGGTAAGAATGATGACCTCGGCGGATCTAGTACTATAGCAATCATGAAAGTCCCTGATTTTACTGAAGCCTGGCATCAAGTAAGTCCTAGTAATACTTAATACCTTAAGCTAGTAGCTACTTCATGGAGAAACCGTATACAATTTATTTGTATACGGTTATTCTTATGTAAAGGCACCTTTTAATTTAATTGTTAGGGGATATTAATATGAGTCAACTAACCAACTACCCTAAAGGGATAGTGGCTTGGAGAAGAAATTCTCTGTAGTCGGTTGAATAGCCTAAGTCTTAACTGACTACGTTATGCAAGAATGGTATAGGCACTTCAAGATACTTCACTAGTCTTGAACACTGCGGTATATGATTAAACATCTCTGATGGTTAGGAGAAGTGTTGTATACAAAAACCTTGTATAACATTGGCGAAGTGAACCTACCACCGAAAGGTGAGTTTTTATCCGAAAGGATGTATTAATCATGGTATATGTTTTAAATATTAATGGAAAACCATTAATGCCAACAAGTAATGTCAAAGCAAGAATATTATTAAAAAACAGTAAAGCTACAGTTAAAGCTGTCAAACCTTTTACTATTCAATTAACCTACGAAATAAGCAATTACACACAAGACATTACTTTGGGAATTGACTCAGGTTATCTTAATATAGGATTTAGTGCAACTACTGAAAAAAAGGAATTAATAGCAGGAGAAGTTAAACTACTTCAAGGGATGAGCAACAGAATTACTGAAAAAGTTCAATACAGACGTATTAGGAGACAAAGGTTAAGGTATAGAAAAGCTAGATGGCAAAATAGAAAAATCAATGAAGGATGGTTAGCACCAAGTATTCAGCACAAGCTAGATAGTCATATAAGATTTATTGACAAATTAAAATCAATCCTGCCTATAACAAAAATTATAATTGAAGTAGCGAATTTTGATATTCAAAAAATTAAGAATCCTGATATTCAAGGGGAAGAATATCAACAAGGTGAACAGATGGGGTTTTGGAATTTGAGGGAATATATTCTCCATAGAGATAACCACAAATGTCAAAATCCAAATTGTAAAAACAAAGACAAACAGCCAATATTAGAAATTCATCATATTAAATATCGTAGTAGTGGAGGAACTAATTCACCCAATAACTTAATCACTCTTTGTAATAAGTGTCACACGTCCCCAAACCATAAGGAAGGCAAATTTCTATATACGTGGCAAACTAATAAGCCAAAGATAAGGGGATTCAAAGACGCAACTTTTATGAGTATTGTTAGATGGAGATTAGTTAATTTTATAGACTGCCTACATACTTATGGCTACATTACAAAAAACAATAGGATTAAGATTGGAATAGAGAAATCACATTGCAATGATGCTTTTGTAATTTCAGGTGGAGATATTCAGCAAAGATTGAAACCTATTATATTTGAACAAGTTAAACGTAATAATCGTTCATTGGAGAAGTTTTATGATGCGAAATATATTGATATTAGAACTAACGAAAAGGTATCAGGTGGAGACTTAAGCTGTGGAAGAAGAACTAGAAACAAGAATAAGAATAGTGAGAACTTGAGGATTTTCAGAGGACAGAAATTATCTGATGGTCAAAGAAGAATTCGTACTAAAAGATATTTTTATCAACCAAACGACTTAGTGAAGTTTGACGGTAAGATATATACAGTAAAAGGAACTCAAAACAATGGTGCTTATGTAGCACTGAAGGAAATTAAGAAAATTCCAAAAGTTGAATTGCTAACACCGTACAAGTTTAGAAAAGGATTTGCTTGTTAATGGATTATATTACTCAAAATCATAGCAAACACTTATTGATGGTTCATCTCATATTTGTGTGTAAATATCGAAAACACTTATTAACTAAGCTTGGTGAAGAGATTAAATCAATATTTGTGAGCATATCAGAAGAACGCAATATTAACATTATCGAAATGGAAGTAGACAAGAATCATGTTCATTTATTGGTGCAGTATAGTCCAACACAATCAGTTTTAGAGGTGGTAAGATGGTTCAAGCAAATATCAACTTTTAGAATATGGAGACAGAACAAAAATCATAATTATCTGAGTAAGCATTTCTGGAAAGAGAAAACCTTTTGGAGTGATGGCTATTTTGCTTGTAGTATAGGTAACATTTCAAAAGAAACCATTGAACGGTATATTAAGAGTCAAGGTTAGTGAGTGAGCCTTCATCCACTACCCTAAAGGGATAGCGGTTTTCGGCTAAGATTTTATAAATTAATGGGACGTAGTTCATCAGTAAAGAAGAATTTTATAGAGTTCGTCACATCCTACGAGGAGATTTACGACGAGATAGAATCGAATCGGAGCCTAGTAGATGAGTACTTTGAAGACGATTACCTTATATCTATCCTGTCCCGCCTCTCCTATAAAGATAGGAAGGTACTATTCTTTAAGTACAAGGCGGGATTTACCCTTCAGGAGATGGCGGACTATATTAACGTCTCATGCTCCCGTATGTCGCAAATACATACCAAAGCAATAAGAAGTGCTAGAATAGTGATAGAGGCAGACTTGGCCGCAGAGTACTTATTTAGTAACATGAGTCAGAAGGATAGGGCAGTGAAACAAAAGATGGAAGAGATTATACGGCAGAGTTAATTCAGGGGGTATGGTATGAGTAATGAATCTTATAATAGGGAAGACTTAGAGAGGATAAGAAAAGGATCGGCAGCGATTGAATGTATAGCAACTGCTATTGAGACTCTGTCACGAATGGTGATGCTTTTCGGTGACCAAGAGTTATTTAATTCTGACCACATTGATCGAGTGGCGGACGAGTTAATGGAGATCGAGGATATGATGCATACGTCTTTATCTAATAGGTACGGTGACCTTTTCGATTTAACATTCACTGATAGTATGGGCGAGGCACTCCTAAGTGAGGTCGGAGAGACTGACAGCAATACCTCTGAGAGGTACGACGAAGAGCGTAGGAAGTCTTTGGCGGAATTACTGGGGGAGGAGTTATCAGATGATTTGGATAGCTAGAAGTAACACGGGGGCAGTAAGGAAGCAGTGGGAGAATGGTACTAAGATCTCAACAAATGATATTAGTAAGAAGGATATCGAAGAGTTTACCGTGATGGAGACATCGGAGAAGCATTCAGTCGCATTCAATTCAGTTACAGGATTCATTGACTTCCGTAACCTCGACTACTCCAGACTACAGGGCTCCGAATCAATACCTGATATGGTACTTAAGTTCGACCCTTCAACATCCGAGTTCCGTATGGCACCAGAATCCCTAGTCGAGTTCCAGAAGTATATGGCTGAGGATCCTGCCCAGTTCTTTAAAGTATCTAGGTTCGCTGATGGTAAGATCGATGTAAATGGCATTGACCCTGATTTTGAACTGTACGACGAGAATAATGAGAGTATCCAGTTAAGGGGCGGGGAGCATACCTTCGATTATCAGGTTACAGCAGAGTCTATATGGGGCTTGAAACCGTCAGGTGCGACAGTCCCATTCACTTCAAGGGATTTACGTTTCGTATTAACGGATATCAGAGATATAGGTGAATTCCATGCGACACGTAAAATAACGATGTGTTATGAGACGCGTCGGGTTACAATAGAACTAGGCCTTATCTCTAAGGATAAGGAGAGGATGATTACTTTCGTAAATAAGAGCGGTAGTAATGTCCGTAAGGATAGGCATAGGTTCAGGAAAGGGGCCATGGTTACACTTACTAAAGTAATCTCATTATTATAAAATCTTGCTAGGAGTGATATCTTTTGTCTCTTTATTTTGTAAGGAAGTCAGGTAATGACTCGAATAGTGGAACAAGTAAGGTCGAGGCTAAGCAGACGATAAGTGCTGCTTGGTCTTCAGTTTCGGGTGGTGATACTCTAGTAATCGGGTCCGGTGTTTACGAAGATGAGGATGCTGTGCTGTCTGCTAAAGATAATATTACCATCCAAGGCGATGTCAGTGGGGAGCTGACGGAGGATTCTGGTCCAGTAGTAATAAAGAGGCTCTCAGGTACAGCTTCAATATTTGCTACCTTAAGTGATAGTGTAATCCATTACCGTAACTTGATAATGGATCAATGGAGTTCCGGAGCACACTCGTTCGGTATGTATGTACCTAATGAATTGTCTACGATGTTCGGGTGTGTAGTCCACGGATATTACGGTGCCTACTTTGCTAATAAGGTAGTTCAGAGTACTATTATTGGTGCGTATACCTTTGGGGGTTATTCCCAACCCATTATGCCGGATGAGGTTGTTAACTCTATACTTGCTTACTGGTCTGGAGTTAATAGTGCAGGTGTTATTAGTACATCAAACTATCAAGTTTTAGTACCACAAGCTACTCCCGAAGATTTCTTCCAAGACCCTACTAACTACGACTATAGTGTACGGGCTGAGTTTGAGGTTGATGTACAGGGATTAGGTAGCTACGATTCGAGTACCCCTACACATGATCCTATGGGTAACTTAAATGACGCTTCAGATATCTGGATTGGTGCCCTCGGTGCATCACTACCTCCCGCATCCCAATTCGATGTACTCAGCTCAGACGCGACTACGAAGAAGGGTATCAGCCCGTTATTAGTGGATGGTACTCATGACGTATATGTGAAGCTACCTGAATTTACAACGGTCGGTAAGGGAGTAATTAAGAAGGCCATCCTCGGTATCCGAGGAGACGGGTCACTGTCAAATGTCACCGGAGATATTAATGTGTATCCCGTAATCCAGGATTGGGATTATGCTTCATTCAATCCCCTATCACCTCCGTCCGTTAACTTAAGTGAGGTCATCGAGGTATCGGTAGAGAATAGCTTCGCACCTAAGTTCATTGATATTACATCTATCGCCAATTACTTATCTGATAAACCGGTTCAGGGAGGGGTAATGCTTGATACGATTGCCCACTCATTGAGCCTCAGTAATAGTATGTCGTTAAGTATGGAGTACGCTTATACATTTATAAGCCAGCCATCACCTGTAGATCCTACAAGTACTGTTCTTGAATGGTTAGAATTTGTATTTAGCTCGGCAGTTGATTCCTTGAAGTCGACATTTAAGGTACAGATTGCAGATGATGATACATTTACTACCGGACTCATTGACGTTGTGAATAGTACGGACTTCCAAGAAGTATCCGCTGTGATTTCTGGACTAACTCCTAACTCATCCTACTCAATTAGGGTAGTAGTTGAATTCAGTGTAGGTAGTTTAACTAATCAAGCCAATGCCTTCTTCCTAAATACTGCACTGCAGATAGATGGTAATGTAGTAGAAGGTACGAGTATAGTGTACACAGATGACGTGGATGGTGACGACACAACAGGGGATGGTTCAGTTGGTAATCCGGTTAAGACGATAACTAAGGCGCACGAGCTATCAGCTGAAGGTGGTATCATCTATGCCGTAGGTAAAGTAGGTGCGAATTACTATAAGGGGGCCGGGTTCGCTCTAACCAAGTCTATCACTATAGTAGGTGACGGGAACTTATCTGCTTTTCATGGTATAGCAACCGATTTCATATTCAATGGAGAAACCTCCCCTACTCTACGGTTAATACGGATCGATATCCAAGGTGGTTACATAGGTAACGCGTACGGAGGAGATCTTATTGAGTTCTACAACTGCTCACTGGCTTTACGTGATGGGTATATGGCATTTAACGCACCTGCCGACCTTATTAAGGTATACAACTGTACGTTCTATAAGCACCCAGGGGCGGCAACGACTGGATGGTATGATGATATGGAAGTATTTAATTCCGTATTCTACTCACCTGATAATGTGGGAGTGGCGTTAGATAACGGTTACGGTAGTGTTTTAGTAAACACCTCTCTCGTAAATCAGAACCTCATTACTTTCGGTCCGCTAGATCCTTCATATAATTACGGTGCATTAGGTACAGTAGTACTTGACTCAGGTAAGAACCTAACCGGGGTGACGTGGCAAGGAATAGGTACTGAGTACGAACCTGGAATTAATACTGACGTCGGGGTACATGGCGGCAAGTACCAATGGGGCGGCGTAGTGACGGTAGGGGCTGCTGCTGGAGTTACTATAATAGAAGATACAAATGCAGTAGGTTCTGACTCAGGTGTTTCCTTTAGCGAGTTATCTGTACCCGATAATATAGGGACCATAGGTTCCGGGATTACATCGGAGGAGTACTTATTAAATGAGTCACAGGAATGGAATGACTTAGTAACATCATTTACTAAGGTAATTTATGTTGACTCAGTTACAGGGGATGATACTTCAGGGAATGGGACAGAGGGTAACCCTTACGCAACAATGACTAAGGGTTACACGGAAGTAACTACCGCTACCGCAGGTGACGTAGTAACTCCCGCTGGCGCGTGGAATGTAGAGTCCAGTACAGGATTACTGGCCAGTATTGATACGCATCAGTTAAGTAACCGTGGGGTAGCCACGAACTTAAATCAATCATCACACCCTCTTTGGGGGAATGTATGGAAAGATTTCGGTTCCCCTACGACCGTTTCTGCCTTAGAGTTCGTGGCATATAATCAGAATAATTTCAATTCACCTATAGCGTGTCTTAGATTACAAGGTTCAGTTGACGGGATAGTGTGGGAGAACGTATCCGGATGGTTAGGTCTTAGATCTGCTGAATCTAATCACTACTTTACCCCGGCAACTTTCAGGTACTGGAGGATCGACTTTGACTTCTCCACTGAGTACTACCCTAATACATGGCTCATAGTGAATTACATAGGATTAACAAACCGTACTAACATGGTTAAGGAAGCCGTGTATCTTAAGGGAGGGGTAGGTCAGGATTATGGTGACTATAAAGGTGCACTTACCAAAAGCTTTACGGTATTAGGGGACGGGTACAGCAGCTTTATATCTCATGAATCTGGGACTATGTGGGGATCTTCAACTCATGATGTAGATTTTTACCGTGTCCGAATCGGTACTCCAACAAGTTCCGACATCATGAACTACGCAATAGGCCTTTATCGTTTCTTTAACTGCTTCATTGACGATAATTATGGTATGTTACAATATGCTGGACGTGAAATTATCGCCCCTAATCGAGGATCTGCAAGTCAACCTAATCATGGGTTTGACGTAGTAAATAACTTAGCTACCATCGCAGCTAACTGGACCTTATTTGGTAACCACACCACATATGGTACTGCCGCTGGACTAGTGGACGAGGCGGGATCCTTATGGTACACATCAATAGTCGGGCAGGGATCGGGGTTCGAATATGACTTCGGTACCCCTACAGAAGTCGCAGGATTTAAATTTAAAACTTATGGCCCGATACCAAGCTACTACATGCCAAGGGAGTTACTGCTGGAGGTATCAAACGACGGGGTATCTTATACAGAGGTTGGGCGGTACACGAACATCCTCGGAGGTACGATACCTATCAACTTCGCAGGAAAGATAACTCACAGGTACTTTAAATTCATAATCCTAAGTAACCACGGCGGAGTATGGCTGGAGCGACTACATTTACTGAAAGAGCATGAAGAGGGGTGGAGAGTCACAGGTGATCCAGGATCATTATACTCATCTAGCTCTTCATTAGATAATATCAATAAAGAGCAGGACGCTCCCACAAGTGATACTAACTCGATTTACCTACAAGGATATAGTGGCCTTGGAGATACCTTTAAAGAACCGTTCACTAGCCTTACAGGTAATGACTCGGGGTGGAGTTATGAGGGATCTGGGGGAGGAGTATTAAACAGTTCTCTCCCGTTCTCTAACCTCTCTATTAATGACACATCATACATGCAAGTGGAAAGTATAACGGATCCGTCAGCGGGGTACTTACAGTTTGATTTCGGCTCCCCCACGTACGTAGACATGGTAAACTTCTCACCTTATGACCACACTTCGTACCTCTCGAAATTGTTCAGAATAGAGGGGTCTAATGATGCCTCTGAATGGGCTAGGTTAACTAGCTGGTTAGTAACCCCACATGCTCACATATATAGTGGTTGTACCTTCGCACTAGATCCGGGTACCTTCAGGTATGTGAGGATAGTCTTTGAGTATTCTCAATACAACAACCCTACGTTCTTACTTATCAATCGATTACAGTTCGGGATCAGGGATGCGGGAGAAGATTTAAGGCCAGCACTTGTTTATGATTTTGTGAAACCTAGTAAGATTGCATCAGTAGTCAGATCCCCTTATATGTATAACGGTGCTGCTCAATACTGGGCTCATTCATTTGAATTGGCCGCATCTAATAATGGAGTAGATTGGGATGTAATACTACCAAGTGTGGCGATACCTCAGGATAGTACGTGGACTGAGTCTATTGTCTCAGCTACAACTAAAGCCTACAGGTTTTGGAAGTATATTTACCAATCACCTGTAGGGAATACAATAGGTGAGGAGTACTTAAGATTATGTGTTGCTAGGCAATCCCCTTATTACGAGAACTGTACTATCCAGACTACCGCCAACTGGGCCAGGGAGTCGTGCCAGAATGTTAACTGTATTATTTATGGATCTACTTCAGAGGGTCCGGGCCGGTACGGCTTCCCTGTATTCACTATGTGTCAGTTTAATAACCAGTTCAAAACTTATTATGACTACAGAGCCTACTCACCTAACAGAGAGAACACAGGGTTCACTAAGGTTTGGGCTATTACTGAAGGTATACCTTCAGGGCTTCTGTATCAAGACGTTGGGGCGGGAGTTGATATTACAGATGATTCACGGGCTGACTTAGGGTTTTCCGGAGGGTACTACCCAAATATGACACCTAAGGCATCAGCACCTGATTCTATATCCGCAATACCTTACGTTCCAGTAGTTGACCCCCCTACTCAAGGGACTGTGCAATGGGTATCCCCTACAGGTAATGATGGATCCGGGGATGGTACCCAAGGCGCACCTTATCTAACTTTTCTTGTAGCATGGACTGCCTCAGCATCTGGGGATACTATACGCCTGACTGGTATTCACACTTACGTGTCTCCCGGAATCTTCACCCAAAATAAAGACCTAATAGTTATCGGGGACGGGCCACAAACAGTGTTAGGTGATGGTGGTGACTTCTTTGATTTCTCCTCAACAGGATCACTTAAGATCTACCGTATGCGGGTAGTATCTAATAGTGAGATACGTTACGCTGGACCCGGTTATTTGGAATTCTACAACTGCGTCATCGAGGTGTACTTTCAGATCTATCCAGTAGGTGATTATGGTTTTAAGGCATACAACTGCTTCCTCGACTTCCGTGGTAAGTTTGGAGGTGTTCGAGGTGGATGTGATTTATTTAATTGTATTTTAGTTGGTAAGTTAGACACTTGGCATGTATACGGAGCTAATAGGTTAACTAACTGCTTAGTTAATGATACGTTCACTTCTTTCTATGACACCGCAGTTTCAGGGGTTTACCCCTCATCTACAACATTTAGTTACACCGTCAATACTGACTATAGTGTTACTGGAGTTGCTTGGGAGAATTTAGGGGTTGGAACTAACCCAGATAATACCCAGTCACATATTGGTTTCTACGGTGGGCCTTATGCTATGGATTTCCCGTTAGCGGGAATTGATCCTAATGACTTTATATTATCTAACGCTACCAAGATCAATCTACATACTGGGGGGTTAATGTTAGTAGACGGGCCGGCTAATGAGTATGCCATATTCCCTGCGGTAGATCTGATAGGGGTATCGACAATTAAAGGTATTGAAGTCACTGAATCACATATAGCTATAGAGTCATTCCCAGATACCTCTATCGCAATTAAGTACGGAGTAGGTAGGGTCAACTCGACATTTTATAAATGGAATGGGACTTCGTGGGTAACTTTAGGATTAGACATATCTGCTAGTGGTATGACAAGGAGTGAGCTACAATCCATTACTCCGGCACAGTGGATAGATTTCCCTTATGGTGGAACTGATGAGCTATTCTTAAAGGTTAATATTAATTCAGATGCAGGTATTTCAGTGATTAGTGAAGTTAAGGTAATTATGCCATCTGTAAGTACGGGTAAGTTAGTGTATAGCTATAATTACAACTTAAGTGGGTGGTCTTCATTTATTGGATGGTCCACTACTACTACACCCGTAGCTGACTCAGGAGCCATGTTCTTACTATCCAAAGATGAGGTCGTATGGGAGGCGTGGGATGGTAGTGGGATGGTTACGGTAGACCTAGCTGACATTCACACTGACGGTATGAACCTGCAAGGACTTAATAGCTTAGACTTATTGAGTTATGCTGGATCTGATAATTCTATTACACTAGCAGCTGCATTATACTCGAACAACGTAGACGAGTCACCAGTACTGCAGAAGATAACTGCAGCGTACAACTTAGTTGAGTCAGAGTGGGCATCAAATGCCGTGACGGTTCCGACTCCCTCAATTGGTTATCAGTTCGTATGGGACGAACTGACTAGTCAGTACATTACGCAAGTATTCCCAGGGGTTGCCTTCGATGATGATAATGCTGACTTAGGGGATCCGGGCTGGGAGGGGTTTTACACTACCCCTGATGGCGTTAAATTAAGGGTCCTTACTATGGGGGATACTATAGGCGGAGTGGAGTCCACTATCTTCCCTGTAGAAGTACTTAACACCTTCGATACTGATTCAGTAATCGTCAGTATACGTGCAATATATGACGGACTACCAGCACTACCAGTCAGTAATTACGCCTTACTTCAGGACCATCCTACATTACGGTCAGAGATTAGACTTAGTACTGAGGCTGGTGTAGACTTCGATGCTAATATGGCTTACCCTCTCAAGTTCAACTTAGCTCCTGGTCAGGGGAAGATAATATACTTTACCTTGACAGCCCAGACCGCTACTGCACAGACGCAGACCTTCCAACTTAAAGCATCATATGCTAAAATATAAAGTATGCAATAGCAGGGCCTCTTCGGGGGCCCCCATATTGCTGGGAGGTGAGTTCTATTGGCCAGTTCGGATAAGGCGGGGATAGTTAGTATCCGGCAATCAGGTACTGATAGTGTAACTAACTTAGTTAATATAGTGACCCACACCGACTTACCGTCCACGTCAATGACGCGGATGTTTGAAGATCTTCTTAATAGGTTAGAAGTAAATGGTACTGAAAGTAATATGGATATACTGTACTACATACCGTACATGTTACGTAATGATCATGTCCTATCAAGGCTAACCGTTACAGTACCTGATTATTTACGATCAAAGGTATCGATGAAATTAGTTAACGAGGTCTTAGCTACAGTACTAGCTAAGCTGCCTGATGATATCCAATCTATCGTGGAAGTAAATGTGCCCGCTGACATACTCTCAAGGATCTCTATTAATATAACTGAGGATTTGATAGCGGAAGCAACTGTTGTCGTATCGGAGTATGTAATCGCATACCTACAGGTATCTCTAATAGAACAAGACACTTCAGCTAAAGTAACCGTGAACCCAATCACTTTCGTAAATAGTCTAGTTAAGGTACCTATCTCTGTGGAGATGGATATTACGACCGATATCTTTCAACCACCGGTCGAGACTTTAATCATAACACCTGTTCAGGATACTTACGTAAGGGAAGCGAGACCGTTAGTTCCTTACGGCCTGACGCAGGGACTGGTTGTAGGTAATTTACCTGAAGGTGAGTTACGTTCGTTTCTTGATTTTGATCTAACTTCGATGAATACGTTATCGAGCATGAATATAGAGAAAATTGTATTATCAATTGATAAAGTAGATAGCATTGCTGCGGAGTTTTCCATTCACGAGACGTACAGTACTTGGGTAGAGGCTACTGCACTATGGGCAAGTAATATAAGCTTTGACCCCGTACCTTTAGTAAATGTAGAGGTATTTTCAGGAGAGTCTTTCGTGACTGTAGACTTCACTTCACTTATCCTTCAGAAGGTTTCAGTAAGTGATTTAGAATTCAATATATCCCTGATTAGTATATTCGGTTACCTTCAAATGTTCTCACGAGAATCCTCGAGCCCACCTAAATTAATAGTCTACTATACTGATCCGAACTGGGTTGGTAATTTAGATAAGATGGAAACTTTAGCTAGGCTGACTATTAAAGAGGCTGCTAGAGATAACATACAAGGGTATGTATCACTCGCTAAGCACCTGCAGCAGGAAGCGGTAGCTGAGGTAAAGTACCCCGGGATACTACCGAGTGGAGTCAAGGTAACGAGAAGACATACTATGGGTAATGTGACGCCAGTTCTATCAGATTACTTACCTATGGCCTCAGTAATACGTCAGAGTAAAGTTACTGACCTTTCAGCTCTTGTAAACAATCCGAATCAAATAGTTACTTCTGCGGCGAGGATAGGGTACAATAACGATATCACCTCAAAGTTCTCTATCGAGGAACGTGATAATAGTTACATAAATGCACAGTTGGGCATTAACCGACCCTTCCTGCAATCATTCCTGTCAGTAGTTAAGTCAACCCTTATGCCGGCATCGGTTTCAGTAGCGGAGAGCGGTGTTGACGAGATACCTGTAATGGCTAAGGTAATAAAGAGCTACCTACCAGGTACTGCTCACCCGGTCACGTCCACCGACGTAGTCAGTAAGGCTATAGTCAGGGAATCGGATCTCGTTGATGTCGGGGCGGTACTCGATGTAAATAAAGATAACCTTGCTTCAGTAGTTTACCCGAGACTAAGTACTGACCTTGTAATGAATGCTTTCATTAAGGCCCCTGTAAATGACTATAAGCCTTCAGTATTTTTCATTACGAAGCCTAATCTGCAAGCACAGGTTGCAATCGTTGTTTATGACAGTAAGCCAGCCAAGATATTTATTAGGGAGCATGACAATATCCCTTCAATAGTTGAGGTACAGCCATCTAATTCTAAACTAGCTGGTACTATCGGAGTCAGGGAGGCGGAGTTCCTTCAAGCCGTAGTTACGATACAGAGAACTGCATCGAAGTCATTACCTTCTACCGTGACAGTAAGGCGTAGCGATACTGAGGAAGTGGTATCGAGTGTAGTTATAAGAGAGATAACCGTACTACCAGGGGCTGCAAGCATCAAAGAGGTTTCCGATTTTGCGATGAAATTAATCGTAAGGCAAATAGGTAATGACCACCTTGCTTGCCATGTAATACCCGTACCTGACTATATTATTAAAGATATACCTGCAAAGGTACAGAAGAGAGTCATACGTGATTATCAATCAGGTAAGGTAATAGTAGAGTCGTATATTGAAAATCTACCTGACCAAAGTAGTCAGGCACCGAAGAAGTGGTGGACCTAAATTAATCTTATTGAATTTATTAACTCGTGAGTTAGTGGGGAGGTAGTTAGGTGGAGAAGAAGCGCAGACCGATAGTCTTACCAGTAAGGTATGATGACTCAATGTCAGTTGATGATATGATGAAAGAGAAGCATGTCAAACTAAAGGCTGGCGAGTACAGGAATAAGGAAGTATCTAACTGGGGAGCAAAGGATTTCGTTACATACTTCTGTGATCAGGTCAGGGAGATTTATGGTAAGGGGCCTTTCGCAACTAACAAGGACTCCCTCATGGCAGGTAATCTAGTCAGGAAGATGGAGAAGGAAGACTTGAAGTTCTTTATTGACACTTACCTATCTAATCCTGAGACATTTCCAACGCAAACATTCACCAACTTCATTTCAAATTATACTCAAGACAGGCTCTGGAGATTCTACCGGACCGGAAACTTTAGATAGCGGGTGAATTAATGAATAAGTCTCTAGAAGAAATGACTCTTTTAAATTATTGGATAAACTCGGGTGAGATTACCTTCCTTTCAGAGAATGGATTGGAGGTCTCTGATTTTATTGACTTTAGGAACATGGCAGACTTTATTGTCGATTATACGATTGACCATAGGGAATTACCTAACTATGGCGTCCTAGATCATCAATTCAAAGAGGAGTTTGTCCGGCTCGATTTAGCGGATGCAATGTCTTCAGATGCTGCCGGTTATGGTCTTAAAGAAGTCAGGGCCAGGATTGAATTCAGGAGACTCATTACCGGGGTCAGTCAGGACTTCTCTAAGAATAAAGAGACGTCCTTCGAGTTACTAGAGAAGATGAAACTCGGTACTGAAGAGACCTTAGATAAATTCCGTCCACTAGCTGATGAGGCTATATACGATTATATCGATGAGTCAGGTTCTCGTTATGTAGAGACAACCCGTAAGATGGCTCTATCTGAGGAACGTGGGGGGATTACTGGGCTCCGTACAGGGTTCGGTACTCTTGATAATGCAATCGGTGGTATACAGGATGAAGAATTCTTACTCATGTCTGCCCGTGTCAACATGGGTAAGTCATTAGTTGCAGCACATATTGGCTACTATGCGTGGCAGTCGCTGAAAGAGTATAGTACTGATAAGAGTGTCCTGTTCGTTTCAACAGAGATGCCCAGTAGGGACGTCGCGTACAGGCTGGATACACTCGCATTACATGTTAGTAATAAATCCATACGGCGTGGGTCAATGCTGGAGCCACAAGACTTAGCTACCTACCGTACAAAATTAAAGGAACAACGTGTAGCAAACTCTGGTAATGAGAGGTTTAAGATAGTATCATCAGTAGACATAGGGCTAAAGACTCGACCTTCTGATGTCGCAAGGCTTATAAAGAAGTATAATGCCGGATTGGTTATCATTGACCAGCTGTACGATATCCAGCCAGAGGATGAGCGTCCTAACATGTCAACAAGGGAGAGGATTAATTCAGTCACTAAGTCATTATTTGATATCGGACTGAGGGAGCACATCCCCTTTATTGTAATTGCACAAACAAAGAGAGAGTTTGCCTATGCTACGAAAAAAGCGAAGAATGTATTTAACCATACACCCGGCCTGGAGGATATTCAGGAATCGGATTATCCGGGCCAGAAAGCTACGACATTCGTTTCAATTAATAAAGTTGATGCAACGCGTTTCGTTTTCAATCTAGGTAAAGCCAGGAATGATGAGCGAGATGTAAAGGTTTATGTAGAAGCTGACATCGACAGTGGTCACTGGAAGGAAAGAGAATATGATGAAATGGGTTTCAGTGGGGGGGATTCGGGTTGAGTATTGAAGTACTTGATAGACGTCCAACAGCGTATATTGACTGTGATGAGGTAGTCCTTGAATTTATTACGAGATATGTAGATATGGTTAACCTTAAGCACGGCACTATGTACACAATTAATGACAGTACTTGCTATGATCTAACTAAGACCTTCCCTGAAGAGAAGTACCCGCTCCAGATAATGAAGCGACCTTCGTTCTACAGGGATATGATGCCGATGTGTGGCATTAACTCTGGTCTTGCTTTACTGAAGGCTAAGGGGTATCGTATCGCTTTAGTTACTGCATGTTCACCTCAGACTATTCAATTTAAAATAGAGAGGCTACAGAAGTTAGGGTTACTGAGTCTGTTCGATACTAAGATTTTCATCTTCGGGGATCTCATTAACAAGATGGATGTGAAAATGACCAGCGATGATGTATTCATTGATGATAAGTATGAGAATATTAGCTGCAGCAATGCGGGGTTGAAGATCTTATTCCCCCGACCCCATAACCGCGAGATCTGTAAGTCCTTAAGTGAAAATGAGTTCGAAGGTATTTACGTTGCAGATATGGGTTGGCGGTCCGTGAAGGGGATAGTAAGTATACATGGTTTGGGAGGGGAAGGGTATTGATGGTAGAGTATCTACGCTTTGATAACGAAGTTGATAATAAGTTGAAGTCCTTGATTAGCTCTACGATGTATAATGGATTCAGGAAGTCTGCAGGTAGAGCGAGCTGGAGTGATGGCATTGCAGCAAATACTATGTCACAACCCCCAGTTGTGCTACAGTACAGTAAGGAAGAAGTAAGAGCTGGGTTGCTCGTACCTTCGATTCAGCACGTACCTCTAAGAACTTGCCTTAAGGAGCTGGAATGGATTTGGTGTGATAAGTCCAATGATGTACGTGACCTACATGCAAAGCCATTCCCGACAAAGATTTGGGACCAGTGGGCCGGTGAAGATCATACCATAGGGCATGCATATGGTTGGGTACTAAGGCAGAGGCATCAATTCCCTGAAGGTATAATGGATCAAGTAGACTGGACACTTCATCAGCTACAGCATAACCCGTCCTCTCGTAGGATGGTCATTAGTATGTTTGACCACTCAGAGTATATCAATATGGGACTGGCCCCATGTGCTTACAGCATTACTCTGAATGTTAGTGAGGGCGGTAAGGAACTGAACATGATTCTAAACCAACGTTCATTAGATATAATGGTTGCGTTCGGATGGAATACTGCTCAGTATTCATACCTTCACCGTAAGTTCGCAGATGCTGCTGGTATGAAGTCAGGTACCTTTACTCACGTAATAGCCGACCCTCACATCTATGACCGACATTTCGGGGCTGCAGAGGAAGTACTAGGTAGGGAGACTATCGGAATACAGAAGGTACCAGTCCTACATGATAGTAAGGAGTACAGTACCCTTCAAGATACATTTTATACACGTAGACATACTGCATGGGAGTTCGGATTTACGCTTGAAGAAGGTAAGGAAAGGTACCCGTCACTGAAGTTACCGGTAGCGGATTAAATTTAGGAGGTAAGACGTGTATGTCAGTTCTAAAGAACCAACGCAAGTTGAACAGGACTTTAGTAAAGTTGGATGGGTTGATTGAGGTTGCAAGTAAGATATTATTAGAATACAAGAAGATAGATAACGGATTCAATAACCCTAAGATTGAGAAGAAGCGTGAGATGTTAATCGATAAGTTTACTGATACTGAGGATGATGCTATCGGTGCAATAGCTCGGCTGATTAAGTTAATCATTTTCTTCAAGGATACTTACTCAGGCGAAGTGATTGGTTCTCAGTTACCTTCTAAGGGAGTTAATACCTTCGTGACTGAAGAGGTAATACGTGACTCTCTACGGGAGTATGTATCGGTTGAATTTGATGATATGACTGACTCTATTAAATTGACCACTAAGGAAAGCAAGGAAGAGTTCTTCATTGATATATCACCAATGGATCTATTCTCACTGACTAATTACAGTCCTAGGGCTACTCACTCTTACATCTACGCTACACATGATATCGGTGAGAAGATTATGGACCAGTTAGCTACGGCGAACCTATTCAACACGAGTGCAGTGAAGTTAGTACTTGAGAAGTTAAAGCGATTGAATGGTAACGACGAGTTCCCTTTACAAATCGATAATGATGTTATTGAGCAAATTGATGTTGTGATTAATAATATAGGGTAAGGTGAGATATGATTGGAATAGTTGCAGTCACACCAGAGATGGGTATCGGGTATAAAGGAGATCTTTGTTATAAGGATCTCCAGGATAAAGAGTGGTTCACTGATAAGGTAAAGGATTACATACTAATTGCAGGATCAGTCACTGCCTCAAGCTTACCTCGCTCTCTCAGGCAGGATACCATTATCATCAGTAGCAGCCTATCTAGAGAAGATGAAGCACTTGCAGAGTTCCTCGATGTGTTACCTTTAGAGGAGGTTACTAAGGAGTGGATTGATGCATTAGGTCATCGGTCATTCGCCGTCATTGGTGGATCGGGTATCTATAACGCATTTGCTCCTTTCATACTTACATGGTTTGTATCTGAATTTAATGAGCCAGCTAAAGCAGATAAATTCCTACCGATAGATATCCTTAATGGTACATCTCATATTTCAACTGTTGATCGTAAATTTACTAACTTCACTGTAAAGACTTATGTTAATAAGTCAGCAATAGGGAAAGATATAGGTTTCTAGATAGGGGAGTGACGTCTTGGATTTCCAAGTTGATGTGAGAGAAATATTAGAGATGTTCCGTGATGAGTGGTTAACTCATCCTGACTTTAGTACTAACCCGACCGCGTTTACTTGGGTAAGGGAACAGAGTCTAGCAGTTAACTGTAACTGCCCATTCCATCACGAGAATAAGCCAGCATTCGGTATGTTTACTGAACATCCTTATAGCTCTCACTGCTTCGTATGTAAAGAGGCCTGGGGATTCTTCGACGTCTATGCTCACGTCTATCAGATTGATGCCTTCGAGGCGTATGAGCACTTCGAGTCAGAGTTGTTGCAGCTAGACAAGGGACGTCTATATGACGAGATCGATGTTGCAGCTTTATTTGAGAAACCTAAACTTCCATCAATGACTGTATTCGAGAGTGACGTGAGTAAGTACAAGGCCATGGTCAATCAGACAGACTATTGGAGGCGTAAGCGCGGATTTACTGAGGAGGTTATTGGAACATTCGACCTCGGGTTCGACCCGGTTACTCATGAGGTCGTAGTACCGATAAGAAGTCACGAAGGTACGCTGAGTTTCATACAGCGGATCGGTACCCTCAATAAAAGATTCGACAACGGTAAGGGGACATTAAAGGATGACGTATTTTTCGGTCTCGATAAGGTAATTGATAAATGGGGCCAGGGTGAGCAGCTTAAGGTAATCGTTACAGAGTCGGCAACTGATGCAATGGCATTACATGTACTAGGGCTTCCGGGAATAAGTACTAACACGAGTTCACTATCGGAGGCACAGGTAAAGGTATTAAAGTCACTAGGGTGTGCATCTGTCATTATGTTCTATGATAATGACTTTGCTGGTATGATTGGTACGAAGAAGGCAATAAAGATGTTAGAGAAGTACAACTTTAATGTATCTATCATGCAGCCTACCCCACGTTTCGGAATTGATACTCTTCGTGACGAACTAGTGACAGCAAAGGACGCAAATGATTTAATAAGAAAGAGCAAAGGAAACCAAGTCAAGATCATCTCGTCGTTTGAGTACTTGATGTGCTTGAGGAAATAAAATATTGGGAGGAATTTGGGATGGCAAGAGAAAGAGAAAGTATGCAAGGTGCCTTAATGGCGGGGAATGTAACAGAGTACGCTAATGTCGTGAGGGAAGTTAAGGAAGACACGGAAGTAAGAGTACGTCCTCTAGAGTCTAACCCAGATAAGTTCTTTGGGTTCGCGATTCATAAGGTGAATTATATTAATGCTGAGGATGATAAGAAGTACCGGCCAATGTTTTGTTTGCATCGCAATCCTGATGAAAATGGGAAGCTGCAAGTCAAGAAGTGCCCGATGTGTGCAATCAAGAGCAAGTCCCCTGTCGAATATGGCTGGTCAGTTGTTGTATATCCTGACAGTGCGAAAATTACCGACGCCATTGACGCCCCTACCGGAGAGGAAGAGGCAGAATCAGCTCCTGTTACGAAGCTGATCAAGGTTTCAACTAACTTCAAGAAGCAACTCAAGAAGTTCATGCTAGAGAAAAAAGTCGAGGACCTGACGCTCTATGATTTAATCATTAAGCGAAAAGGTAAAGGCCTCAATACTGTATATCAATTCGTGCGCGTTAAAGCTAACGAGGCTACCGTTAATCCGGATGATTACAATTTGATTTCCGAAGATGACATGAAGTCGGCAATGTATAATTCGAAGCTCGAAGAAGCTGAGATGATTGACTTCCTGACCGAGAACACAGTTACTACGTACCAAGGCGAAATTCTTTCACAGTCAACAGGAGGGGCTGCAACTGAGGCCGCAATCATGGCTGCTGCGGATATTGACCCGGGTGAACAGGCGAGACTGATTAACTTAGTCGGGGATGCTTCCGTTATCGATGATATGTTTGCAGATGAACCAGTCGCTGAAGCTGCGAAGGTTAAACCTGCTGCTACTAAGCCGGCTGCAGCTACAACGAAAGCTGCCGCGAAACCGAAGGAAACTAAGGTTGCCCCACCTCCACTATCTGTCACTCCGATTGTTGAAGCTGTTGCAGATCTCGGTCCGGATGATACTTTCAATTCACTGATGGAGCTGGACCTTAACGACCCACTGGGTGAGTTAGAAGAAGATGTAATAGCAGTTGAAGTTGATGATGAACTTGACGCAGGTGCTCCCCCTTGGGATGTGGACGCTGATGACGCTGATGCTGGTGTAGTTGTTGACTTAGATATTGACGTTGATGCGGACGTTGATGCAGTAATAGAGAGCCCCAAGGCAGCTGTAGCTCCTAAGGAAAAGAAGAAGACGGCTGCAGAACGGAAGAAGGAACAGAAAGCACTGGAAGACGCGGCAATGGACGAAGGTCTTGGAGATGGCGTCGATACTGATTTAGATGTTATGGATGGGCTTTTCTAGGCTCATCCCCTACAGTAACATGTAACCTTTTAAAATAATTTATGGGAGGCACCACCTTATGGCAAAATCGAAAGTTGTTAAGATATCGGAAGCAGTTGAGGCATTAATACCAAAGGCCGCTGCACTTTCAGCAAAACTCGCTGAAGGTAAAAAGATTCTAGATACATGGAAAGATTCACTGAAGAAAGAGCTTATCCCGCAGATAGGTACAGAGGAGAATAGTGTATCCCATACCAATGGCGAGGCTGCAGCTAAGGTAAGCAGGAAGGACTGCTCTCACTACGATGATGATAAACTTGCTGCTACGCTCAAAGAATTATTTAAAGCAGGTAACTTGTCCAAGGAAGACTTGAAGGCATGCTTCATGACAGTTGTAAATACTGAGGGTGTGCTGGCGTTGGTTAAAACGGGGAAGCTGACCAAGGGACAAATTGACGCGGCATGGGTTGAGAAGTTCCAGTATGCGATCCGTTTAGGGCTCGAAGAGCCAAAGAAGTAGGGGGATGTCATGAGTTTAGAAGCCAATCATCGAACTGCAGTTGACGAAGTGGATGATTGTGGGACTGGTAAGAAGAAACCGAGGGCTAAGAAGGAAGTTAAGCCTACGATAATAAAGGTCACTAAGAAGGAACAGCAGTTAATCGATATAGCTGCAAGCACCATCTTACCTGATGACTATTTCATGTGCTGGACACAGCAAGACGTCCAGCACATGGTTTCTTTCTTGGAGAAATGCCCACTCATCGCAGTAGATACAGAGACAACTGGCTTGCATGTTTTTAAGGATAAGATAGTCGGTATGTCTTTATTCGGAATGACACGAGAGAAGGAGAGGAAGGGATTCTACTTACCCTTCAGACATTATCACGACATAAGAGTATCACCAGAGAAGAGGAAAGAGTATGAGGCGCATAAAGATACGTTTATTCTTGGGCGGGACTTCGTGCTCTGTTTGGATAAGAAAGATACCGCAGATAAGTTAAGGCCCCTGTTACAGGACAGGAGTAAGAAATTCTTACTGGCCAACTCTAAGTTTGATCAACACGTTATGGTAAATAACTTAGGGATAGTAGTTAAGCCGTTCTTCGATGTGTTAATTGCTTCTAGATTGATTGATGAGAACTCTATCCATAAACTGAAGATCCTGGCAACTAAGTACTTGGGGGTAGAGGCATCGACATTCTCTTCCTTATTCGGGAAGATGATATTTGATAGGGTACCGGTTCTTACCTCCGCCGACCGTACAGGATGTATCAGTGGGTATTATGCAATTAAAGATACCGAGCTGACTTACGATATGTTCATGCTATTCTACAAGATGCTGAAACAACCTAAGAACGAATACTTGATGTACTTGATGTTCGATATTGAGATGCCTGTATCGGATATCATGTTTACTGCGGAACATTACGGATGTGCTTTTGATTCCGACCGTATGATTGATGAGGTTATCCCTCGACTTACTAAGGATATGAATGCAGCTTACGTTAAGTTATTGAAACGCGGGGCTGAAGGTGTGAACTTCAACGCACCTGGTCAAGTGGCTAACTTCTTATTCAATGACCTAGCATTACCAAGACTTAACCCTAAGAAGCCGGACGCAACAGGTAAGAAGGTATTGGAGAAATTAGCACGTAAAGGGTACGGGGTGGCTAAGGAAGTACTCGCATATAGGAATGCATCTAAGGTCCTGTCATCGTTCGGTGAGTCTCTAGTGGAGAAGGTAGTCAATGGTACCATCCATCCTTCATTCAATACTATTGGTACAGTGACCGGTAGGTTCTCGTGCCAGAATCCAAACACACAGAACATGCCATCAGGTAACTTAATAAGGAACTCGTTCATCGCCCGGCCTGGTAAATTACTGGCCGCGATTGACTACTCGGGCCAAGAGCTAAGGTTATTGGCCCATATATCAGGTGATGAGAAGATGCTACAGGACTTCCGGGACGGGCTAGATATTCACTCAAGCGTTGGTGTGTACATCTGGAATAAGGATAACCCGTATGACCAGATACCTTATGAGGAATTCCAGCGACTTAGGAAAGTAGCAGATGTACTATCAGACGAGACAGGTGAGTTTACTGATGACCTGTGGGGACATGACTTTGAAATGGAACAGTGCATAACTGAGGGTGTGCTCTTACAGGCAGAAGCAGCAGATGTGGATCATGCAAAGAAGATGTGGCAGAAGGGTAAAGAGATTGAGAAGACCCGTAAAAAGGCTAAGTTCACAGGGTTCGGTATTGTTTATGGGATTTCTAAGGTAGGTCTGGCGGCACAACTAGATGTACCCGAGGACGGGGCACAGAAGTATATCAACCAGTTCCTCGAATTATATTCCGGGGTTAAAGCGTGGATGTCACGAACTGAGGCGTTCGCTAAGAGGTTCGGGTACACTCAAACAATACTGAAGAGACGCCGTAGAGTTTACCGGGAAGTAAACTCAGGTAAGAACTGGCTCATTAGTAAGGGAGTCAGGATGGCAATGAATGCAGTCATACAGGGATCTGCCGCAGACCAAGTGAAGCTGGCACTAATTGCCCTCCAGCCTTTACTACGTGAGTTGAATTGTAAAGTAATCCTGCAGGTACATGATGAGATTCTGTTCGAAGTACCGGAGAATATCGGTATGGAGAACCTGAAACGGATAGCGAAAGTAATGGAGGAAGTGTATCCCCTGGACTGTCCGGTATTCTCAGACATAGAGGTAGGTAAGCGATGGGCATATAAAATGGATGATGTGGAGATTGAGAATCTTAGGAATGCTGCAGAAGCAGAAGAAGGAGAGGGAGATTAGAGATGAATAGCGAGATGCTGGGTAAGATAGCATATGCTTTAATTAGGGAACAGATTGCGATGGCAATATTCCCTGAAGGAAACTGTATCGGTGTTTGGGATAACAAATATGTCCCGAGCCTGGGGAATATTAAGGATCCCAGCATCGAAATAAAGTTTGCAGACAATAGTGATAACGGAATTATAGAAGTGTGGTTCAGTGCATATTACGAGCCGTGGTTTACGGTGGAAGAGGGCGGTATGACTGAGTGCCAACAGAAGGTGACATTTACCCGTATCCATGCACTCGTAATATTTGTTAAAGAGTTATTAGGTTAATAAGATAGGGTTGATTTAAGATGGTATTAGCTGCATTTTATTTAGTGATTGGTGTGAGAGGGTGTATTTATGGCTAAGAGAAAAGCAGCTTCTAAGGCAGGTAAGGAATTAACGGCCTTTGCTAAGAATGATGGGAAGCGCGGTAATGTTGCCGCGATGTTAAAGTTACGACTTAATGAAGCAATCATACGGAACAATAAGAGAGAAAGGGAGGGTTACCAGAGCTTCAACCTTTCCCCATCCAAGTTCGGTGGATGTGCACGTAAGACATGGTACAGTGTATTACAGTACCAAGCCCCGAGAGAGTACGTGGCAAAGTACCAAGTAGTTGCTGACATAGGTACTAGTACTCATACGATACTACAGCAAAAAGGATTCAAGGAAATGCAATCAACGCCCTCTGATGAGTTCAGGTTATTAACCAGCGCGGAGGTAGAAGCTCTATTACCGGAAGGCGTTACTATTAAGAATGCGAAAGAGTACGATGATGGTTACGATGACGAGTTCCATCTGCACGATAAAAGGTGGGGTGCGTACAGGTTCTCTCTTAAGATTGATGGCATCGCCAGCTTCATGGGGGAGTATTACTTACTAGAGATAAAAACTATGAACGACCGTAAGTATAAAGAGAATACGGTCAACGGGGCTCACCCTCATGAGTATAAGATTCAATACGGTTGTTACAGTATAGTCACAGGTATCCCACGAGTACTCTTTATCTATGTGAATAGGAATGATGGGGATATTGAGGTTGAGGGATTCCTCTCAAAGAAGACTGCAGATACTTCCGAGTATGATGTAGGTGTTGATTTACTTGACCTTGACTCTGAGCCTATGGTGGCAGAGGCTATCAACAAGTTAGGGGTAGAGAAGTTCCCTGATATAGACTTCGTCATACATCAAGTACTTAAACCTTCTGAGGCGGATCCGGATCAGATGGAAGAGATTGACTGCATTACATTACCTGTACTAGATATGGTAAAATTAAAGACCAAGCTCATGCAGAAGTACTTACATCACAAGAAGTTACCACCACCTACGGCTGGCTGGCTGTGCAAGTTCTGTGAATACAAAGCACTATGTGACCTTAACTATACTGTCCCAGATACAGAGTACACAACTGATAAAAAGACCGGGTTGCCGAAAGTGAAGTCCAGTACTGATAATAAAGAGGAGGACAAGACCAGTGAATGATTATACGCTAGACGAGGAATCAATTAAGAAGTTCCAACCGCTAGAGCAGCAAATCGATAAGAGGGTACGTGAGATTTTCAATGAACTGTATTTCGTAAAGGAGCGTAAACATTTAAGTACTCATCAGTACTTGAATATTGATTACGGTAAGGATAGCGTCGGGGTTTCTTTTGAAGACGGGAGCGGTTCTGAGACTTATAACTTAAATTTCCCTTACAGTTACTTATATGATGACAATATGTGCAAGTTCTGTGAATACAAAGCACTATGTGACCTTAACTATACTGTCCCAGATACAGAGTACACAACTGATAAAAAGACCGGGTTGCCGAAAGTGAAGTCCAGTACTGATAATAAAGAGGAGGACAAGACCAGTGAATGATTATACGCTAGACGAGGAATCAATTAAATAAGTGGAGGTAAGTTATTATGATATTTGATTTAGTCCTATTGGTTATCATTTCTATATTAATTTATGAGGTACGAAAACTTAATAAAGGATTTAATTTCCTTGGTAACTCGGTAAGTGATATCTTAGAGGATGTTAGAGACTACCCTGAGACTCAGGCTGAGGTTTCCCGTATCAGGGCAGTACTACGGAAGAAGCAAATTGGTTAAGGAGGAGATGCATCTTGAAAGAATCTGATGCAGTCAATACAAGGGATAGATTGAAGGCTGCACTCCAGGAAGGTAAGCAAGTCCTTAAGCAGAATGGGCTTGCAAAGCCGGTCGGCCCCTCCATGGATGCAAAGCTTATCATTGAAGAGTGGGATCAGTTAAAGTTCGACTATCAATCAATTAACCGTATACCCTTCCACTTACTAGGGGAGTTCTTATTGAAGTGGTCATCCCTCACATCTAATACTCGATTCCTTGAGTCAGTATATGAGGTGGAATTCTTAGCCCATCAGAAAATATTCGACGCAAACCGGAAACAGATTTTTAATGGTATGGAAGTCAAAGGCCGAGAGGCTAAGGAAGCAGCAGCAACAGAGACCGAAATTTATATCTCGAACTTGGAGAATCTTATCAGGGCTCAGTCACGTTTCGAGTTAGTGAAGGGTATTAGATTCTCTTATGAGATAATCACTAATGCGATATCGAGAGAGATAACTCGACGCAACAGTGACCAGGAATCTAATGCTAGAGGAGGTAGTCGAGGTGGCGTTTAAGAAGAAAGAGAAGAAAGTTGTCACTGCTTATGATAAAGAGAGTATAGATAAGACAATTGATGTAATACGTTCCGTCATGAAAGATCCGACATGTATATTCAAGATGTCGGAATTTCCTGTAACGGTAGATTTTAGATCTACCGGTTCGTTCGTGTTGGATTATGCTGCAGGTGGAGGGTACCCTAAAGGTCGATTAGTATCTAGTCAGGGCGGGGAGAACTCGGGTAAGTCTACAACTGCACTTCTATCTATAGCTGCAGCACAGAGAGCAGGAGAGAAGCCGTGCGTATGGATTGATGCGGAGCATACCTTTGACCCAGCATGGGCAACGGTACTGGGCGTAAACGTCGATGATCTTTACTTAGTTCAGCCGGACATGCCGGCAGAGAAGGTATGGTCACTGATGTACATGCTACTTAAATCATGTCACTTCAGTATTATCGTTCTTGACTCCCTTGATGCATTAGTATCCGCTGCAGAGATGGCAGGTGAGGAAGATACGATGAGTGCTACCGACCAAGTATCTGGGCTGGCTAAACTTAATACGAAAGCAATGAGGCTCATCATAGGTTCGAAGGTACTGGCTACCTCTGAGACCACGGTAATAGTAATCCAGCAGCTCAGGGATAAGATAGGTGGGTACAATCCATCAGGTACGCCCCAGACTACTACTACAGGTGGCCGGTCATTGAAGCATAACTATTCCCAGATAATGAAGTTCAGAAAAGGCGAGATACAGATGAAGGGGACTGATCCTGTTGGTCAGGAGATTATTATTAAGATTGACAAGAACAAGGTCGGCTCTCCTTATAAAACTGCTTGCCTCATGCTCGGTTATGGGACAGGTATTGATTTAATCGATGAGTTATTTAAGATTGGTAAGACCCTCGGTATCATCATTAACAGGGGCCCGTACTATTCCCTCGTTGACCCAGGTACTGGGGAGCTGCTTACTGACCATGACGGGACCCCGTTGAAGTGGCAGGGTGAGGTTAAGTTCAAGGCAATGATGATCGAAGACGCTGAGAAGAATGAAGGCGTAGTAACTTACTGGATATATGATAGAGTAGAGGAATTCATTAAGGGAGGTACTAAAACACCCGTCAGCCAGGAACCTGAAGAGGAAGTAGGTGAACCGGATGAACTTTCGGACGAAGAGGCAAGGACCATCGAGGCTGCAGCAAAGAAAAAAGGATCTGGAGGACGTAGCAGGAAAAGTAAGGGACCTGTTGATGCCCCACCTAAATCCGAATGAGGTAGAGATAGTCGAAGCTATGCTAAAGAAGGCCAAGTCTTCTTTACCTATTAATTCGAAACAGAAAGGTAAGACAGGAGAGCTTGAGGCTTCAAAGTTACTTAAGGACTACGGGTTTGTTAGAGCCCGTCGCGGTCAGCAGTACTCAGGGGTAGCGGTAGAAGGGCAGATGGGCGGGGAGGATGTTGTTAACGTCCCAGGATATTTCATTGAGGTTAAAAGCTGGGGAGAGTCCTTGAAGTATAAGGACCTCCGTAAGGTGATGGATAGGGCAGAGGAAGACGCTAAAGAGTCAGGGCGTAAGCCAATGATAATCCATAAAGGTAACACGTCTTACTGGATGATATCCCTATACATCTTACTGGATGATGAGACTCATATATTAGCTACGTTCAAAGGTTCGGAATTCCTGGAACATGTCTACCAGCACAAGATACTGGCGAAACTATTTAATGAGTTACCTACAGAAGAGCCCATATTTGAGCCCACCCCTGAAGTAGTGTGTGAGAAAGGCAAACCAGTAAATGTCCCTGAAGAGGTATTTACTGAGATGATCGTAGTATGGATTGATGAAGTTACTGATGAGGATATAGGCTGCTTCATGCCTGAAAAGGAGATAGTACAGGAAGTGTGGAGGCCGGAACGGAGAGCTAGGGATGTTGAAGGTACCACTCCCAATCCTAGTAAGTATCTACCACCGCAGAATAAGGATGGTGCTACGTAATGAGATGTAAAATTAATAATAAAGCAGAATCCAAGGCCCTTGTAAAGAAGTTGGGCCTTGCTCCATCTAATGGCATACTTGTAACTAAAGGTACTACTTACAAAGAGATCTATGACTTCGTGGAAGGGTGCGAGTTCGTATGTATCAGAGCACCCGTTCCTGAAGGTCGTTCCGATTACGGAGTCCTATTAAGTACGGTACCCGTAGTACTGGCACGGAGAGCAATGGACTTAGGTGAGGAGAGTTGGACCATCAGCCCTACCTTAATTGAGTACCATATGGATCATATGGTGATACAGTTTACATCAAAGATTGACCTTGAGGGTAATATTGTTGTAGAGTTTAATATAGAGCCAGGCATTTCCCATAGAGAAGCTATGGAGAGGAGAGAGACGTTCATAGGTGACTTACATGTTTTCGAGTTAAGGTATCCGGAAGTCCGTCCGGTATTCGATATCATCTACGAGCACGACCTCTTCGATTGTTTTGTTGAAGTAACTGTATACAGTACCCTACTCCCTCACGGAATACCTTTCGTTGTATGGGAAGTCAGGGACTATTAGGGGGAGTTATATGGATGAAGGGGATAGGGAAGTAATCGAGAATTACGGTGATCTGTATGATGTAAAGGTGGATATGACTATTCACTTCGAAAGCGGGGATGTTTCATTAAAGAATAGGGATGCGATGGTCACTATGTTCTTAATGTCCATGGTCTACTCGCAGGATATGTTTAATCACGTCACTACTGACAGTGACGAAGAATCGATTGAGAAGTTTAAAATCAAGGCATCGATGATGAGTGCGGTTTTGATCATGGTATCAAGGATGCAGGATAATGAGAGGATATTCCTCGGCAATACGAAGACGATGACCGATTTCATGCGAATAATAAGTGAGACCATAATTAACTTTGGAAGTACTTATAAATTCGACCCTCAGTGTATTGGTGACTATATCGAGATTGCTGATAATGTCATGAATCAAATCGATGGTATTAAAAGTAAGGAGGGGACTGTTTGATTATACATACAAGCAGTAAGATTAGAGAAGCTATTAATGTTGCACAGAGCGCGTCAATATTCCTTAGTCCAGATAAGAACGGTGCTGTTACTAGTATTGACCAGAGATGTGCAGCAACTCTATTATATACTGCCTTAAGGGTAATGGGAGTTAAGGTTTCAATGTTTTCTACAATATACCCTAACTCCGAGTTCCTTAAGCTATTCCCTGATATCGAGGTATTACCTCATTCCGCATTCCCTTCAATAAAGAAGGATATTACCTTTGAGTTGGGACCTATTCACCGAGAGATGTACTTAGGTGAGGTACTGGATTCCCTGCATTCTAACTTCGTAGTACCGATTGAGAGATTCACTGAGCTCCCGATGTCCATGGTAGTACTTAATTTACTTGATCACTACATTCAAGAAAGTAAACCATTACAGGGATGGTTAGAATCTATGGGATTTACTTTAATATACGTAGCACTACTCGACTACACTTCATCGTTTACGTTCCCTAAGACTACTACATTAAACCCGGACCCTATTTTTTGCTTCGACCTTGCTTCACGGCTCTGCAAGAAGGGGGCTAACATTGCACATGCGAATACCCTTATGTGCCGGTTTAGAAACGGAGGTGAGTTCAATTGCTGAGAGATACTAGTAATAGAGGGCTATCCCAAATACAGGAGCAGCGAATTATGTCATACATCCCAGCCCATTGCCATCCTAGACTTACTCGAAACTCAGGGGCAGTATTAGGGGACGGCGATATACTTACAGATCAGTGGATGATTGAAGCTAAGACGAAAGTAACACCGTCAGATGATATAGTAATCCATTCTGACTGGTTCATAAAGACTGAGGATGCAGCAATACAGTTCCAGAAGACTCCGTTAGTTGTTATTAGTTTTGATAACATTACTGACTACGTTGCAGTTCATCACAACTATATCTCACCTTTTGACGGCCCGCTCTTTGACACTCACCTCATACCTTCATGCGCTTGGTCTACTAAGACGATCCGTAGGACTGTTGTTGAGAAGTTAATTAAAGCTAACTCCACATACTCTTTCTGTTATAGGGGGGAGTCAGGGCATATGAATATTAGGCACCTTGTTGACGCAAGATGGTTCTTCTCTACTAATGGTGGATGGGGATTTTATGATAAGGAAGGGGAATTAATTGAATGAAGCAATTCATCGGACAGTTAGTCGGTATTGCACAGAAGGAACCCGAGGATAGGATCTACTTAGGGAGGGTAGTGGGTATGTTTGATATTGAGTATACACATACACCTGACCTGCAGCCGTTGGTCGCAAATTACATCGGCCAGGGGTTAATCCTAAATGCGGGGCAGAGAGTGTTAATCACTCACACTTCTACTATCACTGTACTATCAGTAAGTAGGTATTATGAACTAAAGGCTAAAGCGGAGGAGATGATGGCGAGTGCAAATAACGGGCAGCAAGGTGAAGGAATCACTGAAGAGCATGGACAACATGACGTGGAATCGACTTAAGGGGATGATGCCCGGAAATCACTTCATTATACGGGGGCCTGAAGGGGATGTCCGCGCAGGTGGTTTTACTATGGCAATGGCGAAAGAGTACTTTAGTTTCTCACAGTATGGGGAGCGATTACCTGAACCTAAGATTGATTATAACATTGTTACTCCTGACTCTACGAGTATGACGCTACTGTTTGATGATGAGGTTCTTGTTGTAAGTAAGGAAATGTATACGACCATTCTAGCTAGTGTAAAGGATGATGTCATTGGAGAGAGTGGATCTAAATCAGCGGAGCATGATAACGAAGTTCTATAAATTCAGTGAGCAGATTAATCGACTTGCAGATTCGTTAGTGGCATCTACTGTAGACGATAGCTTCCTAGTGAGGATGTGTTACAGGGAAGGTGAGTTATCCTTTGAACATAACGCCCCCATTAATGAGCAGATTGCGATTAAGTGCACCCTCCATGAGTTATTGTGTAACTTCCCTGATCTGCACGATTTCGAAATTAACATATTCAGTAATAGTACATTCGTTTACCGTTCCGAAGTATTTAAAGACTACCCTCAAACAGCCAAGTACTGGGAGAGCGTACAAATTATATTAGAATCGAGGAGTTTAAGCCATGAGCCAAGAGAGTCAAGTAAACCAAGTGGAAGTCCCTATTCAGCTCCTAAACGGAAGCAGTTTGCCAACGTACGCTAATGCTGACGATGCTGGATGCGATATTAGATGTAACTTACTGCACGTACCTAAAGGTACATTATTCTTAAGGCCCGACCGTAACGGTGACCCGACTAAGGCTAAGGCATCGATTCAGCCCGGAGAGTGTATTAAGTTACCAACAGGCGTTCACATCGCAATACCTGCAGGGTATGTAGTACTTGCTCTACCTAAGTCAGGCAGAGCATTTAATATGTCACTAATAATCGCAAACAGTCCAGGAGTAATCGATGGAGGGTACCGTGGTGAGATCTGTATCATCTTCCGTAATGTCGGGCAATCAGCTGAGATAATCGAGCACGGCGAGAAGGTAGCACAGTTGATGTGTATTAAATACGAGAAGATGGAGTTCATCTCTATCGAGGACATTAATGCAGTACCTTCAGATGGAAGAGGGTCTAAAGGATTTGGGTCTACGGGGGTTAAGTAATGGACATTCATGTTATTGCTGTACAACTTAAGAAAGGACAGGCCGCTGCAGTAGCGGTCTTCCTTGGTAGTGGGAAGGTTACGAAACCTGTAGAGTCCGGAACGATGGAGGGTGCATCTCGTTCTCTGATTGAACTGATCTATAGTAAGTTACCTGCTAATATCATTCCTGTATTTACTTCTAAGACAGAAGTACCAGGAGTACAGGGATTAAAGGTAGCCAAGAAGGCCACTCCAGAGATGATGACTGGCCTTGTTCGTATTGTAGAGGAGTTCTGTGAGTCTGAATCAGCAGGTAAGGTGAAAGGGCTGCCAGTAACCCGAGTCAAGTACCCTCCTGAATGGTTAGTAGAATATATGGGTAAGGGTAACTTATGGTGCCCCACCTGTAAGGTGTTTGCTAAGACACATGTAATAAAAGAATACGATAGGTTAGAGTGCTGTGGTATGTCTACTAATGATATATATGTTAAGATTGCTAATAATTTAGATCCTAGCATAAAACAATTAAAGTCAAGGAAAAGAAACACATAGTACCGTGATATAATTAAAATCTACACTTTAAATAAGGAGAGGATTTGGGATGAAGTTTTCAGCAATTGGGGATATAACATTTTTACGCACGGTATCACGGCTTATAGATGGGAAGTGGGAAACCTGGCAGGATAATGTCCAGAGATTCCTTACCTATACTAACTCACTACATCCAGTAGATGAATCGGAAATAGAGGATCTTAGAGAGAGGATGCATGAGTTAAAAGTACTTGGTGCCAACCGTACTCACTGGATTGGCGGCACTGAGTTTATTAAGAAATTCCCTGACGCAAATTTCAATTGTGCCAGTGTCGTTATAGATTATCTTAACTCTATAACCGAATCGATGTACTTAGCATTACTGGGATGCGGTACTGGTTTTCGTAACCTGTTCAGGGATGCGGAAAAGATGCCGAAGATGTACCCGACCAACGTCACCAGTAAAGAGTTTACCCAACTCTACCCTACGTACAAGGATGATAATACTTACGTCCGTACAGGGAAAGGTACCTGCTATATTCAGGTAGGTGATAGTAAGAATGGTTGGTCGGATACTATGGTTGCAGTACTGGCCTCCGTTGCGGACAGTGAGATCGATAATATAGTCATCGACTATGACTTCGTACGTCCTGAAGGTACACCTCTTAAATCATCAGCAGGTGAGGCATCAGGTCATGAAGTACTGCACCGTGCTATTGAAAAGATCTGTATGATTAGTACAGGTACATTAGGTCCTGAGCATATTGATGGTACACAGTACCCTATCGATAACGTTTACCGCCCCATTCACTGGCTGGATACCGTGCTGTGTGCGCTGCAGTGTGTGTTCGTAGGAGGTGTTAGACGTACGGCCTCTATCTTCATATTCAGTCCAGATGATATGGAAATACGTAGAGCTAAAAAAGTAGCTCTTGATGAGGCGAATCGGAACTATGTATTGAAGCAAGCCGGTCGTGAAGATGAGATGACTGACTTCTACTCCCATAGATTTTTTTCCAACAACTCAGTATTTTTAGAAGAAAAACCGACAAAAGAGCAGATTGAAACTTTAATAATGGATAACCTTGATCATGGTGAGCCAGGATTCATTAATGCTGTATCGGCCCGTCTGAGATGTGAAGGCTTCGAAGTTGTTAATCCTTGTGCAGAAATATTACTCCGGTCGGCCCAGATGTGTAACTTGACTAGCGTAAACATGATGGCCCATGTAGTGAATGGTGTCCTTGATTTAGTAGATATGCTTAAGTCACAACGCCACTCCGCACGTATTGGATTACGCCAGACCATGGTTGAGCTGACAGTTGCTGATAACTGGAATGATAACCAGAAGAAGGATAGACTACTTGGGTGCTCAATTACAGGAATCATGGATGCTTATTATGCATGTAATGGGCAGATCGATCTCCCTTACGTTTTAGCTGAAATGAAGAGGGTTGCTAATGAAGAGGCTGTTTCATACGCTGCAGAGATCGGTATTAATCCGCCCAAGCTTGTTACAACCATTAAGCCAGACGGTACCCAGTCCCTCTACTCCGGAGTATCACCCGGAATACATCACCCCATATTTCAATTCGCTATTAAGAATATGAGGGCGGCAAATAGTAATCCAGTATTACCTGCATGTAGGAAGGCAGGATTTACTATCGTTGATGACCCTGACCCTACCACTAGTGGAGTCATTATCCAGATCCCTATCAAGTCACATTCTACTAGGGGCCAAGACGAAGTTCCTGCACTGGAGCAGTTGGAGATGTATAAGACGATTATGAAGCACTACGTAAATCATAATGCATCGAATACCATTACCATTTCAAAGGACGAGGTTCCGGGTGTTGTTGATTGGATGTATGAAAACTGGGACGTGTTCGTATGTGTGAGCTGGATGCCAAAGACTGCAATCGGCGGTAAGTCACCGTACCTATTCCCTCCATATGAACAGATCACTGAAGAGACATATGAAGAGATGATACTAAAGATTCGACCTATTGATGTAAATGACATGGTTAGAGTAGATCTCGATATGTTAGATGATAATGATAGCAGCTGCTCGACAGGTATGTGCCCTGTAAGGTAACACTTTGTTGCATAGTTTGAGTGGTGGCCCCGTCTTACGGTACAATGACAATGTACTGGGCGGGGCTTTCCGTCACTCTAAAAGTAAAGGGGGAATTCAATGGATGATGTACTAGATAACTTCGACCCCGCATGCTGGACCAGGGTCGGTCTTAGGGAGAATCTTAAGAAGATATATCCGGGCATAAAAAGTAATGACTGGGTGACTATTGTCAGGTTCTCAGTTAAGGGGGCTAGTATATTATGAGTGATGCAAAAGGTATACGTAGGTTTAGAACTCCTAACAGTTTCAATCTATCATGGCTCGATGAGAATCTAAGTCAGCAGCACGGGATGATTGCTTCAGTAGAATTATCCGTAAATGATGTAGATGCATTGGTTGAAAGATGTAAGGTCGGAAAGAAGCAGGTTGATAAGCATATCATTGATCGAGTACCTGGCCAGACTTATAACACAACGAACCTGTTTATTGTACGTTTTAACAATGCTAGGTTTACAATTGAGCTAAATGAGTTAAATAAGGATGGTAAGTCAGCAATATATTATATTAAGCGAGAGGGGAATGCCCGTGCTAACAGTAACATATTGCTCCCAGGACAATAGTTTTATAATCAGGACACCAGCAGGTGAACGTCTAACTGCCGGTGACGTATTCCTTACGGATAGGATCATGATAACGGAGTGCCTTAGGCATGACTGCGGGTTCGTGATGGAAGACACTGCTCAAGTTGAAATGAGTAAAGAGGGCTGGGTTAAATGGGACCACGCTGATATTGACAGTTCAACTGACTTCATGGACCACTTCAAGGAGATGGAGATTTTTGATACAGGGGATGAGCTGCATAAGATGTTCAACTGTTCAATGAGTAGCCCCCGGACCGGAAGGATACAATGTACTGAACCTACTGTTAGTAATGGTTTCGGTACTGAGGTTACAGATGCTGTCATGTCAAATGATAGACTCCTCGGTGACCTAGTAAGTGTGCCGGTCATTGATGGTGACTTTAGTAGCTAAGGTACAAGATAGTACTATCGATTCAACTATATGCTTCCATCTCGGGCAGGATTCCAAGTAAGTCCATAAGTAAATTAACAAAGAGCCAATATGAGTCCAACTTACTCGTATTGGCTCTTTTGCTATGTAACCGATATTTGAGAGTACGTGGTATAATTAAGGTATGGATGACACAGAGAGGAGAATTTCAATGATTAATGGAGATAAAGATGAGCGCATCCCTTCTTTCGATTGTCCTAATTACCGAAACTACGAATCTCAAACAAGGATCTTAAGGGAACAGCTCCAGGGGATTGGTCTTTCTATCGCAGGGATCCAGGACCAGGTAAGGGTACTGGCTGAGAGGCTCTCACTTCACATAGAGAAGAAAGTTCATCATATTAATTACGAGAGGCTTACGGCAGAACTGGATAGTCTCATTAATAAACACATCGGGCTCAAGGAAGAGGTTGCTGACATTAAATCCGAATCCAAGCTGCATCACGAGAAACTTTTATTAGTTTTCGAGCAACTCGCGGATAAGATAGAGAACTTGGCTGATAAGTTTGACGCAAGAGAGAATTATACAAGACAGCGAGATAGGGATAGACGGACAGGTATACTTTACCCAATTATCATATTTACTCTAACGTCCGTGATTTCGGGAGGAGTATCAATTGGGTTGTACGTATTATTTGGAGGTGGTTAGGTTGGCTTCTTATACTATTGAATGGCGCGGTAATGGATATACTAACAGTAGCTCAAGGTACGGATGTAGGGTTGACGGGATCATTAATCATATTACTGCAGGTACTGCAAGCTCAACAGATTTCTGGTTCAGAGATCCTAGTAATAAAGGATCGTCCGCCCACTACTTAGTTACTCGGTTAGGAAAGATTAGGCAGTACGTAGATGACTCCAGGAGGGCATGGCATGCAGGTATCGTACAGAGAGCGACATCAAAGTACGCTAAGCACAGGCTGACTCTAGGAGTACCAGGGTACCCCGGATGGCGCAGACAGGATCCTAACTTCTATACTATCGGAATTGAGTACGAATGTATTTCCGGTGGGGAGCTTACTGACAAGCAACTAGCTGCAGGTGTGTGGTTAACTACTATGTTATGTAATAAGCACAATATACCAATGAATAGAGTCCGTATATTCGGGCATAGTGAGATTGATATGATTGACCGTCCGTTCGACCCCGGCCCGAGCTTTCCGTGGGACGAGTTAATGAAACGAGTTAAAGGAGGAGTTTCTATGAAAGAAGTATTGGAGAATATTGACCAGGTTGCAAAGGCTCTTGGATTACCTGATGTCTCAGGTTGGGCCGTTAAAGCTAAAGTAATAAAGAGCGCAATTGATATGGGTATTATGAAGGATGAGCATGACGTTAACCAGCCACTTGTGTGGGGCGAGTTCGTTGCAGTACAGATGAACGTAGTTGAGTTGATGAAAAATTATACAGATAAACAGATTGACGAGAAACTAGTAGAGTTCGAGGCAAGATTGTTTGGAGATGGTTCGGATGCCTAACAAAGAGAATGATCCTAGTGATATGTTGGTTGACCGCATCAGTGCATTCATTCTTAAAACACTAGACAGGTTCGACAGTAAGGCTACAATCTACGGTGCTGGCGCGTTGTTCGTACATTTTGCTACTGTATACGATTTCTGGGGCAGCTTAGGTATGACACCGGCAGAGTTCAATGTGGCTATGGGTTTAGTATTTACAGTACTAGTAGGAGCTGGAGTATTAGCCGACCCTAACAAGAAGTTAATAAGGAAATAATTTGATGCATAAAAATACCCTCTCCCGTAATTGGTAGAGGGTATTTTATTTAGTTCTTATCGTTCGATTGGTAAGTCCCTATAATCATCTGTGACGTCTCTGAATCGTGTATTAATCTTCAGTACATTACCTGCTCGGTCAACCGCTACTGACTCATAGAACTTATGAAGTGGGCGGGTCCATTAAAATTTAATTGCATCTAGTACGTCGTAGATACCCATCTTAACGCCTATAAGCATAATAGCATTGAAGATATACATCCGGTGCTGTTTACTTAGGTTCTGTAGCTCGGGAGTCTTTATTGACCCTAGACCCTCTCCCCTACCTTCAACAACGGCCCGATAAACTCATACCTTTTCCGGAGCTGAGGGTGGTACCCAGTCATTAGGTGACACCATCCTTCCATAGCTTCGCCGTCAATAACAACACATGCCAGGGTATTACGTATTACCTCCGGTACTTTACTTGGTTTTTCTTTAAAGAATATCACAAGCATATCTCCTTATTCGAGATTAGGGAACTGCGAGTATACATGAAGTTCACGTAGAGCTCTACTAGCTAATACAGGTAAGAATCCATGAAGATCTACTCCTACATTATATAGGAACACCGAATCACCTCCGCCCACCCTCGGGACTGAACGGCAAATAGGTCCACTATGTACATGCCCATGAATTACGAACTCCCTCCCTGAGGATAGTTCCGGGTCAGGGTAGTGTGATAAGATAATATCGAAGGGGAAAGTACTTCCCATATCGAACTCACCGAGCAGCTCTTCAAAGGACATAGCCTTTCTCTTACAAACGTAATCAAAGTGCTCCGCTATCCGTCTCTTTCCTCGCTGATCATGGTTACCAAGCATAAGTGCCTTGCTGCCCTTAAGTTTAGATAATATACTAAGATCTCCGAAACCAACGTCCCCGAGGTGGATGACTAAATCATCATCATCCACAACCAGATTCCATTGATGCACAAGCATCTTATTCATCTCATTAATATCTATAAAGGGGCGAGCGGCATAATAGATTATATTCTTATGATTGAAGTGATGATCAGACGTGAACCATACCTTCTTTACGGCCCCCATTATATGTCAACCAAGGGGATTTTCTTAGTACATCCCCTGAACATCCATGTCCTGTGCTGCATTACCTGAAGGATTACCTGTCCATCTCTATCTATAGATACTACCAGGTGATCATAGATGGGCCGGTAGTTATCGAGAACGTAGCTCAGCAGACACGGCTCCATGTGAGATAACCCGCTGAACTTCTTAGAGATCAGGAAGTTCACCGCCCCGACCCGTGTTATTTCATTGGCCGCTACGATCCCTAATGTCTTTGTCTCTTCTTCCATGAGAGTAATACATGGTACATTAATACCCATGAACCCGAACCCTCTATCTCCCCACTCACATATTTTAAACCGGCACTGCACCAGCTTAACGTGTGACTCTGATAACCTTATCATTACGATAGGCTTTTTGAGTGCTTCGGATACCACGAAAGGATTACTGTTACTATTCATTACACTCCCTCCTTTCTCTCAGTACCCACTGGCCTCTATTATTCATCTTAATAGTAGCTTCGGTTAAATTAGTTCGAGTTGAGAATACTGTAGATACATTAAAGTCAGTACATCCCGGCCATTTTGAACCCTTCTCCATCTTTAAGCGGCGAGTAATGAAGGGGGTTATCTCTTTAGATCTATCAGACCTAAGACTACCCGCGAATCCGGTCATCTTATCCCTGACCTGTGAGGACATAATGATACATGTTCTATTCTCTTTAGCCTTAGTGAGTAGAGTAAGTAAAGGTATTAGACCGAGATTACTGGAGGAGTCAATTATAATGACCCCGTACCGAGAGGTTATATAATCAATAAAGATGGCTGCCCTGGCGTTACTTGGCGTTACTACAGCGTTACTAGTTAGTATCTCTAATGCCTCTACATCGGAGACATGATCACTTAACGGAGAGTCACACGTTACTGCAATGTTAACTTCATCCAAGGGTACTCTTTCGTCTCGAATGATTGGGTTATTAAAATCAAAGGAGCCGTCCACGTCAATGAATAACGTCTCTATCCCGTTAGACCCTGTCAGAACTTTAAGTAAGTGTAATAAGAGTGATGTCTTACCTGAACAGGAGGTACCAACCACTTCAATGACATCATCCTCGAATATCCTATCCATTCCCGGTAATAAAGGGTCTATTGATTCAGGTGTATTCTTTACAAAGTCTCTCATCTCATCACCCTTTCATTGAGTTTAATTCATTACCTACTTCAGCAACAGCAAGCCGTCTTGCTGTTGCTGAGAGCTTTCTTACTGAGTCGATTACACCTGAACCTAGTTCTAACTGAGTATCCCCTTCGACTGCATCCACACCCTCAGCGGTTAACTCCACTTCACTACTAATGAAGTGGCCGGCCCCTGTTTTGTAAGTGAACTTGAAAGCAGCTCTTACTCTCTTGACTGCGAATTGTTTACTAATCATTAGTCTCCTCCATTCTAGTGTATGTCTCACCCAGTACTCTCTGCTTTCTCTTACGTAACTTCATCAAGGAGTTCTTAAGTGAATTCTCTCTCTTATCGAAGAGAATACTGGCGGCTGATTTAGCATGTTCAATTTTATTATACAAGTCCTTTGGGGCAACGAAATAGCCTTTACCTTCGGCATCTAAGCACGGTACGTTGTTTACAATGACACTTGCTTCTGACGGTACTCCCTTAATAAAGAGAGTTAATAACTTACCTGCTGATATGACTTTATGGACGCTATATACTACGTCCTTACCCTTTACATTGTGAATATTAATCGTTAACAACGACCCCCTGAAATAAATGTGTT
>Ga0222674_1000121_pt1 | contig 41333 bp, 32 predicted proteins | sample AntAcemetagen866_FD_179804 | JGI IMG/M metagenome (GOLD analysis project Ga0222674, IMG submission 179804) | Saline water microbial communities from Ace Lake, Antarctica - #866 | ecosystem: Environmental > Aquatic > Non-marine Saline and Alkaline > Saline | place: Antarctica: Ace Lake...
GGGGTAGACGCTCCATCCGTGGGGCTCCTTTTTACTTCTTGGTCGAAATAAAAAATTCTACCCCTTACCGCTTGTCTTTTTAAGTACTTACTTAAACGAACGGCATTGACTCGCTAATCATGACAGCCGAAACTACATCGATAGAATCAGATGATTTGAATGGTTTTTGGTTCACAGGTCTTGAAATTTCTAATTCCACTGGGAAAATACGTTCAGCTAAAGATCTTTAAGTTTTTTCATACTCTCAAAGTGTTTCTTTATTTCACCAATCGGAGAGTCAAAAATAATATCTGCTTCCATTAGGATCTCAGTATCGCTTTTGGAGGCATTCACAAACTCGTTCATCAATTTTAAAGCGTTTTGTACTTTAACTTCTACAGGCAACTTCACCCGCCCAACCCCATTGCTAGGAGCTGTAAAGGTCTGATCATAAGAACCAGTGGCCATTTCCAACTCCATCGCCTTTATCTTATAATCCATCTTTTTAAAAGTCAGATCATAATCATTAGGATTCTTAACTTCTAAACCAACTTTTAAAGACAACGAACTGAACGAAACATTAGCAACATCCAGTGATACCAGATTAACTTCAGGGGCAGTGTAGCCGAAGCCCAAAAAATCTCTAATAGACGTACACCGAGACAAAGTAGCTAATAGAGAAAACCCGACAATGATAACTAATAGCGAATTTTTCATTTACAGTAACTCACCTAAGCGCTTAGAACCAACTTCTTTAAGAAAGCTAGGAAGACGAGGTCCATGGTCTCTATTGATTAATTTTGTATAAACCGCTTTAAAAAAATCCTTCGCATCAACCTCTTTCGCCCTGATGACGTCATCGTATATCTTCTGATTTAGATCCTTAACATCAATCTTCTCGAGATCAGTGTCCAAAACCAATGATTTCAGCGCACTTAACGCATTAATGATTTCAGTACTAGTTTCAATTGCCACGGCGTCGGTATTCAGCCGGTACTTAAACTCTTCGGGAGCATGAGTTTCGAGCCAATTCCATGCTAACTTTGCTCTATCAAAAAACGCATTCTTATCTTCCTGATCAGAGTAATCTTTAGAATAAAATCGATCATAACAACGTTCAATATCACCATCACAAACTTGAAGACGATTACCGAGCTCACGAAAAGGAGCACGACGGGGAGCTGTTCCTGAAAGATCATCACAAGCTTCGACGCTGGACAACTCATAAATACGGCGGTTTATTTGCCACTTACCTGGCTTAGCTGGAGGCGCTGAATACGCTTGCTGCTCAGACCGATCAAATTCATCGAATGTTCTGATCACATCTTCATCAAAAGCGATCGAAAAATCATGGTTAGCTCGCTGGTTTGCAAAGATCCAGCGGATCATCTGCGGAGAATATACCTGCAAAGCTTCGCTAAGGGTAATCAGTATCCCCTTAGAAGAGGACATCTTACCACTAAGACCTTTTATAGCAACAAAGTCATACTGCAGGTAAATTGGTGCGTCTCGGTCCCATAGCGCTTTTACAATTTCTTTGCCAGTATCATAAGATCCACCCTGACTAGAATGGTCTTTACCACCTGGCTCAAAATCGACTTTCTCGTAAGCCCACCTCATGGGCCAATCGGTGCGCCAGTTTAATTTAAGATTTTTTGTCTGCCGAATATCTGTAGTCGCCTCGTGATTACAGGAACTGCATTTGTAGCTATAATTCCATTCACCATCATAGCGCTGATACTCTAGTTCATCGCGTTCGCATTGCTCACAATATATCGCGGTGGGTAGCCAGTCATCAGCCAGTGGCGAGGTTCTGTGAACCTCCAATAGAGCTTTGATCTCTTTAGTTTTCTCTAGACATAACCTCATTTGTTCCGCGTAAGCACCCTTCTCGTACATTTGCGCCTGGTAGATGAACTCTGGTTGAATACCGACGGCGGTTAACTCTCTTTCAAACGCAACCTCGTTGGATCTTGCATAGCTTTCTTCTTTTTCATACGGGTCCGGAACGCGGTTGATTGGCTTCCTTAGCTGACCTTTGAGAAGTTCTTGGTTAGGCAGATTTACGGGAACTTTTCTAAAAGTATCAAAGTCGTCCCAACTATAGACAAAACGAACCTTCTTACCAAGACTCTGGAGTCCCCTCGCAACTAAATCAACGGTTACCACTTCTCTAAAGTTGCCGATATGAACCGTGCCGCTAGGGGTAATACCACTTGCTAGAATATAAGTATCCCGATCGCCAAGTTGAGCCACTAATCTGGTTGCTGTTTGATCGGCCCAATGTGAGGACTTTGGTTTCATTATTATAAACTCCTAATACAATATTCAAAATGGATGATAGTTTATCACCGAATCGAGGTCCCGACCATCATTTCCATTCTAGAAACACAATCATCTCGTAAATACTCGATCGGGTGTTTTGACCTCAAACGTTCAGCATACCTACGCATAGAACCCCGAGTGGAAAATCCCCGTGGTCTTCCTGTTTGCTCAAGCGGATCTTTTGGGGCAGCTTTATAGATGAAATCCAACACGAGAAGACAATCAGCATTGTAGGCATAAGAGACCAATTGCTCCAATTTCTCAGCATTATTCGGTTCGAAAAGCTTTTGTATCTGCTCTACAAAGATAATGGATTTTTCATTAGTACTCTCCGTCATAAACTCATCTCTTGGAAGAATCTGACTGATATTAGACATATCAAATCTCACAACATGGCATTTATAGCCGAGATGCCAACTCGCCATCAGCGCCATCGGCCAGACTTCGCTAGGAGCACCTGATTTATTTGTCATAAGTAGCTTGGCTTGAGAACGGCTTCTGAAAAATTCAAGCATAGTGAGAATCGCTTGGTCTGACGTCTTGTTTTTCACTTCATCAGGAGGAAGTGGGAAGCTTTTACCCCAATGCTTGTAATACACTTGATAAAGTTTACGTGTATTAGCAAGCCGATGCATTAAGTCACACTTTTTCACACTGCCACTAGAGCGAGAGCCTACGTCCAAAAGCCCCGACCCTGCACAACAAAGAAGGCTATCCGGCACTATATCCAAATCTCCATTTTGAAAACGAAGTCCGTCCATCAAAGATGAAATACTTGGTGATCTGATTTTGTCAAAAAAACAATCCATAGGATCTTTGGTTAAGTATGGTTTTCAAATTGAGAGGAATTATTTTGATTATGAAGACGTCGTCGATAATCATCTGCTTTCAATTCAAGTAATAAAGAAGTTTCGTATAACCGAGAGAATATCCTCTGACCCACGCGAGATTCAAGACTACCAAAAACATCTGGGTTAAAGTTATTCTTTTGCGGCATATCTTGATCAAGTGGAACTTGAAAGATATTTGCACCTTTTTTATCCGCTGTTAAAGAGTAATTAGTTGAGGCAATAACCATCTTATTCTGGTTGTAACGGCCCATCACGATTTGATCTAATTTTTCTTGCTCCCAGTCGTTATTTCGCCCTTTACCAAGTTCGTCAATCACCAGAACATCTGCGCCAATAAGTGGTCCCAGCACTGACTCTTCTGACTTACGGTCGGTATAAGCCGATCTTATTACTGCCAACAACCTATGAAAATCGATAAACTTAGCAGCAACTCCACGGGAACAAAAAAACTTTGTTATAGACGCAAGCAAGAAAGTCTTACCAACACCAACAGGCCCACTAAGTAACAGACCCGCTCCCCCGTGGGGATTAGTTTGTTTAAGCCAGGTTTGTAATTTATTCATCACTTCACGTGCATTGCCAGTAAAGTTATTATAACAAGCAAAATCTGAATCTTTATAACGAGCCGGGATGCCACTATCTCTCAAAAGAGCAACAACCCTTTTGGGATTCGGAGCATTCGATCTATTACACGGTTTACTCCCAGCACCTTTATCAAGCATCATTGAGCCAAAGCAAGCCTCACAGTTGGTAATGCACTCACACAGTTCAGCCGATACATAGGCACCACGAGTGGTCAGTGTATAATTACGACCATTGCAAACTTGACAGTGACTTTGCAATGCGCATAAAGGCGATAGAGCAACTTTAGAAGCCTTGGCTGATCCAATTTTATCTCGTAAAGGATTCTTTCTAATTGATTGTTTCTCTACCACTTAACCCTCTTGTCAAAAATCTCACTATACCACTAGGATTCGATTCCTAAAACCTGTACAAATGGAGGCTATCAACGGTTAATTTACCTAGGAGCGTTCGAATCTAATGAGAAATTCATATCATAAAGTAGTCGTTAGCAGCAATGAACTTTCACTTAACTCGTACGACTCCGTGATTGTCCCCACTACGCTTAAGCAACTGAAGTCAAAGGACTTTAAGTCGGTCGCCGGATCCCTTGGCCGCAGGCATAGTGGCTTTTTGGAAAGATTTACCGCCACAAGAAACATCAAACCATCAAAATCAACCATGTTTAGTTGTGACCTAGACTCAAACCTACATGCAGTTGTTGCGATTTTCGACCCTGAAGCGACTATGTTTGAGTACCTTAGTACAGCTAGGTCTATATTAAAAAATCTAGAGCCAATCGAACCTAGAAAAATCCTTTTAGATTTAAGAAATGTTGAAAATTACGACGCTAAAATTATAGATAGCATTGTTTCGGCCTTTGTAGTCTCTCAATTTCAACACCCTAAATATGGCAAAGATGCAAGTAAGGCCAAAAAGAAAAAGGCTAAAATTTTTATCGCGACAAAAAAACAAGCCACTGAAGATTGTATTAATGACGCAGAAGCTGCTGAAGCCTCCGCGATACAAACAAACTTAGTCAGAACACTTGCAACCCTCCCGACTAACGAGTTGACCTGTAAATCTTATGTTGAAAAAGCGATCGATCTATCGAAACAGTTAAATTTAAAAACTTCTTTTATATCTCAACAAAAGTTATCTCAAATGGAAGCGGGAGCCTTTTTAAGTGTAGCAAGAGGATCCAACCACAAGGACGCTGGGATCCTAAAAATAGAATACAAATGCTCTAACCCGAATGCAAAGAATATTGCTCTTGTTGGGAAGGGTATCGTCTTTGATACCGGCGGCATAAACGTAAAACCCGGAACCTATATGTTTGGTATGCACGGTGACATGGGAGGGTCTGCAGTGACTCTTGCCACCACCCTACTAGCCGCGACCGAACAGTGGCCTGTTCATATTACCTGTTACCTAGCTATCGCAGAAAATGCGGTCAGCAACCATGCATTTCTACCTAACGAGGTTGTAACCGCCAGCAACGGTATGGCGATTGAGGTGGTTCACACAGATGCAGAAGGTCGCATGGTTCTCGCGGATACACTTTCTATCGCTAGCGAAGAAAAATATGATCTTATCTTAGATTTTGCGACTTTGACCGGCAGCGCAGTTCAAGCTATAGGAACGACCTACTCCGCCGGATTTACTAATAATGACGAATTGCATTCAATGATCACATCTGCCGGCAAAAACTCTGGAGAGCGAATCTGGAGCTTTCCTTTAGATAAAGATTTCGGGGAATCTCTAAAATCCGACGTAGCTGATATAAAACAGTGCCGCTTGCGTGGCGGAGTTGACCATATTGAAGCCGCTTACTTCCTTTCTCAATTTGTAAAAAAAGGCATCGATTGGATTCATATTGACCTTGCATCTTGTGAGAATAGTGGAGGGCTTGGACACGTGCCGACGGAGGTTACTGGATTTGGCGTTCGTTTTGCGAGGGAACTTATCGATTGTTATCGTGCTAGATCGTGAATAAACCTTACGAGTAACTCCGACTTTGACTTAGTCGCAGTCTTATTGAAAATATTCTGAAAGTGATTTCGAATGGTATTTGCACTTATCTTAAGATGTCCTGCAATATCCTTCGAGGCCGTTACTCGGGTAACTAATGAGGAAAATACATCGGACTCTCGTTGGCTAAGCGAATACTTTGACGCGAATCGATTAATATCATCCCGGAATGCGGGTTGGCCTTTAAGCTTTGGCATTTTCATAGTTAACCCAATCTAAACAAAAATAGTTTACAGACCAGGATTAGCTAACATATCCAATTAAAACATCAAACCTAATTTTAGGTTAAGAATACCCCAACTATAAGGCGCTTCTATTTTCTCAGTGAGGGTCGTTCGGGCTTCGCCGGAGTTACGAGTAAAAGCCTTTGATATCAACCATGTTTTCTCGGCACCTACTAAAGATATTTCAATATGATAACCACTCTCCCAAACAGCTTGCCAACCTAGCTGTTGGCTTAGCCAAAACCCGGTAGCGGACACCCCTGACCTAAGGTCACTTTGCTCAGTTCCTGCACCGTCCTCACCTTCCGGACTTATATCTCCGGTAAAAAGTCCCAACCCCGAAGACCCTTGGAAAAAAAGCGCAGGAAACTGTTCAAAGTAATACCTAACTCCAACTCCGAAAGAGCGAGCCACAATATTAATTTCATAGTCTTTCGACACTCGTTTACCAGAGTAATGAAGCTTCGCACCGCCAAGTGACGCGTAGAGGTTCCAACCAGATTCGTTAAAAAATACACCACTCAAATGGTATTCTTGCCAAGCCTCGGCCATCCCGGCACCTATAGAAACAGAGTATAGATAGTTCGCTCGTATTTCATCGCTATCCAGCGACAACTCATCAGTGGATTCATCGTCAAACTCTGCAGTCTGTTCCAAAGTCGAATCGAGATCGCCGTTTTCATCAGCGCTTACAGGGCTCAAATAAAAAAGACAAAACACGACTATTACATAAAGTTTATATCGTAAATTTACCATCTGCGTATTTTATCCAGTAATCTCGGTAAATACAAGAAACTACAGCCATATGGAAAACTATCCCAGCTCACTTGCCCCTAAAAGCATCATTTTCAGATAAAATAGAGTTAGTATATAACCACCAATCCGGATCAAGCTTGATAAAACTACTGCTTTACATCGTAATCATTGTTGCTGCGACAGCACCTGACTCCCAAGCCTTTGAGCTTGCTGTGGGCGCATCAGCAGTCGACGAAGGTGACGATAGGCACCGGCCCGCGACTAGCCTTCATATCGGATACACTCCCTATCTTTTTACTCGGGTTTATGGCTATGGACGACAAATGGGTCCGTTTCTTGAGCGTACCGTCGCCACAAATCTTAGCTACCGGTTTGCACCTGCAGGTTCGTCGACCCCCTTATACGCAGGCATCGGTGCATCAGTACTCTGGGAGCAAACATCATACGCCCCGGAAGACACCGATACGACCGCAGAAGCAGATAGTCAGAGTCAATTTAACTTCGGCCCTTGCTTTAGTCTGGAGTACCGACTGCCGTTTAAAAGCATCTATATGAGCTTGATCTGGGATTCTCACTTATATCTTGCTGGTGAGGCAGGAATTCTTTTAGTGACGGCACGAAAACATTTTATCGGAATGAACACAGGAATTAGCTTCTAATGAATCACGCTAAGTGGATACTAACAATTTTAAGTTTACTAGGTAGCGTTGCTACGACTTCTAAAGTCGCACATGCTAGCGGTATTATTTTAAAAATGGGACCAGCCAGCTTAGGAAACGGCGGCTCAAACCCTTTGGGAATTCCGCCTGGAGCCACGGATTTAGCTTTGACTTATGTCACAGATAATAGCTTTGAATTCAATTTAGGCTTACCAGGACTCCTTATAGGCCAGCGTTACACGCAAAAATGGGGAGGTTACATCGCATTAGGAGGCGGAGTCGCGATTGATGCAAATGGTGCTGGTCCGGCAGTATACTCATCATTTGGCATGGACACTGGTGGTGACACCTACAAATTCAGTATGGAATATCAACAAGCATTAGGAATCACTAGCAAAGCGCTCATCGCTCCTTATGCGATTAGGATAGGAGTCGGAATATGGTTTTAAGATTATTACTACTTACTATCTTTGTAACTTCGCTAACCACCAGCTCCACATCGTTAGCATTTGTATTGCTATCTGGTCCCGCTGAAGCAAAGCTCGACGTAAATCTAGATTCACCTCAAATAGAATTCGTCTTAAGCGAGGAATACCCGAGTATTAAAGACAAAGATAAATTCCTTGGCGGAATATACGCAGACCTACCCGACGATCAATTTTGGGTAGCTCTTGTAACCGAAGCGATGGCGGTTTGGAACAATGTACCGGAATCCTATATCACAATGTCTTTAACTAACAGTACATCTGCCGCGGTAAACTCCGACGATCGAGTTCACAGTATAGTAGTGGATTCAGTCAACCTATCAGCGTCCGCATTTGCATCGCCTAATATCGAAGATCAAACTATTATTGACTGTGACATTACGGTTGGAAATAAATCCACATCGGCAAAATCTCTCGCATACACTCTGATGCATGAACTAGGACACTGCTTAGGCTTAGGACATAATCACAGCAACTACAGCGCCGTCATGGGCTACTCTCGATCATCAAGGTCGCTGCGGCTTGGTTTAGATGATATGGCGGGATTAGTATACCTATACCCAGGGTCAAATGTCGGAGAAGCAAAAGAAACCTGGGGCTGTGCAACAATTAAAGCTCAGCATAGTAAATCAGCCGCTTTATCACTATTATTACTGCCGTTGATGTTTATCGGAATGCTTTACTTAAGACAGAGACGCATTCTTTAAAATAGATTGCCATCCCCGAATATAAACCTCTCGACTAAAGTTCTTATCGACATAATCCTTAGCACGTTTTCCCAGCGTATCAACAAGCACAGGATCATCTAGCAGCGATTTCAAGCAAGCTGATGCCTCAGCAAGGTTTGTAAAGACTAATCCGTTCTCACCGTGAACAATAGGAGACGATGGGTTCTCAACAGTTAGAATAGCCATACCCATTTTCATTGCTTCAAGCATCGCGGTATTGTAACCATCACCATAGGGATATTTAATCGTATAGAGGTAGATCCTATGTGAGCAAAACACCTTTTTAAAGCTTTCAAAGTCTTTAGGCTGCGTGGCTCCGTCAATCCCTGGGTTCTTACCAATAATTTCAATGCTAAACTGTTCTCTAAGAGATTCAATTAAAGGAAGTCCTAACTCTTCTTTTCTCGACGCTAAGTCGTTACAAACCACGGCAGCTGCGTTATAACCGCTACCTTCTTCCAAGGAGCCAAGATAATTAGGACTCAAAATAACGACATCACCCTTTTCATTCCAAGACTTTCTTTTAAACTCACTTACGGCGACAAAAGAGGCACGATGGGTAAGTTTAAAAACCTGCCAAAAAACCTTCTTGAAGAATGACTTAATTAACAAATTCATTCGATACTTAAACAAGGGGATATGGGCAACAAAAACAAAACTACATTTCGTATAAAGAAATAACCAAAGAAGATTTTTAACAGTATGACATACAATCACATCGTAATAATCCTCGTTCAAACGTTTCTTAATAACCTCATCAAACTCCACAAGATTGACATTCTCAGGAACAGGGTGAGTGCTTTTATTCCATGATAAATCTAATCCTCGGTAATTCACAATCACATCAAACTGGCCCCCAATTTCGGCCAAAGAACATATATAAGGTTCATGATGATTAAAAGTTAGAATTTTCGTAGGATCCATTATTCTATCAAACCCTTTTTCCTTAACGCCCGAGTGTGAGCAGGCCAGGAAACAATGCGACTTTCTATTTCTTCTTCGCTTAGGCCTTTTTCATTAACAACTCTACCACGCGCCGAGATACCGGCCTTATGTACCATTTGCTTATCTCCGCAAACAAGATGATGCCACCACTTTAGGGGTTTTTCTTCGTACCTCAACCGATAAGCACAGGTCGGAGGTAGGCAATTCATTTTCGGAACAGATCGTTTAGTTAAAGAAAGACAATCTTTCACATACTGATGCCGTTTCGAGTATTTCTTACACCTACATGTTTCCGCATTGAACAGTTTGCAAGCTACATCCGTATAATAAATTTGGCCATCGTCGTCTTCGAACTTATGAAGGCAGCATTTACCACACCCATCACAAAGCGCTTCCCACTCAGAATCTGATAGGTCTTTTAAGGGTTTATTTAGCACAAGGTCCTCACATAATTAGGAAGCAGTATCGCAAAATAACAAAGGATACAACGGGAGTGTAACTGACCAGTGTTTTAAAAGTCAAAAAATTAGCGGCCAGAGAGAAAGTTTGGCAAATATACAGCATAGGTATGATCGGCATATATCCGGTTGTTTCCACAAGAGCCTTTACAGTCTGTACCCAGAATATTAGGAATTTGATAACTTGCGACCAATAATACTTCGTCACCAACAAATGCAATCGGCATCAAATATTGACGATCTTTTCTAGGCAGGAGGCCTAACGAAACCACCTCCGTCGGGCCATTTTCAACCTCAAAAGCAATCTCAACCTCATCTCGCTCGTTTACATACGATACCGCGTCGCCTTTTTCCGACATCACTAATTGCGGCAAGCTAGATAGATTATATGGAAGATCGCCATCTCGCCGTGCCACAGCCGATGCAGTAGACTTTTCGAACGCACGTAACAGCACAAATTTATTATCATCTGGCAGGTACCGCAACCAAGAAGCACCGTTGTAGTAAGGGGCAATAACCAGATATTCACCCGAATCGCTAAAATAAAACTCCGCTCTTTGCCCTAACTTTAGACCGCCGGGTACTTCGATTTCTTTAACCCCAGACTCACATCCACCAAATTTGAACGCTCTAATCCTATCGAACTTGTCGTCGCTATAATCATCTGCTTCCCGTACCAATAAAACATGCTGTTTCGAGTTATAGTAGCCATGGACTCCTCGCGGAGTTCCTGGAAAACTTATTTCCGAAATTAACTCTATATGATTATCATCACCGAATTTATAGTGCTTAAAGGTTGAGTGAATAGGCTCGGCATCAAAGCCAAAGGGAGTATTGACCCGTGTAATAAAGCAGCCTTCTTGGCCCAAGGGTTCAACCAACTCTTCTAACATCACTCCAAGTCGGGTGGGCTTAAAGGTAACCAATGAGTCGTTGGGGGCCGATAGTTCGCTGATAAAAGCTTTATAACCTCTGACATCTGTATAATAGCCAAAGTGTTTGCCAGCTTTCGACCCCAGGTATGCTACCTTTCCAGCAAGCTTGCCATAAAAGTGATTGCTACTTTCAAGATCCTGCTTACCGACAAAAGACATCGACTCAACCCTAGAATCAGAGACAAAGCCGATTTCACCTTGCCAAGAAAAGCTAAAGTCATCTTTTAAAAATAAATCATAGCTACTTAAAAGGACCGGCTTCTCCCAAGCTAGCTGACCACTTGACCCGTCAATACCTAAACGCCAAAGACTTGTTGCATCTGCTATAGGCTCCCTAACTCCGCTCAACTGAAAGTTCCGTTGCTGAACAACAAATTGATTACCATGCTTTGCCAACACTTCACCAATCGACCCTACATCTAACTCCTTACAGACAAACTGCTGATTACGAGCAACCTTGAGCATCCGTATGCGATGCTCCTCAATTTCAATATTACGTTTAGTGTTAACTGTAATTAGATTATTGCCGTCATTAGCCTGCACCGCAGCATCAGCAAACTCTTCCACCGCTTCGTAATCGCCGGCAAAACCATGAACATACATAGCTCTTACTAGAGTCTCTGGTTTGATAGCTATTGGAAAACCGCGTCTCAATTTCAAAAGCTTATATCTATAACTTAGGTGTTGAATATTACGCCTGGTACTATCATGCAGGACTGCTAGTTCTCGCAGGTAAACTTCGAGACCCACTTTTGTCTGCAAGAAAGCGAAGCCTCTTTCCAATCGGTCGTCCGATTTCCCTTTATTTCCCGCTCCCATCAAAGACAGCGCACTCAACTCCATATAGCTAATCAATGACCTAAATTCTTTAACTGGCCAACGTAAAGTAGATTCATGGAGTGTTTGGTGAAGACTTTTATTTTCACTAATTGGTCGATCTGTTTTTTCGAATGCAGAGGTTACTAAAGATCTAGCTAGCCCCCATTTTCCTTTAGAGGTAAATTCCTCCAAATCAAAAAACAATTGTTTAGCAGCATTTGAATGATGGAAATAATCACTATTAGTAGAAAACGGACGATAAATACTCTGGCAACCGATCGAGTCTTTCTCAGGGATAGCTTCTAGTCTAGAATCGGGTGTTTCCTGCGCATATGCGAGGAGACCAAAGCCTGCTAGTAAACAGTATGCCGCGAACGATATACGCCAAAAATTTCGGTTCATAAAACCCAACCTCACAGCCTCTCGCCGTAGAGATTCTGTAATCATTTAAATTCAATAATTGATACTCGGAGTTTATATACACCAACAATACTGCAAATAAAAGAGATTGTTTACACGTGCTAATACCTCAAATATATTTACTATTTACCTCAAAGGCCCACTTTTTCAATTGACTGCCCGAAGGGTTCATGTATCTTGAGCTATCCTGTGGCGCGGTGTCCCGAATGGCTAGGGGGTTGATTGCAAATCAATTTTATGCCGGTTCGAATCCGGTCTGCGCCTCGACCTTTACCTCCTACACGCATTAAAACCCTTTAAAGATCCTTTTGACTTATCCTTAATAGCCTTATACACTCGATCCATAACTTGTTAGTATTTATAAATACTTATAACTAAAGAACGTTTAAATCGCTCTTAGTTAAGAAGCCGAAGATATTTTAACATTCAAAAAGACAAACCTTTTAACGAGGGAAGATACAATATGAGACAATTAGAAATACTTGACCGAATCAGAGAGTCCTCGGGAACAGCTCAAACAACAGGGTTAGATCTAGATGTTATTGAGAAGTTCCTCAAAATTGATCCGAACTTAATCGAGGCAATCAACCAAGCCGAGTTGGCATTCAGCGAACTTCAAAAAAAGTTTCCTAGCATCATTAAAAAAGATGAAGCTGAGCAAATAAAAGAAGTCCAAGCAGGTTTCGTTAACTTCTACACGGAAGATACCGTTAATCCCTATGTTTCATTAACTGCATCCGGTCCTTGGATCGTCACAACCTGCGGTGCAGTACTTCATGACAGTGGTGGATATGGCATGCTCGGCTTAGGCCATGCACCAAAAAACGTACTTACAACCCTAGAAAAACCTCACGTCATGGCAAATATCATGACTGCAAATTTCACTCAACTCGCCTTCATCGAAACGTTAAACAATGAGATTGGCTACAGAAGATCCGGCGACAAACGCCACCCCTACGGCAAATACTTATGTTTAAACAGCGGCTCTGAAGCGGTAACAGTTGCAGCGAGAATATCGGACATCAATGCAAAAACAATGACAGCACCGGGAGGACTACACGCTGATAAGAAAGTTAAATTCTTAGCGTTAAAAGGCGGTTTTCATGGCCGTACCGATCGTCCTGCTCAGGTTAGTGATTCATCACTACCAAAATACCGCGCTTCTTTAGCATCATTCAATCACCGAGAAAACTTAGTCACAATTGAAGCGAACAATCCTGGCGAACTCAAAAACGCATTTGCTCAAGCTGAAACAGAAGGGGTATTTTTCGAAGCCTTCTTTATGGAACCCGTGATGGGAGAAGGAAACCCTGGGCAGGCGATCACTACGGAGTTCTATAGCTTAGCTCGCGAGTTAACTGCAAAGAATAAAACGCTCTTAATCGTAGACTCTATCCAGGCTGCTATCAGGGCGCATGGCTGCTTAAGTATTTGTGATTACCCAGGTTTTGAGAATCTTGATCCGCCAGATTTAGAAACCTATTCCAAAGCCGTCAATGCTGGGCAATTTCCGTTATCGGTTCTCGCACTCAGAGACCCTATTGCCAAACTCTACCAAAAAGGCGTCTACGGAAATACCATGACCTCTAATCCTAAATCTTTAGAAGTGGCTATTGAAGTGTTATCAGGAATCACTCCGGAGTTTCGTAAGAACATTTCGGATCGTGGCGTCGAGTTCGTAGACAAATTAAAAAAGCTACAAGAAGAGTTCCCCGAAGATATTACTGGAGTAAAAGGCACGGGACTGTTGCTAGCCGCATCCATTAATCCGTCGAGGCACAAGGTCGTGGGTTTTGATTGCCTAGAAGAAAAAATGAGAAAAAAAGGTATCGGAGTAATTCACGGTGGCACTAATGCTCTTAGGTTCACACCGCATTTTCGCATCACCTCAGATGAAATCGACCTAGTCGTAGATGTTTTACGTGGGTTACTTAAAAAATAGGAAAGATAAATTATGACTTCTCATTTTGTCTGGAATCTAAACCCTGAACTTTTCAATATCGGGTTTTTAGCACCACGGTGGTATGGACTTTGTTTTGCTACAGGAATCCTTCTCGGCTATCAAGTCATGCGGAAGATGTTTCTTAAAGAAAACTACTCCGAAGATATCTTAAATTCAGGATTCGTACTTTTTGTTGTTGGTACTGTAGTCGGAGCACGATTAGGACACTGTCTGTTTTACGAACCCGAATATTACCTTAGTCAACCCTGGAAAATTCTAATGATATGGGAAGGCGGCCTTGCTAGCCACGGAGGAACCATTGGGATCTTCCTTTGTATGATCTATTACACCCGCAAGTACCATATACCATTTATGTGGTTGGCAGATCGATTGAGTATCGCGATTTCTTTAGGTGTTCCCTTCATTCGTATCGGGAATTTCTTCAACTCAGAGATCTACGGAAAACCTAGCGATTTACCATGGGCGGTTGTCTTTGAAAGAATTGATAACATCCCGCGGCACCCCGCTCAGCTCTACGAAGCAGGGTGCTATTTCCTATTGTTCTTTATATTGGCAACATTTTATAAAATCACTTCAGGAAACTTCAAGCCAGGGCGTATGATTGGCTTTATGTTCATCTGGATTTTTGGCAGCAGGTTCTTCATCGAATTCTTCAAGGAGAACCAGGTATCATTCGAAGACTCCATGGCCTTCAACATGGGTCAACTTCTGAGTATTCCTATGGTGGCTCTAGGAATCTTCTTCTTCCTCGGGCTACAAGAAAAGTTCTTTCCCTCAAAAACAGCTCCAGCTGTAAATATACAGAGCAGTAATGACAAGAAATCAAGGAAGAAACTCCGAAAGGACGCCAAAAAGACTTAAATTCCACTTGCGATATCGATCGCCTATGCTAGATTCTTAAATCTTATTCATCATTTGCTCGGGTGGTGAAATTGGTAGACACAAGGGACTTAAAATCCCTCGGGCTTCGGCCTGTGCCGGTTCAAGTCCGGCTCCGAGTACCAACCCAAATCCACTAAGTTCCCGATAAATCAGATCGAAAATACTCCTCCAAAAACGACGGTTTAAAAATTAGGCTGGCAAATACTTTCACACATGCCTTGTCGTAATGTACAAGCCACTTTCTAAGCAGCGGTATAAAGGTATCGTAGTTTGTGATTAGAAATTCAGGAGGATCTTTTGGAAAAAGTCCTTCGATTGTTTCGACACTAGCGAGAAACCCTAGAAACTTTGGTGGCACATTGCTGACAAGCCCGTACCCTTTGATAAGTTTAGCTACGTAATCTTTAGGTGGTTTCAGCCCTGCTTGATACCGATTTGATTTGTAAAAGAAAAATGACTCCCCCACCTGGCCCATCATCAACTCTGTGTTTACCGTGGCGATTGAAAACTATGTGAGATTCCATGCAATCAAGTCTGAGTTCATCAATTTTAGATATCGTGTAAATAACACCCGGCACTGAACTACCTTCTGAAGGTTCTATACATGCCATCGCTGCATCTTTGAATGGGATCTGATGGCTGAACTTTAATTCAAAGTCTTGGAGCAAGTATTCGCGCCGACTCATCGGTTCAATATTTCTTCTCCTCAAAACGGCAGGGTCTAAGTTCGCACCGAATGCAAAGTAACGGACCGGACACCCCCGATATCCCGAAATCTTCGCCAGGTCGTTTTACCCTGATCAAGATTCAAATCCCAATAGAAAGACATACAAAGACCTATTGGCTAAAATGTTGATTTGTATGAAATAACTCCGAATCTGCTCACATAACTTGACCGGTCACCCAATAAACACCCTTTAAAAACAGCATTAAATTTAAAATATCGGTCTAAACAACTTTACACTCCCAATCACTACTGATAGGTTCCCCGCAGTTTCTATTAAGAGAAAACATATTAAAAAAACTATTAGAGGAAGGTACAAAAATGTTTACCGACACACTAAAGAAGATTTTTATAAGCTCTAGTATTATTCTGGGAGTAATGTCCTGCAGTGATTCGACAAAGACTACTGCCCTTACATCGTTAAATCCAACACCTAGTGACCCTGCAACCTTAGAAGCTCAATTAAAACGTTTCGAAGGTCAGACCGAATTCTTGAACCCACAACCTTGGAGCTCTGGACTACACCTAGAGCGATCTCTTGCTGGCCCTGGCGGCAAAGCCGTCTCTAAGAGAGCGATTCAAGAGTCAGATGTCTTTAAAATCGGAAACGAAGACTCTAAGCTACTTTTCTTACTAAATAACTTACGTGGTCTTCAGGTTGTTAGCTACGAAGATGGAGTTGAAAGTCCAAAAATCATAGGTAGAGTTAATGCGACCGGTAACTGGCCCAGTGACATGTACTACGATAACGCGAACGATCGATTGCTCGTTCTAGAAAACAACTGGTTCGACAGAGATCTCTACTCCTGGGGACACTCCGAAAATTCCAGAGTAGTGGTTTACGATGTGTCAGATCCAAATGCTCCAAAAATCACTGACACACTAATACTTACAGGTGAACTCGCCGATTCGAGGATGGTTGGTGAAGTTCTTTACGTAGCTACTAGCGCATGGCCAAATTACTTGGATACTCAGAGCAACCCTCAGTCTAAAGGTAAGGGCATAGTGGCTGCCGTAAGCTTAAACGAAGATAAATTAAAAGTGGTAGGTCAACACAAACTATCATTACCGATAAGCCGTCGTGAAAACATGAATATCGTCGAAAGCTCCACCGGGACCGATGCGAAAGGTATAGAGCAATTTGAGTACTATCTAGTTGCCGTTTTGTCAGAAGGACGCTGGGGTTGGTGGGATACTACTAGCGTTGTAGAGGTTGTAAATATAACTGATCCCAAAGGCGCTATTAAAAGTGTTATGATCGCGCGACCTAAAGGGGTCGTCCGTGAGCGCTCTCAAACACTTGTCAAAGATCACACTTTAATAGTTACCAGTAACTACTCTCCTGATTTTATCGCTGAGCCAAAAGACCGGGTAGCCGTCGAGACCTTCAATTTCCCAGGAGAGAAACCTACTATCCTCGAAACAGATGAAGCAAAGTTCCGTCATATGTATATCGAGAGAGCCCGAAAAAACGGTAAATTAACACTCGATTCTAAAGAGTATCTGAAACTCATTAAAGATCCGAAACTTGGACTATCTGGACGCTATGTTAATAGTGAATCCGGTACAGTAGAAGCGCTATACCCCGATAGCCTAAATACTATCGGTGATACCAATGGCTTACATGCCTCTCTCAGAGATGTTCGTTACAGCGACGACGGATCGATGCTGTATGCTTTTTGGGTTCCTAGGGAGCGCAGTCAGCTAAAAGGTGATCCATTGGAGGTTTTTGACATCAGCAATCCAGCTGAAGGTGTAAAACACTTAGATCATCTAGAATTCCCAGGTTATATCGAACGTGCATTCCCGGTGTCATACAATAAGAAAAATTATATTGTTGCCCTGGGTTATATTGAACCTTCACTAAATAACGAGTCTCGTAAACGCTTCGGACAAGCACTGTTGGTTGAAATCATTAAAAGAGGAAAGCGTGTTACTGCTGTTGATGTCGAGCAGTTCCAATTAGGGAGCGAAAAACTCAATCCTCGGCTTCAAGGAGCTGATAAACTTACCAGCTTTAAAGTCGGGACCGATGGCAAAGGGTACGTCTTATTTGAAGCGACGGATCGTGCTAATAATTGGTGGCGTTCAGGAGGTAAACTTCTAGGCTTTAACCTTAACGAAGTGGAAGCTGGCGGAAAAATTTTTAAAGAAGGTGGATTCATCCCAGCAAGTTCAGGCTGGTTAAAAAGAGTTTTTGCTAACCCTGAAATTGACAGTCTAAATACCTTCACTGATAAAGCACTGGCAGCATTCAAAGTTGCATCAAGCATCGATGATATTGGTGCGGCTGATAAAGTTTTCGAAGCTGTAAGTATTCTTGAGCTTGCTCGTAACATTCGTGGTTACGCGGTCATCAAAGAAAGTGACACAAGCAAAGGCGTTCAAATTATCAGCGAGTATAGTTGGAGTCGCACAGAGACTGACTCCGCGAAGACTCAACTGCGCTTAGTTGACCCTAAAAAAGCTGACTCAGAAAAACAAACTGCATCCCAAAATCTTGAAATAGAAGGGACTTATCAAAATCACTACGCGACTGAAGACGGCAGATCTCTTTTAGTTGTAACTTCTATTCAAAAGAAAACACTCGACCCGAAATACCATGTTTATCGGACAGAAGTTGCTAAACAAATTTTAAGTTTCGTAACACTAAACCCAAAACAACAACTTCAAGTTACTTCAACCGAAGATCTATCTAGAGACCACTGGAGCACGTCGTTTATCAAAGTTGGCGTGAACTTACTGTTGTCTAGTGGTCAAAAACTCTATACGGTCAACACAGCTTCCCAGCTATCCGTAACCGAGATTGACAACACATCTTGCAAAAGCTCCTTAAAGGATAACCAACTACGCGCAACCCTTACGGCTCACAATGGTAACCTTTATTACTATTACCAGAGCTCAATCGAAGATAAGGATCGCAGTTTATTCCATCAGAAGCACTTTATTGCACCTGTTCAATTAACTGGGCAAAATGCAACCTGTAGCAAAGCTATCAATGTTCCTGGAACACTTGTTTCAGCATCTAAGGATGGGAAGAGCCTTATTTTTAATGACACAAGCTTAGAGCGATTCTATCTACAGCAACAAACTATTAAAGATGCTGAAGGCAACGAGAAGACCGAAGTAAAATACATACCAATTGTGAGACGTCACCTTACAGCGGTAAGACTTAAAACCATCGAGAACCAAGGGATTGTCGCATCACTCACGGACCTAGAAGATTCTGAAAAAGTTTCTGCCGATTCAATGACATCGGTTGGCGCGGAACTTTGGTATGTAGAAGGGGGAAAAGTACAAGCAAGATTTGGAGGACCTATTAATTTCAGAAGAATAGGCTTCCCGGGGTCTTATAATACCTACAAAGGTCATAGTTTGGTAACTCTCAAACTAAATGATCAAGGGCGATTTCTACGAGATGCCGAAAGCCTCGACCTAGGCATGGATGCTAAGCATGCTCGACTCGCAGCAGTTTTTAATGGCTCTGAGAGCTTGATTCTGGTAACTGGAGGTCGTTATGTTTATGCATTCAGCGCTTCTTCTCAAGGTATTACGAAACTCCAGCTTCAAACAGTCGACGCTAACTTTACCAAGCAAAATCCTACCAACAAGGTGCCTCTCTTAAATGTTTGGAGCTTGAATTCTTACGGATACGACTCGGGATTAGGCGGAAGTTCGAAAAGCGTTCATTTCAACCGTGAGCTATCTAGCGTTGAAGTTCTACAAGGTGACTACGGAATCGTACAGTTTTACGTCGTACGGTAATCAAACAGTAATAAGGGAGTCCTAATGGGATTCCCTTATTCGCGTATTCCAATATTCTCCACAAATAACATTACTTGAACTTAAAAAATGGGCCGATGAACCTATTTTAGCCCTGCGTAATCATGTATAATAGATAATTAACAAGTAGCTAAACATGCTCAGTGAAGGGACCGCCCTTGTCAAACCTCCCCCCCAATACCCCGATAGTCCTCTACGATGACGACTGCTATCTATGCCGGTCATTCTCAGCTCTTGCCGGTAAACTGGTAAAAGAGGAGATGATTTTTGAGTCCTGGCAAAGTTATAAGCAAAGATCTGATTCAGAGTTAGATTCAGACAAACTGAGAGTTTTACTTACAACTGGTGAGTTGATTGAAGCAGAGCAAGCATGGGAGTGGCTGCTAAAAGAACACCCTAACTTAAAGCCTTTGGGCTGGATGGCGGAAAAGTTAGGCATCACAAAGCAAACCGCTAAGCTCATAAGAAAAAGCGGAGATACCCTCCGCATATTTTGCCGAAAATGTAAAAAGTAATGAGTTTTGAGACCTAATGAGCTGCCAATATTTTTTCATGCTCGAAGTATTTTAAAACCCTTTTTCTTTTGCGGTTCTCAGCCGTCTCGACGGCATTCCACCCGTAGCGACCTTTCATTTTTACGGATGCTCCTCGCTTTAGTAAGAGCTTAACTAGAGCTACATGGTCAAATAAAATAGCATTTTGAAGTGGGTTTGATCCATCATAAGAATGGTCATCAATTTTTGCGCCTTTAAGTATAAGGTACTTGCTAACATCGATGTGATTCATCATGGTCGCTACAATCAATGGTGTCGCGCCATATTCATCACGATATTTAACATCGGCACCTTGACTAACAAGTTCACGTGCTGCCTCCAGGTCTCCATCCATAACAGAGCGCATGAAGCGGGCATTAATCAACCGTTCTTGACTGTATTCACCACTAGGTTTAGTGGAGCTACCAATAACTGAAAAGTTATCACTTGCCACAGAATACACCGCTGTAAATAGACCGAAGATTACGATTGTAAATACCCAAAGCGACCGATTGTGCAAAGCAAAGACCTCCCATCATTAGACATAGATCTTTTCGGTGAGGTTTAGTTAAATTTTAATAAAAATAAAATATTAGCTATTAATCCTGTATTTAAAGGATGTTATAGAGGTTCTTTTTCCGTGTATTTAAGGAAGATTATTGTCGTACTGCCTTGAATCACAGTATTTCAGCAGCTTGCTACCAAAGCTCTTCTTCCTTATATCCCGGACCATCATTACCGCCTTCTTCTGGTTTAAGACGTTTCTTTTGCTGGTTATCCTGTATTTTCTTGTAGAGCTGGTCAGTAGAAGATTTCTGACTGCCCGCTTTCGGAATCAAAGTCTCAGCTTTATCGGTAGAATTCCAACCATCTGGCCTATTAGGCGAGCTCTGATCTTGCGGTGGAATTGGTTGATTCCTAAACTCTGGGCTCGGAGAAGACCCGGCACTTGCATCTGTCAAACCAGGGATTTTACTTGAAGCGTTAGGCTCAACTTTAGACGGGAACGAAGGCAATGAAACCCCTTCTTGAACGGATAGAATTCCCTCCTGCCCATCCTCCTCATCATCGATATAAGCACTAAATGGATGAACCATGCGCAGCGGTGCAAGTAGACGAGAGTTAGGCTCAGTCGGAATACGAACAGTTGATTTGATACTAGAATTTAATGCGAATTCGTTAATAAACTCTTCACCAGTTACCTCGTAATCGGTCATTGCTCCTTGCTCTATATCTTGGCCAGTGTCTTGCTGAAAAATAACACCTCTTGGCAAATCTACTTTCAAAGCAGCCGTATTAGGAGGGATTTTAAGCGGCCACTCTTTTCTAGCCAATATTTTCAAATCTAATAAATCAAGGGAGTCGACATACTTTTTCTCTTCAATAATACTTTTAGCTAAATCAGTCCAAACAGGAAGAGCTCCATGAAAACCCGAAACTTTAAATCCGCCGCGGCGCATCTGTCGGTTGAAGTCGTAACCAACATAGGATGCTAGTACGTAGCTATTTTTAGGGTCTAAAGGTGCTTGCTTCTGAACCGGATACGGAACAAAACCAGCAAAAGACGCCGTCATATAATCGTTAGTAGTTCCTGTTTTACCGTATGCTGGAATTCGAATTGCAATGTTCTTTGCTTTCTTGTCGAGCTGAGGAAGTTTTAGATATAACTCACTATGAGCTCTTCGCCCGGTACCATGAGTTACGACTTTTCTAAGAATTTGTCTCATTTGCTCAGCATATTCCGGAGCGACGAGCTGGTGTTCACGTTTTTGAGGCTCATATAACACATTACCAAAACGATCTTCGATACGACGAATGAAGTTAAGTTGGTTGGCAGGGCCTTCCTTATAAAACTGAAAAGTCTTCCCCTCAATGAATGTTTGATAGACTTTAGCAACCTCTGCAACACTCACTACATTCGTACCTAACGGCAACGATAACACGGGTTCAATTTTAGAGAACACTCCCATTTGCTCACATAAACGTTTTACGTACAACAGACCAATAGCGACCCGAAAATCGTGGTGATGAAAGTAACGCACCAGATCGTAAGGCTCTTGAATTCCCAACACCGCACGGTAACGCTCATCGAGCCGGTCTTGTATTTTTCTAAACAACTGTAAGGGCAAAAAACCTGATAACTTCACATCCGGTAGAGAAATATTAGCACTCGAGTTAAATAACCCCGCCTGCCCCCAAACGGACCGAACGTCTAACAAGTTTAAAGCACGGCCAGGTAAAGAACGTAGCTGCACTTGCTGGTTGGTTGTTTCTTTTGGTTCCTCACTCGCTAGGTCTCTAAAGTACCCTAACGATGGTCTATTACCTTTGCCACTAATGACCCGAAAGCGAGCGAGAGTAATCTTCAGATCTTCATCTCTAAAAACAGCCTCAGGATCTTGTTGATTAATACTAGTCGCGATTTTCTGCCAATCTTGGGCTAAGTACCCCGCCAAAATCGCATGACGCTGATAATTATTTTTAACAAGGCTAATTCGAATAGCCTTTTCATTCTCACTTAACTCTTCGGCGTCCGCTACGTAGAGTCTCTGCAGCTCTGCTGCGTAGCCACGTCCCCACCACATTTTCGACATTTCATTCAGTAAAGATTGATCACCTGAAAAGACTAGATCTGGACCTAGATCATTGATCGCGTTAGCTAACTCATATTCCTTTATACCTTCGTTATCAACCTGTACTCCGACCGCACGAGCCACTCGATAATGAAAATCACGGTCTTTCTCACCCTCTTCAGGCTGAAAACCCATCATTCCAAGTAGTCCTTTGAACTGTTCAAAGTTCAGCTTATCAATCAAGTGACTTACTAAGTATATAGAAGCGAGGTTTTCCGATTTAATCCCCGACCAAAGCATCGAAACATCTTGGTAAGGACTAGCATGATCAGGCCTTGGATAATAAAATTGACCTTGATAGGGAAAGAGCCGGCGTTCGTTATCCATCCGGTCCAATATCGACCAACCTAGTTGCAAGCCAGCAAAATATGCGACCGACTTAAATACTGATCCGGGTTGTCTCTTGCCAAAAATAGCTCGATTGTATCCCGATGGGTCAAAACCTGAAACAACCGCACGCATCTCTCCTTTATCTAATACCACAACCGCACCGTTAATCAGCGGGCGCTTCTGAAGCTCTAAAGTAGCTACGTGAGTTTGCTCGTCGTACTCACGCACTTCGACAAATACGACATCTCCCACCTTCACTGAATTCAGCAATTCTTTAAGCCGACTGGTATAACCTCGGGGAACGGCAATATCCATGAGCTTCGCATAACGAACCAAAGAGGAGTAAGGAACCTCTCCTTTAGGAAGCCCCATATCTAATAATAAGGTCGGTTTTCCGCTACGTTTTACAACTCGCTCTACTTTAGCATAGTAAAAACCACCCACTTCTAAATCACGCAGAGGCTTGAACCTATCTTCGGGTTCAGTTTTAAAACCTTGTAGAATTGTTTCTAGCCGAGATAAGTTTCTTCTCATCATTAACTGGGCTTTATTCTGAATATCAGCATCCAGCGTTGTAAATATTTTTAGTCCCGCTCGATCAAGTTCCTCAATGCTCTCCATATTTAATGACGATAAAATTTCGGGCTTATTCAATTGACTCCTAATAAGAGAGACCAAAGCAACCTCATGAGAGGTAAACTTACCTTTATTGAAAGGCACAGGTTTTTCCCAAGCCACCCTAAACTCTTCTTCACTAATCCAACTTTGTTCGTACATCCTTTTAAGAACATAGTTCTTTCGTTGATTTGCAAAACGCCAAGCCCGCTTACGATCTTCGGGAGTATATTTAATAAAGGGGTTATACTTACTTGGACCTTTCACAGATCCTGCAATAAAAGCTGCCTCGACCAAGTCTAAATCCCGGACGTCTTTATCAAAGTAATACCGAGCGGCAATACCGACACCGTTACCATTGGAAGCAACGTGAAATTGATTTAAATAAAACTCAATGATCTGCCGCTTAGAGTAAAGCCTTTCGATTTGAACCGCTGCAATAGCCTCACGAAACTTACGACTAATAGAATACTCTCTTTGGTCCAGGATATTCTTGACCGTTTGCTGAGTAATCGTCGACCCACCTCGGAAATGAATCTGAGTAAAGCCACTTGTAATCGTCAGCTTTAAACCTTCAGCGATCGCTTTCAATATAGCTATGGGATTAATCCCACCATGGTCATAGAAATACTTATCTTCCGAAGCAACAAGCGCATTGATCATATGAGGCGGAATTTCATCAATAGGTACATAGCGTCGGTGCTGTTCATTAAAGAAACTACCGATTCGAGTTTCCTCATCGAGGTAATAGATAGAAGTCTCCTCGTTAATCCGAGCTAAGATTGTAGACTTTTTAAGATGCGCGTCGTCACCGAAGTAGACTTGGAAAAAAAAGACACTTAGAACACCAGCACCTGCCGCACACGCTAAGACCGCACCAACCAACAACAAACGATTCAGAGAAAACTGATATTGACCGACTCTAACTTGCAACTACCCCTCCTAAAATCGTATTTATATGATTATTGCTGCTTAGACGACCATTGTCCACCGCAATAGCTTATTTTTACAGTTGCTTTCGCTTTATTAGTCGACGAAAAAATAGTAACCTCCGGGAAGGAACACGCAAATGTTAGATGAAAAACAAGTGAAAACCGCTTGGAGCTTTAAAAATGGCGACATATCTCAATAAAGATCTTCCCCCTTATTTAAAAAAATACCTTATTGAACAGGACTACGACGCCTATACCGATCAAGAGCACGCTACTTGGCGTTATATTATGAGGCAATCACGAGAGTTTTTCAAAGTTCATGCAACCGACATATATCTTGAAGGCCTTGTCAAAACTGGGGTTCCGATCGATCATATCCCACGCATATCAGATATGGATGACCGCTTATCGCAGTTTGGCTGGGGAGCAGTCGGAATCTGCGGATTCATACCATCATCGGTTTTCTTAGACCTTCTGGCCCGCAAGTTAATGCCTATCGCAACCGATATCCGTACCGTCGGACATATCGGTTATACTCCAGCACCTGACATAGTGCATGAAGCCGCAGGACATGCTCCGATTGTAGCAGACCCCGCGTACCGCACATTCCTAGAAAGCTACGCGCAGTTAGCTTACCGTGCATTAATCTCCTCAGAAGATATTCAGCTTTACGAAGCGATCCGCCACTTATCAGATATTAAGGAAAGCCCGGATACCACTCCTAGCCAAGTGGCGGCTGCGGAAAAGCGTTTACATAAAGCCAGTGAGGCCATGAGCTACGTTTCTGAAGCCGGAAAACTTGCACGACTTGCTTGGTGGACGATTGAATACGGCCTAGTTGGGCCGATAGACTCAGCGAAAATCTACGGGGCAGGACTGCTATCATCACTTACAGAAAGCCGGCAATGTTTATCAGACTCGGTAAGAAAGATACCTTTGACCGTTGACTGCGTGAATCAAACATATGACATCACCGAACCACAACCTCAACTATTTGTAACCCCCAGCTTAGAGGACCTACCACCACTTCTCGATGAGTTAGAGAATGGTTTTTCTTATACTCTTGGCGGGACCATTGGCTTGGAGTCTATGAAAAAGGCTCAGACACTTAACTCTCTCCAATTGGAGTCTAGTTTATCGGTTAGTGGAAAATTAGAGCAATACCAAGTTACTGATGAAAAAATTAGCTTCATTAAACTATCATTGCCTTGCCAGATTTGTTTTAAAGAACAAGAAATCCCCGGACAGGGCACGAAGCAGCATACGCATGGATTTAGCAGCCCGATTGGCCGATGGAAGAAAATCCCGAACAAGTCTCCTTCTAACCTTAGCCAGGGCGATTTAGACAAGCTAGGAATTAAAAAAGGCGCTAAAGCCTCACTGGAATTTCGCTCCGGTTTTCTAGTCGAAGGAGTTGTGAAAAACATTCTTTTTAAAGAGGGGAAACTCCTACTAATTACCTGGGTAGACTGTCATGTACGTCGAGGAGAAGAACGATTTTTCGAACCCGATTGGGGCGACTTCGATATGCTGGTTGGTGAAGAGGTCGTTTCCGTATTCGCTGGTCCAGCTGATCGAGATACTTACGGAGACTATGGAGTCGGCGAAGCTTCAACCAGTCCTGGACGACAAACTCCGTATTCCAATTTAGAAAAGCGTATCTTCGAACACTACGCAACAATCAGACAGATAAGACAAGGTGCTTCGGTTCACAATAAAATAGATGTTCTTGAAAAATTAGCAGCGGAAATCACAAATACTTCCGAGAAACCTTGGTTGTTAGGATTAGAGGTTCTTGAGGTTGCAAAGCAAAAATTTTCGCTAGATCCTAACAGCACCCCATGGCTTAAGCAGATGGTTGACCGACTTGCCGAAGGCCAATCAACAGAAACCTGTGAACTCTTAGATCAAGGCTTAAAACTTATTGAGGTGAAAGATTGATGAACCGTATTCTTCCCGTTTTAGCTTTACTCTGGGTTTCGCTCCCTTTGCAAGCAAGAGTCTTATCTTCTTACGCTGATATTGTTGCTACTGCCAACAAAGGCGTGGTTAATATCCGTACGACCAGCCGAGTTCCTCGACACTCCGCCAGAACCGATCCTTATCAATTTTTCTTGAACGAGAAAATCCCTAAAATTGCCGATTCTCAATCCTTAGGTAGCGGCGTGATTATCGACAAGCGAGGTTACATCCTCACTAGCTATCATGTCATCGAACAAGCAGCGACCATCCAGGTTTTGTTCTATAATAAACGTAAAGCAACTGCAAAAGTGATCGGAACAGACCCTAAAACAGACATTGCTCTACTTAAAGTCAAACTACCCAAAGGAATCCGAGAACTGGACCTTGCAAATAGCGCAAAGGCGCGGGCCGGTGACGTCGTTCTTGCGATTGGTAACCCTTTTGGTTACGCCCACACTGTTACCAGCGGAATCATTTCAGCCGTTGGCCGCGTTATAGGGACAGGACCTTACGATCAATTCATCCAGACTGACGCCCCTATTCACCCAGGAAATTCAGGCGGACCACTCATTGACAGCAGGGGCCGGGTTGTAGGAATTAATTCCGCTGTTGCCGCAAATGCTTTTGGAATCGGCTTCGCGGTACCGAGTAACTTAGCAAAGAAAGTAACTAAGGATCTCATTAAACACGGCAAAGTTATCAGACCTTGGCTAGGAATTGTTGGCAAAAATATTTTATCTGCAGACGACACCGGCATGCACTTTGACCCAACCGGCGTTTATGGAGTGATCGTATCAAATCTTATAGTCAACTCCCCGGCGCAAACATCAGGCCTAAAGATGGGGGATCTCATTATGGAGATCAACAAGCAAAAGGTCGCGGACATAAACTTTCTTCAGCGCCAGTTAGGCAATCAGAGGCCTGGGAAAAAAGTGAATTTTAAAGTTTATCGGAGATCTCAAGGCCATAAAACGATTTCCGTCACCTTGGGAAGTACGCCAAAATCGAGCGAACTCCCGGCAGAAAGAGATTTGTTTTAAAAATCAGCAGGTTTTCAGGTCGGTAATCGGTCCGAATTGCTAAATTTCCTTCACAATTGTGCCTCTCCATGCTATTTCTAAGCGCCTAAATACTATCTATCTTACGTTTCTGTATTCGAAAGGATGATCATTTGAGCACCACCTCTACCCCCCAGTACCCTAAAGGGCTTCCGTATATAGTTGGAAACGAAGCATCTGAAAGATTCAGTTATTACGGAATGCGCTCAATCCTCGTTATTTTCCTCACTAAGTACGTCGTTGATAGTATGGGAAACCCCGATCACTTAACTGCGGACGAATCCAAGGCTTGGTTTCACCTTTTTGCTATGGGCGTTTACCTCTTCCCTATTATTGGCGCGGTCATTTCCGATGCATATTGGGGTAAGTACCGAACTATTTTAAGGCTCTCGGTAGTCTACTGCCTTGGTCATTTATGTTTAGCCATGTTCGAGACCCGCTTCGGGTTTATCTGCGGTTTATCGCTCATTGCGGTGGGCTCTGGCGGTATTAAACCTTGTGTCTCTGCTCATGTCGGTGATCAGTTCCATAAAGAGAACCAGAGTCTTATGGACAAGGCATTTGCATGGTTCTACTTCTCGATTAACTTCGGTGCGTTTGCCGGTTCTCTTATCACTCCTATTTTACTTCACAACCAAGGGCCATGGTTAGCATTCGGAGTTCCTGGCGTACTAATGGCCATTGCCACCTTTTTATTCTGGTTAGGTCGTAAGAAATTTGTTCATGTTCCCCCAGTCGGTATGGCGAAAATTAAGGAAGCGATACTTTCTCCCGAAGGGCTTAAGGCAGTTTCTAGTCTAGCTGTTCTTTATATTTTCGTCGCATTCTTCTGGGCCCTATACGATCAAACTGGATCCTCATGGGTTCTTCAAGCTGATGCTATGAACCGAAATGTAGATCTAAGATTCGGCCCTTTTCAAGCAAGCTGGTTGCAATTTGAACTCTATGCATCTCAAGTTCAAAGCATCAACCCTATTTTAATCATGATATTTGTACCGATATTTTATAATTTCGTCTTTCCATTAACTAATCGCTGGATAAAGGTCACGCCGCTTAGAAAGATGGGAGTTGGATTTATTTTGACTGCAGTTGCATTCGCCATTGTCGCAGTTGCTCAGGCGAAGATTGATGCCGGGCAAACCCCGAGCATGATGTGGCAGCTTGTAGCATACCTCGTAATAACAGTAGCTGAAGTGTTTATCTCGATTACAGCGTTAGAGTTCTCGTATACTCAAGCACCAAACGCGATCAAGTCTATCGTTATGGGAATATTCTTCCTTTCGGTTTCTTTAGGTAACTTCATCACTGCCGCAGTAAATATTTTCATCCAAAACCCAGATGGCTCAAGCAAGTTAACTGGTGCCGAGTACTTCTGGTTCTTTACAGGATTAGTTTTGGTAGCAGGATTCTTATTTATGATTGTTGCGCGGTTCTATCAGGAAAAAACTCACATCCAAACCACTCAAGAGGCCATTGACTAAAAATGGATGATCAAAAAACAATAAACACATTAAAAGGCCTCGTTATCGACGGTGTTAACAAGGCGAAGTCAGGGCATCCCGGTGGCGCTCTCTCTAGTATGGACTTCGCTTATCTCCTCTTTAGCGAGTATCTAAACTTTGACCCCAGCAACCCCAAGTGGCAGGGCCGAGACCGCTTCGTGTTAAGCGCCGGTCACGAGTCGATGCTACTTTATTCCTTACTATACGCGAATGGTTGGTTGGAGATTGAAGACTTAAAACAATTCCGGCAGCTCCATTCAAAAACTCCGGGTCATCCGGAAAACTTTCAAACTCCGGGAGTGGAGTGCACTACCGGTCCGCTTGGTCAAGGCGCTGCGATGTCAGTCGGCTTTGCAATTGGAGCAAAGCATTTAGGAGCTCGGTTAAAAACTGAGTTATTTGAAAATAAAGTCTACGCCCTACTCGGCGATGGTTGTATGCAAGAGGGAATCACCCTCGGCGCTGCGTCTTACGCAGGTCATTTAAAACTTGGGAATTTAATTTGGTATTACGACAAAAATAAAATCCAAATTTCCGGTGAAACCTCTCGGTCGTGTTCGGATGATGAAGAGAAAATCTTCGAAGGCTTTGGCTGGAAGGTCCTAAAGGTAAATGGACATGACCACGGACAACTAAGGTCCGCACTTGATCAGGCTCAAAACCTATCACAGCCGTTATTAATTATCGGTGATAGCATTATGGCCCATGGTACATTTTCTTTAGAAGGAAGTGCTAAAACTCACGGTTCTCCCTTACCTGCTGATGAACGCGCCGCTACCAAGAAGAAATTAGGTTTACCGGATCAAGATTTTTACGCATCGGATGATTCCATCAATCATTACCGAAGAAATTTCGCAAAAAAATCCTCTAGGGTTAAAGAATGGCAAGAATCTTTAGATAAAGAACTAAAAAATAATCCCGACTTCAAGCAGCTATACGATAAGATCTATGCTTCGATTTCAGTAGACGAATTATCTTCGATTGATTGGCCTACAGATAAGGCTATCGCAACTCGAAACGCTTTTGGAGAGATCATTGAGAAGTGGGCCGATGAGCTACCTCAACTAGTTGGTGGTAGTGCCGACCTAGAGCCATCTAACATGACCGGAGCTTTCGCTAAGAAAGTAGGAGATTTTCAAGGGGAATCCCCCAAGGGCCGTAACTTTGCATTTGGCGTAAGAGAGTTTCCGATGTCGGCAATATGTAATGGTATCGCTCTAAATGGCGGATTAGTTCCTTTTGACGCAACCTTCTTAAGTTTTGCCGATTACTCAAGAGCAGCACTAAGACTCGGAGCTATCCAAAAAGCCCAAGTCATACATGAATTTAGTCACGATTCATTTTACCTGGGGGAAGACGGACCTACCCATCAAGCGGTAGAGCAAGTGATGTCTCTTAGGTTAATACCAGACTTCTTTGTTATGCGCCCTGCAGATGCAATCGAAACAGAAGTAATGATGCGGGAATCCTTAAACCTAACAGAAAACCCCTCGGCAATTTGTTTAAGTAGACAAGGATTGCCACTACTGCCGATCGAACGAAAAGCTTACGACAACGCCAAACGTGGGGCATATGTGGTATCTGATGTTAAAGATCCAGAATACGTGATATTCGCCACCGGATCTGAGGTTTCTCTAGCATTAGAAACGGCTGAGTTGTTAGGTAAAGACAAAGTTAAGATTATTTCTGTTCCGTGTTGGGAGCTATTTGACTTACAAGACAAACCTTACCAACAAAGTATTTTATCTAGCGACATCTCCCGACGTATCTCGATAGAGGCAGGCTCGACTAGCGGTTGGCAAAAATTCACGGGTAGCGACGGCTTAAATATAGGGATAGATCACTACGGTGATAGCGCCCCAGCAAATCAATTAGCTGAAGCATACGGCTTCACCCCTAAAGCGATCGCTGGACGTATTAATGAGTTTTTTAGTGGAGTAGAGAACTGATGAAAAAAGTAACTCTTTGGGGTGGTCTGGTCTTCGTACTCGCCTTAGGCATCGCACTATTTTCAGCAGTTAAGTTTGGCAAAAAATCGGTAGTTTATGCTGCTGGACAAATATCTATTTCTCCTGAGTTAGAAACGAACGCCGAGGGAATTCGGACCTTATTTATCTCAATTTATGACATGGACTCTCCGATGCCCATGCCTTTTGGTGCCGTTAAAGAACGATTAAGTGCCGATGCTAAAGGTCAGTTCTTTGATTTTTTCTTAACGAAAGAAAGCCTAAGACTCATGAACCCTAACGCAGCTACCCCACAACGATTGCGAGTCAAAGCTCGTATCGATGTAGACGGAATGGGAGGCGCCGCTCAGCCTGGTGATTTACTTGGAGAGATCGAAGGGGTCGCAGTAGGTACTCAAGGCGTTTCTATTTTGATTGATAACGTAAAGTAAATTTAGTGTTACCCATCTAATGCATTTTATTGCTGAACGGGTGTCTTCGATCCGTTCTTTTGCAGACGTTGTGTCAGTGGAGTGGTAGCCCCCACCTGATATATTCGAAATTCAGGAACCAAAACATATCAATTTGGTTTCTAATCAAATAAATGAATTTTATTAGTTTCTTGCAGATATTCCTGGCTAAAAACGAAGCTTATTTTCGATCTTTTCGAAAACTTCGACCTCTCCATGAGCGTTTTGTGGCTCCGCAACTATCTCCGTAAACACCGGTACTTAAAAACGGCGTAAAACTTGCTGTTTCTAACTCTAACAAGTTGTATTTAGTCGAATATCTGAATTTGTAAAGATCATACCCCCAACACTTAAGGATTCCGCCCGAGCCCGAACCTCTAGAAGAATAATATTCTTTGTAAAAGAAATTGGTACGAAAATCCCACGACCTAGTTGATGGTTTATATACAAGGCGAATACTCTGTTCATTTCCAGTGCAAGAATTATCTAAACTACAATACCCTTTTAATCTCAGGCCATCTCCAAAACGAAAGATTTCTAAAGATGACTTTTCATGTATCCATTTTCCTAAAATTTCATCACTGAGACTAGAGGTCAATGTACTGTCATTCATATTTTTACCGCAGCTAACGACAACCAATGAAGCCCAAAGAAAAAGAACTGATTTTCTCAATACTGTCATATCTACTATTCCGTTCATTGTTAAAAACCTAATTGACGTTACCTTTTCCAAAAATGCAAATCTATAATTTTCTTTTTTTTACGACTATAGATTTTTTGTGGCCTCAACGAAAAAACCCAAGCTCAAAGAATTAACTTAGATCTTTATGGCAAATAATTTACAAACATGTGTCACACTTCATCAGCTTCGATCAGCTTGTCCAAACCTAACAAATAAACCCTGAAAACCCGGCAAATGACAGCGATTATGAGTTCAAAGTATTTAGTTAAACTCTTAAACTAGCCCGATTTTATATATGAGGCCCCCGTTTAACTCTCCAATAAAGTTGAACACTAGAGTAATAACCGCTACAATATTGCTTTAGTCAACTCCCTACGAGGTGGGTCAAATGAGTCTTAAAATCAGAAGAGCAGCGGTACTAGGATCCGGAGTCATGGGTGTGCAGATTGCAGCTCATTTAGCAGCCGCTGGCGTTAGGACTTACCTCCTAGATCTTCCTAGTGACGAAGCGCCTACAGACCCTAAACTGAAAAAACTCATTGGTAAAAACTTCAGGTCAACACGAAGTATCCTAGCAGTCGAAGCACTGAAATCAATGAGACCTTCACCTCTTTCATCTACTTCGGTTCTACCAAATATTATCCCCGGGAACTTTGAAGACGATTGGTCTGTTCTTGCGGATGCGGATTGGGTTATTGAGGCTGTGATCGAAAGACTTGATATCAAAAAAAGTATTCATAAAAAAATCGCTGAAGTTGTAAGACCCGGAGTACCCGTTACTACAAATACTTCAGGAATATCACTAAAAGACATCTGTTCGGGGTTACCTGATCACTATCAACAAAGCTTTTTTGGCACACATTTTTTCAACCCTCCTCGGTATATGCATTTATTAGAAGTTATCGGTCACGGTGCGAGTGATGAAAATTTAGTGCGCGGGCTTTCTCAGTGGTGTAGTAGTAGGTTGGGTAAAGGAATAGTAGTCGCAAGCGATACTATAAACTTTATTGCGAACCGCATTGGAGTTCTTTCTATTCAGGCGACTTTAAAGCATCAAGCTGAACTCGGACTTAATATCGAAACAATCGATGCGCTTAGCGGACCTCTTATTGGGCATCCCAAATCGGCGACGTTCAGAACCATGGATGTAGTCGGGTTAGATACTTTTGCGCATGTGGCTGGCAATGTTTTTAATTCGGTAAAAGACGATCCTTATCACTCTTATTTCGAGATGCCCGAGTGGATTAAAAAACTTATCGACCGTGGACACCTTGGGCAAAAATCAAAAAGCATTGGCTGTTATAAAAAATCAAAAGATGACAAAGGCAAAACAGCAATTCTTGCTTACCGCCCGAAAAGCGATGAATACGTCCCTCAAGAACCAGCTAGCTTTCCATGGGCTAAAGAGGCTATGAAAATCAGAAGTCTCCCGGAGCGTTTGAAGTTTATTTTTTCTCAAAAAGACGAAGGTGCAGAATTCCTCTGGAGGATCCATCGAGATATTTTTAGTTATTCGGCGTTACTACTTGAAGAAATTGCTCACGGACTCCCTCAATCTCTCGATGAAGCGATGCGGTGGGGATTTAACTGGGAAGCTGGTCCATTTGAAGCTTGGCAAGGTATTGGCAATGACTTCATCTACGATAAACTTAAAAGTGAAGGCACGAAACTTCCATCTTGGATAGACGCAAAGACTGAATTTTACCAGCCATCACCGGCTAGTCCTGAATGGAAGCTTAGCGGTGCTCAGCAACAACTCCATGTCGGGAAGAAGGAGCATGTTCCTGTTCCACGCCATTCATTTCAGTTCAATCTACCTAATGCCGAAAATAAGAATGATAAACGAGTGATCGTTAGTAATTCGGAAGCCAGTCTGATTGACATGGGCGACGGAGTTGGTTGTCTGACTTTCCATTCAAAAATGAATACTATTAGTGAGCAAACCATTGAGCTATCGCAAGCTGCTATCGCTGCCGTCTCACAAAACCTTGATGGCTTGGTGATCGGTAACGAAGGAGATGCCTTCTCAGCCGGTGCAAACCTTAAAAACTTTGTATCATTTATTGAGGCCGGAAACTTTGATGGCATTGACTCTATGTTACGGGCTTTTCAAGGCACTATGCAGCTAATTAAATATGCTCCGTTTCCTACAGTCACTGCGCCGCATGGCTTAACCCTTGGTGGTGGCTGTGAGGTTAGTCTTCATGGCTCTAAGGTTTTATTAACCAACGACACTTTTGCTGGGTTGGTCGAAGTCGGTGTTGGCCTCCTCCCTGCTGGTGGGGGTTGTAAAGAGTTAGCTTTGCGAGCTTATGCTATGCAAGACTTAGGTGAACGCGCAGACGTATCTACCTTTATTCAACGAGCCTTTATGCTAGTAGGAATGGCACAGGTATCGAGCTCGGGACTAGATGCTATCGAAAAAGGTCTCTATCCTCAGACCTCTGAAGTGAGCTTGTCTAGAGATCACCAACTAATTCGAGCGAAAATGTTAGTGAGGCAGATGATAGACCTCGGGTATGCTCCGCCAGTTCCCAAAACCGCAGTAAAGGTTCTTGGAGATCCAGGGATTCAGACGATAAAGCTTATGCTCTATAATATGGTAGAAGGACGACAAGTTAGTCCTTACGATGCTTTTGTCGGTGAGAAGGTGGCGGAGATCTTATGCGGTGGAGCCGTCGATGGTGGCTCGCTCGTTAGTGAACAGTACCTTTTAGATTTAGAGAGAAAAAACTTTGTAGAACTTTGTCAGCAAGAAAAAACTCAACAAAGAATTATGCATATGCTTAAAACAGGCAAGCCACTAAGAAACTAACAAGGGGATTGAGATGAAAGATGCATATATTGTAGCAGCACGAAGATCTCCTGTAGGTAAGGCCTTTCGTGGTTCCTTAAGAAGTAAGCGTCCAGATGACTTAGCAGCCGATCTAATCAAAGGCGTGTTAGCGAGTTGTAGTTCGTTTGATCCTAAACTTATCGAAGATGTATACATGGGCTGCGCAATGCCTGAAGCCGAACAAGGTATGAACGTCGCACGTTTTGCTCTATTATTAGCAGGGCTTCCAGACAGCGTATCTGGCGTCACCGTGAATCGTTTTTGCAGTTCAGGTCTACAAACTATCAGCATGGCAGCTGATCGCGTTCGTTCCGGAGATGCTGACTGCATCCTTGCTGGCGGTACAGAATCCATGAGCCTCATCCCGATGATGGGTCATAAAATAGTGGGTAGCCGGACCATCTTAGACTCACACCCTGAGTTTTACTTGGGCATGGGTTTAACCGCAGAAAACGTTGCTGATCAATATAAAATTTCTCGTGAGGACCAAGACCAGTTCGCTTTAGAAAGCCACCAAAAAGCGACACAAGCTATAGAAAAAGGTTTGTTTAAAGATGAAATCATCTCGGTGCCTTATACCCTAAGAACACCAGGAAAGAACGGTACGGTAAATATTACAACAAACGAGTTAAGCACAGATGAAGGACCTAGACCAGACTCAACGCTAGCAGCTTTAAATGGCCTTCGCCCTGCGTTCAAAACTAAAGGAAGCGTCACTGCCGGTAATAGTTCTCAAATGTCTGACGGTGCCGCAATGTGCTTGGTAGTCTCCGAGGAGTTTCTAAAAGCTCATAATCTAACACCAGAAGCTAGGTTACTTAATTTTCAAGTAGCTGGAGTTGACCCAGAAATTATGGGGATCGGCCCAGTTGAGGCAATTCCCAAAGCTCTTAAACGAGCTGGTTTGAAGATCAACGATATTGAGCGTTTTGAACTAAACGAAGCTTTTGCATCTCAGTCTCTTGCAGTCATTAGGACTTTGGGTATAGACCCCAGTATTGTAAACCCAACCGGTGGTGCAATCGCACTAGGCCACCCGCTCGGAGCAACTGGCGCAAAGCTTACAGCGACTCTTTTATCAGGAATGAAACGAGATAAGCAAAAATATGGCATCGTCACGATGTGTATTGGTACCGGAATGGGCGCAGCAGGTGTCTTCGAAAGACTTTAAGCTTGTATGGGACTACTATTAAATAAAGAGACTATAAGCTTCCGATGTATCCTCTCGACGGATATTGAGTCCATTGTAAACTATTGGCATCATTCACCTCCAGGTTTTCTTGAAGGTATGGGGGTCGACCCCCAAAAAATTTCTTCACCTGAAGATATGAGGGTACACCTTCAAGGACAGGTTGATGATTTCGAAAAAAATGGATCTAAAGTAGGCAGACTACTAATTATCGAATATTTAAATGGAGCGATCGGTTGTCATAACCTAAATGAAATTGCTGTAGGAGATTCAGCTCTTTTCCATGCTCATATTTGGGACTATAAAATGAGAGGACAAGGGCTAGGTAGCTACACTTACCCAAGAGCATGTAGGATTTATATGGATAGATTTAATTTAAAAAAGATACGCTTCATCTCTCCTACCCTTAACAAAGGAATCAACCAGATAAAAGAAAAGCTCAGACTAAAATGCCTCGGCGAAGTAGAAATGACTGCACCGATATTAATAAAAGGTACGCGGGGATATATTTATGAGCTAACCAAAGAGCACTTAATAGACCTAGGGTTTTAACTAAATCTTACGATGAAAAACTAGCAGTTTTAAAATTGAATCGGTTTCGATATAAAGTCGAAGTTTAATTACCGTAGAAACATTTTCTACAACTAGCAGCCTTTAGCACATACTCAGTTATATTGAAGTTAGGGTTTGCTAAGGTGTCGATTCTAAATATGCACCATGATCCATCGGAGACACTTCTTTTGATAACGTTTCCATCAGGACTTTTAATCGACATTATAATCCCCGTAGCAACCTTACCTGTATCAGCACTATCTAAAACGATGGTGTAGGAACCGGCTGTAAGATGAGCTACCTTAGGATCATAGTTTGACCCTGTCAGCTGCGAAACGACTTCTTCGTTAGGATTAGCATTTTTCCAAAATCGTAGATGCCCACGATCGTCGTTCATAATTTCGACACGATAGTTACCGGGTACACTCACCTTAAAAGATGACACGTAAATAAATAGGTCAGTACTCGGTATACTGGGACAAGTTAGACTGCCATTAGCAAGAAGCACCTGTTTCAGCGGAGAAATCCATCTAGCATTTTTATCTTCCAACTTTTCTTGTGAAGTATTCCATCCGTCAGTTTTAGACCAGACGCTCGATAAGTCGGTGGGAGATATCTGACATTGTACAGATTGAGGGTCGTAATCGAGATCCTCCTCACAAGTTACTTCACCCGTTTTAGTGTTGATGCCAATTGGATCAGGGTCAATAGAACTTGCTTGATCACTATCAGAAGGAGGAGGGGTATTTGCGGCAGCACCCCTTTTACTATTTTCTGAACTAGAAAACTTAGTATCTGAACAACTTACCGAGAGCAAGCCGAGAACCAAAGTGACCAAAATATACTTTAAATTTTCCATAACAAATATATCGGACGACTAGTATCAGCACTAAAGATTTCTCTGTAATGCACTGATATCTATTGGTTCTTTTACAGTAAATTACCGGGCTTATATCGCTAAAAATTTTCAGCCAATCAGTCCCCTGCTAACTGAGATAGAGTAGCAATATTCATCTTTAAGATTTCAATCCCCATTTCGGGAACGACATTCTCAATGATATCGGTATCTTTATGATAAGCTGGGTAAGCTCCCCAATCTCTATCAATAGTAAGAACAGCCGGAACCTGCTTCCTTAAATAAGGCACATGATCTGATCCCCATGCGTTGAAAGTCGTCGAAACTTCTAGGTCAGTAAATTCCTCGGCGCTAGCTTTCAGAGACTCCATCAAATCAGTAGCAACTTCTTCAGTTTCTAAAAGAACACCCAAAGTTTCAGATTTAGTATAACCGATCATATCCATGTTAATGACAGCTTTAAGCTTCGACAACTCACCATCAGCAGCTATTTTCCCAACATGTGCTTTACTACCATATAATCCTTGTTCCTCACCTGAGAAGAGAATAAAAAGCATCGTCGCGGCTGGCGGGTGCTCCGAGAAAACTCGCGCAATTTCTAAAACTCCGGCAGATCCCGATGCGTTATCTTCAGCTCCGGGTGCAATCGATGTACCTAGCTGTGAAATCGAGTCATAGTGACCTCCGACAACGTACCAATCTTCAGGCCGTTCCGACCCTGTAAGTTTTCCGATGATATTGTAAGTAGAAGTTGACCCGAGCTTAAACTCTTGTAAGCTCACCTCCATATTAGGTAGCTGAGAAAGCTGTTGCGTCAACCACTCTCGAGCTAATTTGATACTAGTGCCATGGGTATTCCTGTGGAACGAAGCTAATTTTTCATTAGCTTGGAACCACCGCTCTCCATCAAGAGAATCTAAATTACCTAGAACGCTTGATTTCCATGTGAATTTCTTGCGAGATTTAAAAGAGTTTTTAACTTGTTTAACGAGCACCTTATTAGACTCAAAAATAAATACCCCGGCATGAGAATGAGGTTGCACCCCATCCACTATATTATATAAACATTTTACTTCCGGGACCTTGTCACTTCTCGCTTGAACTACAGCAACCTTACCACCTGAAATAATAGTATCGACGTCCATGTTAGCTAAAGAGGAACTATGTCCATTTCGAACTAAATAAAGCCTTTCGATCACAGGCTTAATATTCAATGACTGGTATGATTGTTCTATGTTCAAGACTGAGAAACTGGACAATACCAACATTTTAGAGTCGACCTCAGACCACCACTCAATTTGTGGATTCGATTTCACTCGTTCTAATTCAATAGGACCAATCTTATCTATGTCTACAATATGATAAGTTTTAGAGGATTTGTTCTTAGAAAACGAGACCACACAAAAAACAACCCCAGCAAGGGCCACTATACGCCAAAAACTCATATCACTCTCCCGATTACTTTAATGAAATATATCAAATACCTCACTCTAATTCAATGATCTCTGCACGGTAAAACGACGGATCCTTCGCAAACCAAAAGTTATTTATTATTAGCTAAGTGAATTATACTTGTTTTTATAGCGAGATACTTCTAGTCTAGACTGTTAATCAATGTCTAACAGTGAGCCCTATGGCATCAACTAGAAACGACATAATCACTTCCGAAAAGTATGACTATAACGCCACTCAAAAAATTGAATGGTCACGAGTCAACCTGCTGTTTAATCAGGGACATTCGGCATTCGCCGCAATTGCCATCAATTCAACAATCTATACCATTCTAAGCTGGGAAATAGTCCCTCTGGCTCAGTTAATACCTTGGTACATATTTATATCTCTTTCAACAATATTTAGAATTTACCTATGTAAGCGGTGGGACCTTTTAAACTCTCCAAGTGTTCATACTATTAAGCTTTGGGAGAAGTATTTTTTAGTAGGATTATTCAGCTCAGCTATATCGTGGGGTACTATAGCCTCTCTTTTCTTACACGCGGAAGAAACCCGCCACCTAATCTTAACAATTTTTTTATTGGCTGGGATGACATCAGGTGCGACCGTAAGTTGTTCCGCCTCATTCAAAGCGATTGTTCTTTTTGTGGTTACCTGTAACTCCCCACTCATCACCACCTTGTTAATTCTGAGTAGTAAAACCTACTCAATCATGGCAACCATATTATGCGTCTACATCGTACTAATGATCAACTTAGGGAAACGTCTAAACCTTCAAACCATCACATCAATCAGACTGGCTTTTAAGAATGAGGAACTTATATTACAACTACAAGATGAAATGAAAGAACGTGATAAAAATGAACTATTAAAACAAGAGCGAGACTTAGCAGAGGCTTCTAGCCGCGCAAAGTCTGAATTTCTAGCCAATGCAAGTCATGAAATAAGAACTCCCGTGACTGCTATTGCTGGCTTTGCAGATTTACTTAAAGAACAGCACCAGAATAATAACGAAGCAAAAAAATTCGCTGACATCATAAAAAGAAACAGCGAGCATTTGCTAAACCTTACAAACGACCTACTTTCTTTATCAAAAAACGAAAGCAGTCTAGACGAAAATTCATCTAGCAATACATATTTTTCTCCCACACAAGAAATCAATACTGTAGCCGAAATGTTTCATTCGGATTTAGATAAAAGAAAAATTCCTTTATTCGTAGATTATATTGGCCCAATTCCGAAAAACATACACTCGAACCCACAAACCTTCAGACAGATACTCATCAATTTAATAGGAAACGCTATCAAATATACTGAACACGGTAAAATTGAGGTCTCGATTAAAACCGAAATGTATTGCAATAGCGAACTAAGCCCCAAATTATACGTTTTAGTCAGAGATACCGGATTGGGAATATCCCCTGAAACTAAAAAAGAGTTATTTCAGCCTTTTATTAGAGGGAAATCGTTAAAAATACAAAGTCAAACTGGAGCAGGGCTAGGTTTAGCTCTTTCCCAAAAACTAGCTGAAAAAATAAATGGAAACATTAGGCTTATAGACAGCACAGAAGGTATAGGAAGTATATTTGAGTTCTACCTTCCTACAGGCACTCTTGAAAATGAGGTTTTCATTCATGTCCCAGGAATAGCTATCGCAAAAGATTTCCATCAAGATACGTCACTACATATTTCAAATCAAAAACTTAAAAATATCAAAATTTTAATCGCTGAAGACAATCGAGAAATCCAGTTATTATTACAGACAATTTTAAAGAACGCAGGCGCAATTATTTTTATCTGTAACAATGGTTTAGAGGTCCTTGAACAACCTGATATAAATAGTTTTGATATTATAATTATGGATATAAAAATGTCTGAAATGAATGGCTACGAAACAGTAGAACGGCTTAAAAACCGTGGCGCATCAAAACCGATCTTAGCCCTTTCCGCTTACACCAGCCATTCTGACCAGCAACAATGCTTTCAAGCTGGGTTCTGTGATTTCCTACCCAAGCCTATCAGCCAAAAAACACTAATTGATACCATAGCATCACACCTAAAGTTTCACCTCAGATCTATCAAGTCCAATTAGCTTCCAATTAGCTCGGAGCATTTTGTCTAGCGTGTTCAGTACTATCCACTTAACCGTAAGCTAGACTCCCCCTTTTAGGACGTCACCACCTACAATCAGCTCTCTAAACTTCAAAACTAGGAGTTAAAAACCGGCAAAACGGAAATGACCGGCGACAATTCGGAG